>Ga0255763_1001123_pt1 | contig 28338 bp, 30 predicted proteins | sample 041ome_2_FD_179963 | JGI IMG/M metagenome (GOLD analysis project Ga0255763, IMG submission 179963) | Coastal salt marsh microbial communities from the Groves Creek Marsh, Skidaway Island, Georgia - 041406US metaG (version 2) | ecosystem: Environmental > Aquatic > Marine > Intertidal zone > Salt...
GTGCCTATTACTATCTGCGTATCGTGTTCTTTATGTATTTTGGCAAGGAACAAGATGACGCTTTGGATCACCGCAATTCACCTGTGTTGAACGGGTTCTTGTTGGCTTCGGCGCTTATTATGATCGTCGGGATCGTCAATGTATTTGGCATCGAACCTGCGGCGCTGAATGCCGCTGCGACGCTTGTCAACTAAATTTCCCAACGAGTATCATCGTGTGGTGCTGTCAGAAATTGACAGCACCAACGCGTTTGCCGCCCGCGAAATCCGATCATTCGCTGGCCCAACTTGGGTCTTGGGTTTGCGCCAGACCGCAGGGCGCGGGCGACGGGGGCGCGCATGGGCTGACCCTGTTGGAAACTTTGCCGGCACGTTGGTGTTGCCGCCCACGGATGAAACCCCGGATAGACTTGCACAACGCTCATTCATCGCGGCGCTTGGGCTCTATGACGCGCTTGGCACGGTTGTCAGCCAAGCCGCGCCTTTTGCATTGAAATGGCCCAATGACGTTTTGTTGAACGGGGCAAAGGTTGCGGGCATCTTGTTGGAAACCATCCCCGCATCCAGTGGACAGTTGGGATTGGCAATCGGGATCGGGGTGAACCTGTCCCATGCGCCTGATCCTGCGGCCTTGCCTGCGGATGCTGTCGTACCTGTGTCATTGGCGGGCGAAACAGGTGTGCAGATCGGTCCAGAAGATTTTTTGAACGCTTTGGCACAAAGTTACGCACATTTCGAAGAACAGTTTCAGACATATGGGTTTGGTGCAATCCGCACGGCGTGGTTGGCACGTGCTGCACGCTTGGGCGAACGCATCACTGCGCGCACGATGAAAACCGAAGTCACGGGTATTTTTGAAACCATTGATGATCAAGGCCATTTGGTATTATCAACAGATCAAGGCGCGCAATCTATTGCGGCTGCAGATGTCTACTTTTAGGGGGTGGGGATGCTTTTAACGGTTGATTGCGGCAATACAAATACAGTGTTTTCCATCTGGGATGGGCAAAATTTTATTGCCACGTGGCGTACGGCAACCGAACACCAGCGCACCGCAGACCAATATTACGTGTGGCTGTCCACATTGATGAACCTGCAAAATATCAAAGCTGATATTACCGATATGATCATTTCATCGACGGTGCCCCGCGTTGTGTTCAATCTGCGCGTTTTGGCGGATCGCTATTTCAACACGCGCCCCTATGTGGTGGGCAAGCCGGACTGTCTTTTGCCATGTGATGTGCGGGTCGATCAAGGCACCACAGTTGGCCCCGATCGTTTGGTCAATACGGTTGCAGGCTACGACCTATATGGTGGCGACCTCATCGTTGTCGATTTCGGGACCGCAACCACATTCGACGTTGTTGACAGCGATGGTGCCTATATTGGTGGCATCATTGCGCCTGGTGTGAACCTATCGTTGCAGGCACTCCATCAGGCGGCTGCGGCCCTGCCACATGTCGATATAGCGAAACCGCAAAACGTGATCGGCACAAATACGGTCGCCTGTATGCAATCAGGCGTGTTTTGGGGTTATATTGGGTTGATCAAAGAATGCTGTGCCCGTATCAAGGCAGAACACAATAAACCGATGAAGGTTATTTCGACAGGCGGGCTTGCCCCATTATTCCAAACGGCAGACGACCTGTTTGACGAATTCGAAGATACCTTAACCATGCATGGATTACGTTTGATCCATGATTTTAACAAAAGAAACGGAAACTGAATGAGCTCGGATCGACTGATATATCTTCCTCTTGGGGGGGCCGGTGAAATCGGCATGAATGCCTATGTTTACGGCTATGGTCCCAAAGGAAAGGAACGGTTGATCGTGGTTGATTTGGGCGTGACCTTTCCCAATATGGACACCTCGCCGGGTGTGGATTTGATCCTACCCGATATCACATGGCTTAAAGAGCGTCGTAACCAGATTGAGGCCATCTTTATCACCCATGGCCACGAAGACCATGTCGGCGCAGTGGGTCATCTGTGGGGCGATTTGGGCGCACCCATCTATGCGCGTGCCTTTACCGCGCATTTGGCGCGCCATAAAATGGCCGATCACGGACATTCAGAAGCCGCCGTAAAAACCGTGTCCAAATGGCCCGAAACCATTTCAAAAGGACCATTCACGGTTGGGTTTTTGCCCATTTCACACTCAATCCCAGAAAGCAGTGCTTTGGTGATTGATACGCCCGCAGGCCGCATTGTGCATACGGGTGATTTCAAATTGGATACCAACCCTATCGTTGGCGAAGCATTTGACGAAGCGTTATGGGCAGATGTTGCCAAAGACGGTGTTCATGCCTTGGTCTGCGATTCAACAAACGTGTTTTCCACGCATGAGGGGCGCTCAGAATCGACGCTTGGCGACAATATCCAATCGCTGATCGAATCTGCACCGCATATGGTGGTGGCGACGACATTTGCGTCAAACGTTGCGCGTGTGAAAACCTTGGCCGATGCAGGTGCGCGGGCAGGGCGGTCGATCTGTCTTTTGGGTCGTGCGATGCGTCGGATGATCGAAGCATCGATTGAAACGGGCGTCTTGGCCGATTTCCCAAAAGTGGTATCACCCGAGGACGCGGTAAACATTCCACGCGAAAACCTGATGCTGTTGGTCACCGGCAGCCAAGGCGAACGCCGCGCCGCTTCTGCGCAGCTTGCCAATGGAAAATTCATGGGCCTGTCGATGAAAGAAGGCGATATGTTCCTGTTTTCATCCAAAACCATTCCAGGAAACGAACGTGGTGTCATTCGCATCATGAACCAATTTTCCGAAATGGACGTGGACGTCATCGATGATAACAACGGCACCTATCACGTGTCTGGCCACGCAAACCGTCCAGATTTGAAGCGGATGCATCAATTGGTCAAACCAAAGATGATCATCCCGATGCACGGAGAACATCGTCATTTGCGCGAACATGTGAAATTGGCAGGCGAAAGCGGAATACCCGCCGTTGTATGCGTGAATGGCATGATGATGGATCTGACCCGTGCCGCACCGAAAGTTGCGGAATATATTGATACGGGCCGTCAGTATTTGGATGGCACTGTTCATATCGGCGCACTTGATGGCATTGTGCGCGACCGTATTCGCATGGCGTTGAACGGACACATTCTTGTGTCGGTTATTCTGGATGAGGACGATGAGATGATCGGCGAACCGTGGTGCGAAACCATCGGTCTTGCCGAAATGGGCCGATCAAATGCGCCGTTAGTGGATGCATTAGAAGAAGACCTGAGCCAATTCATCGGTCGCGCCGGTGCGAAAACATTGACCGATGATGACAAGTTGGAACAAGGTCTCAAGAAAATCGCGCGTCAAACCTGTTTGAACGAAATAGGCAAAAAGCCCGAAGTGACCGTCATCGTCAGCCGATTGATGTAAGATTACAGCCTGTTTTCCTCGAGCCAACGGCGAAATTGACCCAATTCTTGGGTGAATTTTTCCGTTCGTTCGGTGTCCCAATCTTCGAAACAGGTCAAGACATCTGGCATCAATGATGCCTGCAAGCTGCCAATAAAGGCGGCCCCTTCGGGTGTAATGGAAATGTGTTTGACACGCTTGTCTGCGCTGTCAGCACGACTAAGCAGCAATCCGCGTTTGACAAATTTATTGACGGTTTTTGTGACCGCAGGTTGAAGAATTTCGACACCTTCGGTGATTTTCATGATCGTGGTACCTTGGGGACCTGACCGTAGGATGAAATTCAGAACTTCGTACTGAGGATACGTTATATCCTTGGCTTTCAATAGATTAGCCAACCTATTGTTATAAATCTGCGACATCAAGCCCAGTTCCTGAGCAAGCGCCATCGCTGTGGTCATTTGTAATTTGGGTGCCTGCGGCATAGTTTTCTCCATTCGGACGTCGGTCCGAACGTGCAAAAACTATGCCATAAAATTACCCTGTGCGGCGTTCGTCAAATGACAACGCGATAAAGCTGGGCAGATGATCGCCCATGCCCACAACGTTCGTATCGCGGTGGTCGCGCTTTGGCCGCGATTTGTTGTGACGCGCCTCTTGTGTGGGGGCGGCGGCTTTTTCCACCGTGTCCTTTGGGGCAGGTGCTTCTTTTTCATAGCGCGGCGCACGTTGTTTCTGCGGCGCGGGTTCTACGGAGGCAACAGGGTTTTCGAGGCGCGGAATTTCCTTTTGAATCAGGGCTTCGATTGCGGCGAAATTCTTTTCGTCGCGCGGGCCACAGATCATCATCGCCTTGCCTGCGCGTCCTGCGCGACCAGTACGGCCAATGCGGTGCACGTAATCTTCGGCGTGGCTTGGCACGTCGTAGTTAAACACATGGCTCACGCTTGGAACATCCAAGCCACGGGCTGCCACATCTGAGGCAACCAGAATACGCAGGCGCCCTTCGCGAAAATCATCCAATGTGCGTGTGCGTTGGCTTTGATCCAGATCCCCGTGGATTGGGGCGGCTTGATACCCGTATTTATTCAGGGACTTGGCGCAGATATCAACATCGACCTTGCGGTTGCAAAAGATGATCGCGTTCGTACACTTGTCACCTTCTTGGTCGATCAAGCTGCGCAAAATGGCACGCTTTTCGCTGCTTTCGCGGTCCTTGCGGGACGCTTTGAACATGACAACGCCCTGTTCAATATTTTCGGATGCGGTGGCTTGGCGCGCCACTTCGATCCGAGTTGGTGCCGAAAGGAATGTGTTTGTGATCCGCTCAATCTCGGGCGCCATCGTGGCCGAGAAAAACAGAGTTTGTCGCGTGAACGGCGTTAGGTTAAAGATCCGTTCGATATCAGGGATAAAGCCCATGTCCAACATACGGTCGGCTTCGTCCACCACCATGATTTGAACGCCTGTCAACAACAGTTTACCACGTTCGAAATGATCCAACAAACGACCAGGCGTCGCGATCAACACATCAACACCTTTGTCGATCAATGTGTCTTGTTCTTTGAAACTCACGCCACCGATCAAAAGAGCTTTGGTCAGTTTCAGGTGTTTCGTATATGTGTCAAAGTTTTCCGCAACTTGAGCGGCCAATTCCCGAGTGGGGCACAACACCAATGATCGTGGCATCCGCGCACGGGCGCGGCCACGGGCCAAGAGGTGGATCATCGGCAATGTGAAGGATGCGGTTTTACCCGTGCCCGTCTGTGCGATGCCCAAAACATCACGACCTGCGATGGCTGCTGGAATTGCGCCTGCTTGAATTGGGGTCGGGGTTTCATATCCCGCCTCTTCAACAGCTTTTAAAATTTTAGGGTTCAGATTAAGGTCCGAGAATTTTGTCATTCGTGTCCGTTTTTTACGGACATAGCCTCGTCCGTATCATCAAAATATTCTGGGCCCGTATGGCCATGCATCAGTGCAATGACAGAATAAGCGCATCCTTACCCGAAAAAGGCCACCGCGGTCAATGCATTGATGAAAAAGGGCGCCTTTGTCGCGCCCTTTGTGGGAAATTAGCAATCCCTTAGATCATCATTTCTTTGGTTGCGGTTAATTTCACGTCTGGATAATCGCGGATTACGCGGTCGATATCCCACTGCAGACGTGTCAAAAACACCATGTCACCATCGTGATCTGATGCGATATGTTGTTTATTGGCATTGCTGAATTTGTCCATTGCCGTTTTGTCACCCGCGACCCAACGTGCGGATGTGAATTGCGATGGTTCAAATCGAACAGGCAGCCCGTATTCCAATTCGATGCGGCTGGCGAGCACTTCAAATTGCAAGGCACCAACAACGCCCACGATGAACCCTGACCCAAAAGACGGCTTGAACACCTTTGCGGCACCTTCTTCGGCAAATTGCATCAAGGCCTTTTCAAGATGCTTTGCCTTCATCGGGTCACCTGCGCGGCAGGTTTGCAAAAGTTCCGGCGCAAAGGATGGAATTCCTGTCACGCGAATGGCTTCGCCTTCGGTCAATGTGTCGCCGATGCGCAATTGTCCGTGGTTAGGAATACCGATAATATCGCCTGCCCATGCTTCTTCGGCCAATTCACGGTCCGAGGCCAAGAACAACACTGGGTTTGACACTGCCATCGGTTTTTTGGATCGCACGTGCAGCAATTTCATCCCACGTTTGAAATGTCCCGATGCCAATCGAACAAATGCGACGCGGTCGCGGTGTTTTGGGTCCATGTTTGCTTGGACTTTGAAAACAAAGCCTGCAACTTTGTCCTCTTCTGGTGCGATTTCGCGGGGCGATGCCGTTTGAATTTGCGGTTCGGGTCCATAGGTTCCGATGCCTTCCATCAATTCCTTGACGCCGAACGAATTGATCGCGGATCCAAACCAAATCGGGGTAAGATGCCCTTCTAACACAGCCTGTGGGTTCAAGGGGGGCAGCAATTCACGCGCCATTTCCAATTCTTCGCGCAGCTTTTCCAACAAATGCGCAGGAACATGTTCCGCCAGTTTGGGATCATCAAGCCCGTTGATCGAAATGCTTTCCCCAACACGGTTGCGATCTGCACGGTCCATCAATTCAAGACGGTCGTTTAGAATGTCATAGCAGCCCATGAAATCCGCACCTACCCCGATTGGCCAGCTGGCTGGGGTGACGTCAATCGCTAGGTTTTCTTGGATTTCGTCGATGATGTCGAATGTTTCGCGGCTTTCGCGATCCATTTTGTTACAAAATGTCAAAATGGGCAGATCCCGCAAACGGCACACTTCAAACAGCTTTTGCGTTTGGCTTTCCACGCCTTTTGCGCCGTCAATCACCATCACGGCGGCATCAACCGCGGTCAATGTGCGATAGGTGTCTTCGGAAAAGTCGCTGTGACCGGGCGTATCCACAAGGTTAAAGCGGAAATTGCGGTAATCAAACGACATGGCGGATGCGCTGACCGAAATGCCACGGTCTTTTTCCATTTGCATAAAGTCTGAGCGCGTGCGCCGCGCTTCGCCCTTGGCGCGAACTTGGCCTGCCATTTGAATGGCACCACCAAAAAGCAAAAACTTTTCGGTAAGCGTGGTTTTCCCTGCGTCGGGATGCGAGATAATCGCAAAGGTCCGACGGCGGGCGATTTCGGCAGGAAGGGCGGGACGGTTGGATGATGTTGTCATAACGGGCCTATAATAAAACGTCTGTTGCTTGGCAATATCTGCGCTGCAAAAGCACCGAATATTGCGGTTATGTTTGATAGAAATTGCACAACAGAGGTTTTACATCGGACGATCCTTTTCGACCGTTTGACGATAAAACAATTGTGACCCGCAATCAAGACGATCACAGCGAAGTCTGATCACAGGGGGCGCAAACGCATTACTGATCTCATCATGTTCACTAAAATTCGGGGCCGTTGCGACGTTTGCCGCTGTACTGGTGCACAAAGGTGATCTGAATGCTGTATACGCTTGTTTATGTAAGCAAATCGTAAAAACTCTTGGATTAGAACGGATTAAATGACCTTTTGGGGATTGTGCAGCAAAAGAACGCCAAAGCCGGTATCACAGGAATTTTGTTATACGATAGCGGTGAATTTTTACAAATCTTAGAGGGTGAAGAAGCAACAGTTCTAAAATCCTTTGACCGCATTGCATCGGACATGCGGCACGATGGCGTTGCCATTATCACCCAAGGCCCAATTGCAAAGCGGGTGTTTTCAGATTGGAAGATGGGATTTGCCTATGTCGATGCGGACCATAGCGGTACGCAATCGGATTTGCATGGGTTTTTGGCATCAAACCAAGGGGCAGGTGCCCTGCGGTCGCCTTGGTTACGCTTGTTCATGATTGGGTTTCTAAGCGGTCAGAATTTCGGAATGACGGTGCATCCCCACGCACATTTGCCGGCATAGCACCTATCTGTGACCGCGCGTCGCGTCGCGCAGCAATGACACACCGTTGGTTTTCAATGTGCGCTCATCCACTTCGAGATCGGCGCTATAGCTGCTTGTGTGCTGTGTAAAGTTCGATTTTTGGTCTTGGGGGACGACGGTTTGTGTGCGTTGATCGAATAACATGCTTTCTGCGGCGATCCCTTCGGCATAGATGATTTGATGTTCGTCAAACAGCAATTGGTAATATTCGACAAACCCATCATCCAAACGTACGACATCGGTGCCGTTGATCAAATGCTTTGCGCGGACCAATGTTTCGGCACGCCCTGTGCCCAACTTGTCGCTGCGTTGATAGATGAACAGGCGATGTTCGGGACTGACTGTCAAATCATTTAGATTGTGGAGCGCTCCTGCTTTGATCACGACGGGTGCAAAGTCGCCCACAGCGCGCACAGTCGAATTGCCGATCCAGCGGATGACTTGCACACCGCGGTCGCGGGTAATGACGCGATCACCAACCTTGAGGTCTTCGATCGCGACCATTGCACCCGATGCGATGGTGATCCGTGTCCCCTTGACAAAGGACACACAGCCAATTTCCGCAAATCGATTTTCGGCCGAGTCGCGGCAGACTTTTACCAATGTATATTCAACGCTCGGCAAGAGGTTCGAAAACGGCAAGACATAGACCTGTTCACACAGGCCATGCGTATTTGTTTCCACGATGATCAAGGCTTCGATGGTTGTACCATCGGATCCCATCAAGGTGATGACGCAATCCAAGAATAACGAATGCCCGATCGTCCCCAAATCACCGCCATTCGATATCACCAATCCATGATCTGTTAATTCAATCGACAATCTTTGGCGGGGTGCGATTTTTGCGATTTCATAAACATCGTCCAGGATCATCTCATCCGCGAAGGACATGACATCGCCGGTATTGGCGCCGTGAATAACCCGAAGTTGTTCAGCAATATGAACTGGGACGATTTGCATATTATTAACTTTACCCTTTTTCAGCCGCTGAAGCTGAGACCACGACACCATCATGTCCACACACTACCAGTTAATATCAAACATTTATTTGTTATTGTTCAACAAGCCTGATAAATTTGGCGAAAAATGGGCAATCGCACGTTCATTCTGCGGCTAAACAGAGTGTATGCAAAGATCGTTCCAAATCAACACGAGCAGGAGAGTTTCATGGATCTGGGTATAACAGGAAAACGCGCGTTGGTTTGCGCATCATCGCAAGGCTTGGGAAAAGGCTGCGCAATGGCATTGGCCGAAGCAGAGGTCGATCTGGTCTTGAACGCCCGTCGCGCCGATATTTTGGATGAAACGGCGCATGAAATCAGATCGCGTTATAATGTGAATGTCGTTGCCATCGCGGGCGATATCACGACAGATGCAGATCGCGCCAAAGTGTTAGAGGCCGCAGGGCAGCTTGATATCCTCGTGACCAATGCGGGGGGGCCGCCTCCGGGATTGTGGTCAGATTGGGATCGGGATGATTTCATCAAAGCACTTGATGCAAATATGCTGGCCCCGATTGCGTTGATGAAAGCGTGCTTGCCACAGATGATGGCACAGGGCTGGGGGCGGGTTGTGAATATCACGTCGCAATCTGTCAAAGCCCCAATCGCACAATTGGGATTGTCGAACGCCGCACGTTCTGGATTGACAGGATATGTCGCAGGCACATCACGCCAAGTTGCGCCACATGGTGTCACGATCAACAACCTTTTACCGGGCATTCACGCAACCAACCGATCCATTTCATTGGACAGCGTCGTGGCCCAGCAACAGGGCATTTCCCCCGAACAAGCGGCGCAAAACCGGTGCGAAACAATCCCCGCACGCCGATATGGAACGATCCAAGAATTTGGCGCCATGTGTGCGTTTTTATGTTCGCAACACGCAGGGTTCATTGTCGGGCAAAACATTTTGTTGGACGGCGGCGCGGTAAACGCCAACTTGTGATGGATCACCGCTGATCACCATTGCGTTATTTTTTTATTTTTTCCCTCGTGCGGATCAGAGCGATCGTGTAGCGATCTTGGAAAAAAGGGATGATGATGATCACATTGGTCATAATTGGTGCCGTAATCGCGATTTTTGGAACGGCATATGCCGCACGCCAGACTGCAACAGTTGATGGGTTTTACACAGGTGCGCAAAGCGATGGCGCCGCGCCCGATCTTTGGACCTTGGTCCTAAGCCAAGTGACAACTTGGATTTTTGCGCGGTCGCTTTTGAACTCTGCGATCCTTGGGTATTACTATGGTGTTGCGGGCAGCTTGGCCTATACGGCTTATTACCTGTCATTTTTGACGGGCGGTTATGCGGTCATGAAATTGCGCGCGCGCCGCCACGGATCTGTTCAAGACTGGTTGCATCACAGTTTTGGGCCGCTTGGGGGGATCACATATAATGTGGTCATTGCGCTGCGCCTCTTGTCCGAAGTTTTTGCCAATTTGTTGGTCATTGGGCTCATTTTTTCGGTGTTGATGCCTCAGGCTGATGGGATCAAAACGCTGTCAATTCTGGCGGTTGCAAGTCTGACCTTGGTCTATTCGGCATGGGGTGGATTGCGCGCGTCGTTGAAAACCGACGTGTTGCAGATGATCCTTTTTGCCGTCGTTTTTTCGGTCGCTTTTGCCTATATGATTGTGGCCCCTGATTTCGAATGGTCTGCAATTTTGACCTCTGGCGGAACGTCGGGCGCACACAACGGGTGGATCTTGTTGGTCGTGGCGCTTTTGCAGGTTCCGTCCTATCCCCTGCATGATCCGGTGATGATGGATCGCGGGTTCCTAAGCGATGATGATACGGCGCGAAAATCCTTTTACCACGCGTTTTGGATCGCCTCTGTGTTCATTTTTGCTTTTGGTTTGTTTGGGATCTATGCCGCAGAGGTTGGATCAAAAATCGAAAGCGATCTGTTGGGGACATGGTCGATGTTGTTTCCAGCGCCGATTACGGCGGCACTTATGGTGTCACTGTTGATTTCGGGGGTGTCCACGTTGGATTCCGCGCTGTCATCAGCCGCGCGCCTGATGGTCGAAGAATTGAAGCTCTTCCCACGCAGCTTGATGGGCGGACGTTGGGCGATGGTGATGTTTTTGGGCGCGGGCGCTGTGTTGACGCTGTGGGGAAATGCGACCTTGTTTGATGCGGTTGCGGTTTCTGGCACGGCGTCGATGTTTTTGACGCCCATCCTGATTGTGGGCCTTGTGGCGGGGCGGCGCGTGGCCCTGTGGTCCTATTTGGTGGGATTTGCGGCAGCGGCCATTGGGGCGGTGATGTATTTCGCGCGCGGCTCTGATTGGGCGGCGGCGCTTTTGCCGGATGCACATAAATACACCCAGTTGTTGGTGATTTGTGTTGTCGTGCTGGTCATCGGCTTTGCTGCGACACTTTTGGGGTCATCGCGGGTTGCACCAGACGCAAAGGGCTGATATCCGTTTCCTAAACCTGATAAGTTTTATCGGAAATTAGGACGAGACCTTGCGCGTGACCCAAATACCGCGGCTAGAAATCAAACACCTGACCCGTATCATTGACGGTAAAGCGATTGTGAAAGAAGCATCGCTTTCCATCATGCCGGGGCAGGTGACGTGTTTGCTTGGTCCCTCTGGCTGCGGAAAATCCACGACACTTCGCATGATTGCAGGGGTTGATATCCAAAACAGCGGCGAAATTTGGGTCGATGGGCATTTGGTCTGTGATGGCGAAACCAGCGTTCCGCCTGAACACCGCGGCATCGGGTTGATGTTTCAAGATTTTGCATTGTTCCCCCATCTGTCGGTCGCAGATAACGTAGGGTTCGGTTTGACTTGCGGTCGTGATGAAAAGCGCGCGCGTGTTGAAAAGCTTTTGAACAAAGTTGGATTGGGTCGCAAAATTGATCAATTCCCGCATGCGTTGTCTGGAGGCGAACAGCAGCGCGTTGCATTGGCCCGCGCCTTGGCACCACAGCCGCGTATCATGTTGATGGACGAACCGTTTTCAGGTTTGGACAATCGGTTGCGCGATGACATTCGCGACGAAAGCCTTGCGATTCTCAAAGCTGAGGGCGCGGCCGTTCTTTTGGTGACCCACGAACCCGAAGAAGCAATGCGCATGGCCGATGAAATCGCGCTGATGCGAGGCGGGGAAATCGTGCAACGCGGCGCGCCCTATAACATTTATAACGCACCCTTTGATCTCGAGGCGATGGCCTTCTTTTCCGATGTGAACGTGATTAATGCCACGGTTACGGGCGCTTTGGCCGAAACCCCGTTTGGGCATTTCTTTGCGCCGGGTTTTCCCGATGATGCGCCTGTGAATATCGTTTTTCGCCCCCAACACATTCGGATCGATTTTGATCGGGCAGGGCATGGCCCCAAACCCACCAAAACCCTTGGCGTTGCGGCGCGCGGGGTGGTCGAACGCGCACGCTTTATGGGGCGTGAAAGCTTGGTGGAATTTCGGATGGACTTTGATCAATCAATTATCAAAGTTACAGTTCCCAACGTGTTTCTGCCTAAATCTGGTCAACCACTTTGGTTGACAGTTCCACGGGATCGCTGCTTTGTATTCCCCGCTTGAAATCAACGTGATCCACGACAATGTTCTTGATACAGGTGGTGTTTTCATAGTCAACGGACTGATAGGAAAAGTTGATCATCCAAGGCTCTGAAAATTCCCAAGACATCGGTAACAGCGCAGGTTGTGCATTGGGGGAACGGCGGATTGGGATCAAGGTGCGTTCAACTTCGACCTGATCGCGATTATACAGCACCGCCTGAATATAGGTCATTCGGTTCGTCGGGGTGAATCTGTCATCATATTTCATGTCGATCCACGCGATGCGCGGGCTCGAGTCAAGCGGCACGTAAAAATTGTAGGTATTGATTTTATTGCACGACTGCCGTTCCAACGGACCAAGATTCGGCACCACCACGGCACTCGGATGCCGAAATTCCCATTGCCCATGATTTGAAAACGGGGCAAGGCCGCTCACGAAAAAGAATGTAAGCGTCCATGATGTGATACGAAGTGTGATCAATGTGAGGCTCATGTTTCTGGTCGCTGTTCAGTCGTGTTATCAATTGGTATTATTTTGGTATCGTTTCTTTGGGTATTAAGGTAATCCATACGCCCAATAATGTACATAAAGGGCTTAGTTTGGTATCATATTGATAGATTGGACACGAAATTTTATTTCGTCATATCGGCACAAATGAAATAAAAAAATGACATTTATTTCCTCAAACGCCTGCGGATCTCTGCGCAAAGGGTCGATTTCGATGCAAATAGATGCATTATGCACTTTCATCGTTGCGCATAAGTTAATAAATAACGATAGATGAATACAAAGGCGCGGGCCTTTTAAGACAGGAGAGTGAAATGCTTAATAATATCGGTTTGCCAGGATTGCTGTTGATTGCGGTCGTCGTATTGGTACTGTTTGGACGCGGCAAAATCAGCAATTTGATGGGCGAAGTTGGCAAAGGCATCACCGCATTCAAAAAAGGCGTAAACGACGGCCAAAAAGAGCTTGAGGATAACGCATCAGAGGCGGCAAAAGACATCACGCCAGAAACTGAAAAAGACAAGGCATAAATCATGTTTGGAATGGGCTGGTCCGAAATCGTCTTGATCAGCATCGTTGCGCTGATTGTTGTCGGGCCCAAGGATCTTCCTGTCTTGTTTCGCAAGGTGGGTCAATTTGCGGGTAAGGCCAAGGGCATGGCCCGCGAATTTTCTCGGGCGATGAATGAGGCGGCAGATGATGCAGGGGTGTCGGATATTTCGAAAACGCTGCGCGCAGCGACCAATCCCGTTCAAACAGGCTTGGACAGTGTGAAAAAGGCAGCGACCGATTTCACCAAATATGACCCCAGTTCTGCGACAGGGAAGCTTGCCGAAGACCGAGCAGAGGCTGCCAAGAAAATAAACGAAGCCGCTGCAAAGCGCGCAAGCGATCGGATTGCAGCAGAAAAAGCGGCCGAAGCAAAAGCCGCCGCAGACGCACAGGCCGCAAAGCCCGAACCAGAACCCGCTAAGGATAGCGAATGACCACAGACGATTTAGATGATTCAACCGCGCCGTTGATCGAACATCTGACTGAATTGCGGCAACGACTGATTTATTCTGTTTCTGCCTTTATTGTGGGGATGATCATCTGTTTCACGGTGTGGAATCCGATTTTCAATTTCTTGACCCATCCCCTGTGTTCTGCGATGGCGCTCAAAGGGCATTCTGATTGCGGATTGATCTTGATCAAGCTGCAAGAAGGTTTCTTTGTCGCGATTTCAATCTCGCTTGCGGGCGGTTTGGTTTTGTCCTTCCCATTTATCGCCTATCAGCTGTGGCGCTTTGTGGCCCCAGGGCTCTATAAATCAGAAAAGGGCGCGTTCCTGCCATTTTTGATCGCCTCGCCTTTTATGTTTTTTCTGGGCGCATCGTTTGCGTATTTTGTCGTCACGCCCTTGGCCTTTGACTTCTTTCTTGGCTTTCAACAAGCCGGCAGCGTGCTCGGCGAAGAGGCCGAAAATACAAACGCAATCGCAGGCATTGCATTCCAAGGTTCGGCACAAGAATACCTCAGCTTGACTATCAAATTCATCGTGGCCTTTGGGCTGTGTTTCCAATTGCCTGTGTTGCTCACGCTTTTGGGTAAAGCCGGTATCGTCAGCGCAGAAGGTTTGGCAAACGTCCGTAAATATGCGGTCGTCGGTATCCTGATCCTTGCGGCCATTGTGACGCCCCCTGATATCATCACGCAGGTGATCTTGTTCGTTGTCGTCTATGGACTATACGAAATCTCGATCTTTCTTGTGCGTCGCGTGGAAACCAAACGCGAAGAAAAGCTGCGTGAAGAGGGATATTATGATGACGAGGCCGAATTTGACGATCCTTTGATCAAAGAATTCGACGAGGACAAAGATGCCTGAGACAGATCATCTTGCCAGAATTGCAGCGGCATTGGAACGCATGTCCCCCGTGCCGCTGCCAACCCCCGATTTTGACAGCGCAGACGCGTTCGTGTGGCACGTCGCCCCCGATCACTTACAGCCTGTGCAAAACATCGCCCGCGTGGATCTGTCGCTATTGGTTGGGATAAACCGCTCGCGCGACACGCTGTATGAAAACACCCTACAATTCGCGAATGGCTTTGCGGCCAATAACGCGCTGTTGTGGGGCGCGCGTGGTATGGGCAAATCCTCCTTGGTCAAGGCCATTCATGGCGATATCGTTGCCAAAGGTTTGCCATTAAAAGTCGTCGAATTGCAGCGCGAAGATCTGCCCACTGTCGCGCGCTTGTTAAATATCCTGCGCGATGCGCCCTATCGCTTTATTCTGTTTTGTGATGATCTCAGCTTTAGCCACGATGATCAGCATTACAAATCCCTAAAGGCCATTCTCGATGGCGGGATCGAGGGGCGGCCACAAAATGTATTGCTTTATGCAACGTCAAATCGCCGTCACCTTATGCCGCGCGATATGATTGAAAATGAACGCTCGAGTTCCATTAATCCGTCCGAAGCGGTTGAGGAAAAAGTCTCCCTTTCTGATCGCTTTGGTCTGTGGTTGGGATTCCATCCTTGTTCTCAAGACGACTATCTGAACATGATTTATGGCTATTGTGACGCCCATGGCATCACCACAGACCGCGACACAATCCGCGCCGAGGCCATCGAATGGACCGCCACGCGCGGATCGCGCTCTGGCCGCGTTGCATGGCAATATTTTATGGATCTTGCGGGGCGAAACGGGATTTCGGTGTAAATCCCTGTCTTTCATCTTTGTAAAAATACTCAAAAAAAGGGGGCCTTGGCCCCCTTAAATTTACGTCATACATTTACTTCAGATACGTCAACGGATCGACGCTTTCAAATCCGTTGCGTACTTCGAAATGCACATAAGACGGGTTTCCATCCCTGACCTTACCCAAAGTCTGCCCCCGCGACACACTTGCCCCTTTCGACACGGTGATATCCCCAATATTGGCATATACTGTCAGAATATTATTGGGGTGTTTGACAACAACAATCGGAACCTGATTGGCGTCTGCGGTAATGGCGGCAACCGTTCCTGCATCTGCCGCAACGATAGAGCTGCCGACAGGGGCGGAAATGTCGATACCATCTGTTTTGCCTTTGACGTATTCACGAATGATTTTTCCCTGCGCCGGATATGTCATTCGGCCGCCCGATGGGGTGGCGACAGTGGTGGCTTTCGCGTCGGCGGGTTTCGCGCTTGCTTGTTCTTTGGTTTCGGGACTTGGCAAGGCTTTGGTCGCGCTTGGCGGTACAGGCGTTGCACTTCCTGTTCCAGGGGCGGATACGGCCGCGGTGGCGGCTGCAGGTGCCGCGCCGGCATCGGCAGGAAGAGGGATCAAAAGGTACTGTCCCTCGCGTACGGTAAAGTTTGCATCCAAGCTGTTCCAATCGGCCAAGGACCGCACGGTCACGTCGTAAAGTCGTGCGATTGTGAACGCGGTCTCGCCGCGGGCAACTTTGTGGCGAATGGGTTCAATCTTGGGATCAGATTTGATCGGTGCCTTTGTGGGTTGTGTCACGGGCGCGGCTTTGGCGGGCGAGTCATCGGCTGCATCAATTGCGCTTTGTGCAAGCGCGGTCACATCTACCGCATCTTGCGCGGCCGAGGTGGTTGTGACTGGGGCAGGTGCTTCGAGCGCTTCGGTCGCTTGTACCTTGGACGGAAGGGCAACAATCACCCCATCCGACAGTTTTTCATCCTGACGCAGACCGTTGTATTTTGCCAAGGACTCTGGGTTCAAACCCAATCGTTGCGCAATGGACCCCACGGTTTCGCCGCGTTTTGCCACCACCACCTGATAGGTGGGATAGCTAATCACACCGCGGCTGTCCGGCTTTGGCCGCTTCTGCATTGCCTTTTCAACGGCCTCTGATGTGTCGTATTGATTGCCGCGCAAATCAAAATCAAGGTTTTTCATGTTATCCATCGAGCACCCCGCAAGAAATGCGGTTGCTGTGCTCATGAGAAATACGGTTCTTATACGTGGTTTTTGAAATACCATCTCGATTGCTCCTCAAATCGCCGATTTCGGCGGAATTTTTCAATATATTAACCTTCTTTCCCCAATCCTTCAACGAGGGGAACAAATCGAACATTACGAATATCATCATATTCAAACCCGCTGTCGGTGCGGGTGACGCGAATGAGGTTTTGCACAGCATCAGATTGACCAACAGGAATGACCATGATTCCGCCCGGTTTTAGCTGTGATAACAATGTGCTGGGGGGATCTTCGGCCGCCGCAGTCACAATGATCCGATCAAAGGGCGCCTGATCGGGCAAACCGTGGCTGCCGTCGCCCAAAATCGGCGTGATATTGCTGAGATCGAGCTGTTGAAACACCGCGCTTGCCGTGGCAACCAAAGGACGGTGACGTTCAACAGTATAGACGCGACGTGCCAGATGGCTGAGGATCGCGGCCTGATATCCAGACCCTGTTCCCACTTCAAGCACCTTGTCACGCGGGGTGACGCGCAGGGCTTGGGTCATCAATCCCACCACCGACGGTTGGCTGATAGTTTGCCCACATGCGATGGGCAGGGGCATGTCTTCGTAGGCGCGTTCAGAAAATAGACCTTTGACAAAATACCCGCGATCAACAGTTTCCATCGCGGTCAGAACGCGCATATCCGTGACGCCCTTGGATCGAAGGGCGAACATGAATTGCATTTTGCGTTCAGGGTCTAATGTCATAGAGCGTCTTTCAACGGGCCCAAGGCATCATGAGCGGTCAAATCCGCACGCAAGGGCGTAATCGAAATATAGCCGGTCATATTCGCCGTCACATCCGTATCTGCGGCCGTTTTGACATGTTGGTCGCCACCATGGATGAACAAAAAGTCGCGGCCAGATTTTGCGGTATGGGGCGTGGCGGAAAAATTTGTTCCCACTCGGCGGCCTTGTCGAGCGACGGTGATACCTTTGACGTCGGTTGCGCCAACGGGTGGAAAATTGACGTTGTAGAACAGTTTATATTCCTGATCATCTGCCGTTTGCGCGTTCATGATTTTTTCGATCACGGCCTTGCCATGTGCACGGCTTGCATCAAACGGATCAGACAGATCGCGATTGTCAGGGCCATAGTATTGCGACAGCGCGATAGATGGGATGCCTTGCAATGCGCCTTCCATTGCGGCACCTAATGTGCCCGAATATAAAACATTTTCACCCGAGTTATTGCCGCGGTTGACGCCCGAGATAATTAAATCTGGACGTGCATCCTGCATGACATGATAAATGCCTGCCAAAACGCAATCTGCGGGATAGCCTTCGACCGCATAGCGATTGTGGTCGAGTTCGGTGATGAGCATCGGATTGGTATAGCTGATGCAATGTCCAACGCCAGATCGTTCCATTGCTGGGGCGACAACGCAAACCTGACCATCTGGCCCTGCGATGTCACGTGCAATTTCTTCGGCGACCCGCAAACCCGGTGCGTTAATGCCGTCGTCATTTGTTACCAAGATACGCATGCGCGATAGCCCCCTAAATCATCTCATACCTGCATAGAGGAGCATCGATTCTGGGGCAAGTCAAAGATGTGGTCAAAGATCCAGTGTTGCCAAAAGGCGCGCGGCCTCGGTGCTGGGATGCGCAAGCGTTGATTTGTCTTCGCCCGGGAAAAACCGCGCGCGCGTCGCAGTGGACATCGGGGCAGGGGACAGGATATGCACCTTGGGACCGATATGAGCGTTTTCCGCAGCCCATGATGTAACCAATGCGATCTGGGCTGCCTTTGTGGCCCCATAGGCACCAAAGAATTTTTGCCCCGCACTGGTGTCATCGAAAAACACCGCATGCCCATCGTCGCCCAACAGAGGCGCCATGAACGGAATTAATACGCCTGTTGCGCGGACATTTGCTTCGATCGATTTGTCCCAATCTTTGCGGTCCAACGTAGATGTCGCCATCAAAGGGGCCGCATGTACCGCCGCGTGAACCCAAATCGCCGCAGATCCCCAACGATCATAAATTGATCGACACAGATGCGCCATGGCATCGGCATTGGTGATATCCATCGGGGCCAGCGTGGCTTGGCCGCCCTTTGCCTTGATCCGATCGTCCAATTCTTCCAACGCGCCCGTGGTGCGGGCGATAGCGACGATGTGATAGTCAGGCGCAAGAGCTTCGGCGAATGCTGCGCCTAGTCCCCGAGATGCCCCAGTAATGATAGCGATTTTTTCAGTCATATTTGCGTGATGATGGGTTTTGCGTCGAAGGTCAAGTGATGCTTTTACTGCTCACGCAGTGTTCGTCACAAAATGTCTGTGCGCGCCCAAAATTTGCAAGAGTTGATCAAAATCCAACCCATCAATTTGTGCGGCATATAAGGGATCTTCTTCTATGGCGACATGTACCACAGGTCGGTGAAAATCATTGCGCGGCTGCATCACACAGGGCAGTTTTGCACGAAAGGGTGGGACAATATTTGCAAGGGTGCAAAACATCATAACCATGCTGCCCTGACGTCCGTCGGGCATTTCGCGCACAAAGTTTAGAAAATCACTTTCGTTGACTTCGACCCAGACACCAATCAAAAACGGTGCCTCATGTCCAACCAAGGGCAAGGTGAGAACACAGCGAATAAAACGCCGATCACCCAATCGACACAAATCTTGGGTCAAGAAATCACCACCATTGAGATCAACAGTATGACGGTTCTCTGTACCGGCCGTATGGGGCCAATCTTCTGGTGCGGCGTATCCGATGCTCAGCAGGTCACAAAAATCCACGCCACAACAGTCATAGATAATTTGGTTCGACCCCAGTGCCGCCCACCTATGATCAATAGGGGGTGTGTCCACTTGGGCAAGTTCGGTGCGCGCAGCTGGAAAGTGGGCTTTCAGGTTCTTAAACCATTTCATTCCGCGGCCTTAACCGCGAATCCCTTTGAGATCATATCTGATGGTGCCACGGGATATTCGCCCGAAAAACACGCATCACAATATTGAGGACAAGAAGAATTGCGACCCTTTTCTTCGCCAACAGCACGATACAGGCCGTCAAGCGAAATAAATCTAAGGCTGTCAACAGCCAAGTGATCGCGCATTTCATCTTCTGTCATCGTTGCCGCAAGCAGTTTTTCGCGTTGCGGCGTATCGACGCCATAAAAACAGGGCCATGCTGTGGGCGGGCTTGCAATACGGAAATGCACCTCGGCCGCGCCTGCGTCCAAAATCATTTCCTTAATCTTGCGGGATGTTGTGCCTCGAACCACGGAATCGTCCACCAAAATAATGCGCTTACCTTTAATCAACGCCCGATTCACGTTTAATTTTAGGCGCACACCCATATTGCGGATTTGCTCAGTCGGTTCGATAAATGTCCGCCCCATATATTGGTTGCGGATGATGCCCATGGCAAATGGGATCCCTGATTGTTGGGAAAATCCAATCGCTGCAGGCGTTCCACTGTCGGGAACGGCGCAGACCAAATCGGCCTCAACAGGGCTTTCTTTGGCCAATTCAACGCCAATCTGGCGGCGGGTTTCATAGACAGAGCGTCCGCCGATGATGCTGTCAGGGCGCGAGAAATACACATGCTCAAACACGCAGAACCGCGATGGTTGGCGACGGAACGGGAAATGGCTGTCCACACCGCTTTTCGAAATGACGACCATCTCACCCGGTTCGATTTCACGCACGAATTCGGCACCGATGATATCAAGTGCACAGGTTTCCGATGACAGGGCCCATCCGTCACCAACACGCCCCAAAACCAAGGGGCGCACGCCCAGCGGGTCGCGCACGCCCATCAATTTGGTACGTGTCATAGCGACAACGGAAAACGCGCCTTCAACACGACGCAGCGCATCTTCCATGCGTTCTGGGATATTACGACCCAAGGAGCGCGCCATCAAATGGATGATACATTCGCTGTCGGAGGAGCTTTGAAAAATGGATCCACGTTCGATCAGTTCGCGGCGCAAGGCATCGGCGTTGGTCAGATTACCGTTATGCGCAATCGCCGCCCCACCCATTGAAAATTCACCAAAGAAGGGCTGCACATCGCGAATTGCGGCACCTTTTGCACCGGCTGTGGAATAGCGCACATGGCCAATTCCGATTTCGCCCGGCAAGGTTTGCATCACGGATTGAGATGTAAAGTTATCGCGCACATAGCCAAAGCGACGCGCCGAATTGAACCCTACCTCTGCGTCATAGGTGACGATACCGCCCGCCTCTTGTCCACGATGCTGGAGCGCGTGCAGACCGAGCGCCACAAAGTTTGCAGCGTCTGCGACACCAACCACCCCAAATACACCACATTCTTCGCGCAGTTTGTCATCGTCAAATGGGTGGGCGGGGGGCATGATTTTGCTAGACACGTCAGGGGGCTCCGAATCCGTCGTTTTGCATTGTGCCCTCTTTACTGACAAAAGCGCGCCCTGTCACGGTTGTAAACGACGCGGGCGCGATTTATTCCGGCTTAGTTTGGTTCACAAACGGACACAAGCTGTTCATATTGCAGCGTAACCCAACCCAAAGCGCGTTCTGGATTGCGCTCTTCGATCGAGGTTGCCATATCGCCAAAGACCTGTGAAGAGCGGCTTTGGTCAATCATCGGAAAGCTTTCCGCGCTCAGGACTGTGTTATAGGCAAAGAACCCGATGGCAATCAACGCGATGCCGCGCAGAACGCCAAAGATAAATCCCAAAGATTGGTCCAGCTTGCCCAACATGGATTTGTTGATCACGCTCGACAACAATGGTGTGAAAAAGGATGCAATCAACAGAACAATCGCAAAGACCGCCGCAAAAGACGCAATGATCGATAATTCACAACTGTCACCCAAAATAGGCCCGACCATCGGGATTTCTTTGATCAAGGGCATAACTTGGGGCGAAAAGACGAATGCCGCGATGGCGGCCACGACCCAACCAACAATTGCCATCACTTCACGCACAAGACCGCGCGAATAGGCCAAGAGCGATGAAATCACCACTGTCGCCAAAACGATGCCGTCTACTATGTTGAAACCTTCCATCGATATTCCCTTTTCTGGCTATCCCGCGCCAAATATCTCGCCAACAAATCCCGTAAGATCGTTCATCTGTTGGGATTTAATTCCCTCAACCAAAACCGACTTGCCACCCGCAGGCCCGATAGCAGTTGTAAAACCAAGTTTTTGCGCTTCTTTCAACCTATTTTCTGTCTGTCCGACGGGTCTAAGCGCACCTGAAAGGCTTATTTCACCAAAAATGACGGTATCGGGGGGAACTGTAACATCTTCGCGGGCCGACAACAGGGCGGCTGCCACCGCCAAATCAGCGGCGGGTTCATTGACCTTGATGCCGCCTGCGACGTTCAAATACACATCCAACCCCGTAAACGGAATGCCACAGCGCGCTTCGAGCACGGCCATGATCATGGCCAAGCGTCCGCTGTCCCATCCGACAACGGTGCGGCGCGGTTGGCTGTGTGGCGATGGCGCGATCAGTGCTTGGAATTCGACCAAGACGGGGCGTGTGCCTTCGATCCCTGCGAAAACAACAGACCCGGGGCTGGGCGTGCCACGATCAGACAGAAACAGCGCCGACGGATTGGTGACTTCGGCCAATCCTGCGCCTGACATTTCGAACACGCCAATTTCATCGGCCGCGCCAAATCGGTTTTTAACCGCCCGCAAGATGCGAAATTGATGTCCGCGTTCGCCTTCGAAATATAAAACGGTATCGACCATATGTTCGACGACGCGCGGGCCAGCAATTTGGCCTTCTTTCGTGACGTGTCCCACCAAAACAACGGACAGGTTGTTTCGTTTTGCAAAGGTCGTCAATTCATGAGCCGCAGCGCGCACTTGGCTGACGCTGCCCGGCGCGCTATCGACGGTGTCGGCCCACATGGTTTGGATGGAATCGATGATCACCAAATCAGGTTTTTCGATTTCCAGCGTGGTCAGGATATCGCGAAGGTTGGTTTCGGCACCCAATTGCACGGGCGCATTGGTTAACCCCAGGCGGGACGCACGCATACGCACCTGTGCACTGGCCTCTTCGCCAGAGATATAGATGGTTTTTAATCCATTTTCCGCGAACTTTGCGGCGGCTTGCAACAGCAGGGTTGATTTCCCAATGCCCGGATCGCCGCCCACCAAAATTGCAGAGGCTGGCACCAATCCGCCCCCTAACACCCGATCCAATTCTGCGATGCCTGAATTGGTGCGCGGTAATGGGGCCTCTTGTGTGCGCAGGTCTGTCATCGGGATCGGTTTGCCACGCATACCACCGATCGATCCTTTCTTTGGACCTGCAGAAATACCTTTGTCTTCGGAAATGGTGTTCCATTCCCCACAGGCGTCACATCGCCCCGACCATTTTGTCGTTACGTTTCCGCAGGTGTTACAAGAAAAGGACGCATTTTTTACCATGTGATGTACCTGCCAAACCTATGCAATCTGTACAAGTGTAAACTGCGTCACCCGCACATTTTACCCGCGCAGTGCATCAGTGTCGCCGCACTGTCACCAAAACCGATGCGATCACACATAGTGTAAAGACATAAAGCCCCCATTCGGTTGTCACCCGACCGACACCAATCCCTTTGATCACTGTAAGATAAAGCGCGATCAGAAACACATCTGCCATGGAAAATCGGGCCAAACCGATGGCAGCCCATGGGGGCAACAGGACTTTTCCGAAAAAATCGGCGATCACATTTGACAGGGTTTTGATCGCAGGCGCGGCAATCGCAAACAAAAACACAACGGCGCCCAAAAACGGATCGCTGTCCCACATCGATATAATCCCCGAGAGGATCGAAATTTGATCCATCCCAAAAATTGGCAAAAGCCCTGCGCTGATCAAGGGGGCAAACCATGCAATCGGGTATAATCCCAACAGCGCGAGGTTGATATATTTCAATATGCGATCATCCATGATCCAAGATATACGATAAAAACGCCCAAGAACAAGGCGACCAAAATCGGATGTGATGCTTTTGATAGGCCCAAAGCGATCAGGCCTGTGACCGCGGTTCCGCCGGCCCAAATCACCCCGTCCCATGGCGAAATGATCCCGCGCACCGCGCTTGCAACAGATGCCAGTTGCGGCACAAACACGGGCGCGCTTGTCGCCAATATCCCAAACAGCGCCATGACCGTGCAAAGGATGGCAATGGTGCGCGCATGCTGTGTGGTGCGGCGGATCGCGATGATGCCAATTCCCAACAGGGTAGGAAAGACGATATAGGTTTTTAGGAACAAGAACGCGATGACCTCGGGCGCGGGGCGCAGAAAGTCAATCATCGGATTGCCGCGATGGGGCCATGTGCGCGGCCATGAATGAATTGATCCAGATACGGGTCGCCAGAGGCATCCATATCCCCCACAGGTCCCGTCCATTGGATCACCCCGTCATGCAGCATTGCCACATCATCCGCGATGGCGCGGACCGATGACATATCATGGGTGATGGTCATTGCCGTTGCGCCCATTTCTACCACAATTTCACGGATCAAGTCGTTGATAACGCCAGACATAATGGGATCAAGCCCAGTTGTGGGTTCGTCAAAAAAGATGATTTCAGGCTCTGCCGCAATCGCACGGGCAAGGCCCACGCGCTTTTGCATACCGCCCGATAATTCGGCTGGAAGGCGGTCTGCAACATCGGGTTTCAACCCCACGCGGCGCAATTTTTCGATGGCGATTTCGCGGGCCTCTGCCTTGGGGCGCTTGAGCGATCCGCGTAGCAGCCGAAAGGCCACGTTTTGCCAAACGGGCAAACTGTCAAACAATGCGCCGCCTTGGAACAACATGCCAAAACGGGCAAGGAATGCTTCGCGTTCGGCGGATTGAACGTTTTGTCCGTCGACCGTGATTGTTCCTTGATCAGGCGTGACAAGCCCCAAAACCGATTTCAGCGCAACAGATTTTCCCGTGCCGGATCCGCCAATGATGACAAGCGATTTGCCGCGCTCAACCGTGAGGTTCACGCCGCGCAACACCGCGTTTGATCCGAATGATTTATGTACGTTATCCAGTGTGATCATGCCGAAAAGAACGCTTCTGTCAGAATATAGTTTGCGGCCAAAATCATCACGGATGCCGACACAACAGCAGATTTCGTTGCCCGTCCAACGCCTTGGGCACCGCGGCCTGAATTCATGCCTGCATAGCAGCCCATCGTTGCCACGATGAACCCGAATGCGGCCCCTTTGACCAAGCCGCTGATGATATCGCTGGGTTCAAGGAAATTGACGGTGTTGATCAAATAGGCAGCAGCATTAAAATCCAACCGATTGATGCCAACCAGATAGCCGCCAAAAATGCCGATCGCGTCCCCAACAGCGACCAAACAAGGCACTGCAAGCGTTGCGGCCAAAACGCGCGGCAAGGTCAGATATTTCATCGGATTGGTCGACAGCGTAACAAGCGCATCAATTTGTTCGGTGACCTTCATCGTGCCAATTTCGGCAGCGATCGAGCTTGCCACGCGCGCAGCAACCATCAACCCCCCCAAAACAGGCCCCAATTCACGGACCATGCCAATGGCCACGATTGAGGGTACGACCGCTTCGGCGTTAAATCGTGCGCCGCCTGCATAGATTTGCAGCGCCAAAGCACCCCCCGTGAAAAACGCGGTCAATCCAACAACAGGCAGCGAAAGCCAGCCAATTTGCACCAACTGGATGCCAAATTCACGAAAATAAAACGGCGGCGCTACGATATGGCGCAGCGTGTTCACCACGAAAAGCGCCACGCGACCAATCGCGCCGACCATCGATAAAACCGACTGTCCAATCAAAGCCAAGAAACGTATCACGCGAGATCCCCAAGGTATTTGCGACGGTACCGCCCGCCGAGCGATGTCAGGATTTCATATCCAATCGTACCGGCATTGTCCGCCAATACATCAATCGTTTGATGCGCGTTCAGCAGTTCAAGTGAAGTGGGCGTTTCAGACAGCAGTGTAATATCAACACCAATCAAATCCATCGAAATGCGCCCAACAATCGGGCAGCCAACGTTGCCCGAATAAAGGCGCGTTTTAGGACCCATTGCGCGAATGATCCCATCCGCATACCCCGCGGATACGGTCGCAATCCGTCGCGGGGTCGGCGCAACCCAAGTGTTTGAATAACCAACGGTTTCGCCTGTGTCGACTTCGCGGATTTGAATGACCGGTATGGAAATTGTGGCAACAGGTTTGGCCTTGGTAAAGGGCAAGCCGCCATAGATCCCAATTCCGGGGCGTGTCATGTCGAAGTGATATTTTTCGCCCAAAAGCAATCCGCCCGTGGCCGAGAGTGACTTGGGAATATCCAAATCTTGGGTCATATCGACAAAAGATTGCCATTGTTGTTCGTTCATGTCGTGGCTTGGATCGTCGGAACAGGCCAGATGCGAAATCAGCAGCTTTGGCCCCAAATGCACGGCGATATCACGCACCGCCTGCCATTCGACAGGTTCCATCCCCAATCGGTTCATTCCTGTATCAAGTTGAATGCCAAAAGGATGATTGGACAGATTTTCCGCGTGGCGGATCAATTGATCAACCGAATTCAGCATCGGGATCAAATTGTAATCACGGATCAGATCCGTGTCGCCGGCCATATGGCCGCTAAACAAATAAATAGGCAGGTCTTGGCCCACCGCTTTGCGAACGCTGACGCCTTCTTCTGCGGCGGCGACAAAGAAATGCCGCGCCCCTTCTTGGGCCAAGGCGCGGGCCACGGTTGAGGCGCCAAGACCATAGGCGTTTGCCTTGACCACCGCCGCCGTTTCGCATTGCGTGCGGGCATTCAACGCGCGCCAATTGGCGCGGATCGCGGTGAGATCAATGGTTAAGGTTGCGGTGCTCATATCTGCTTTTTGACAGGGTTGGGCGCAAGGTCAAGGGGAATCTGGTCAATAGAAATGTATCGAAATCAAACGGGGGCGTTGCCCCCACCGCCTTTGGCGGTTCCCCCAGAGTATTTTTGCAAAGATGAAAGGTCTTAATATCGGTCGTCTTGTTGCCACGGTTTGACGAGGTTGCCAAAGCGGGTGAAGCGCCCTTCGAACGACAGATCAACCGTTCCGATGGGGCCGTGGCGTTGTTTGCCCAAGATGACTTCGGCGCGGCCATGAAGGCGTTCCATTTCCTCTTGCCAGATCGCCATTTTGTCCAGATCGTGATCGCCTGGTTTTTCGCGTTCTTTGTAGTATTCTTCGCGGTACACAAACATGACCACATCGGCGTCTTGTTCGATCGATCCAGATTCGCGAAGGTCAGACAATTGCGGGCGTTTGTCTTCGCGGTTTTCGACCTGACGCGACAGCTGGGACAGGGCGATCACGGGGATGTGGAGTTCCTTGGCGATGGCCTTCATCCCTTGGGTGATTTCGGATACTTCGTTCACGCGGCTGTCTTTGGCGGTCGCGGGGCGCACAAGTTGTAGGTAGTCGATGATCAACACATCAAGCCCATGGGTCCGTTTCAAACGCCGCGCGCGGGCGGCGAGCTGAGAAATGGGCAAAGCGGGGGTATCGTCGATATACAGTGGGCAGCTTTCCAGCGATTTTGCCGCCTCGACAAAGCGCCGAAATTCCGCTTCGGTCATATCACCTTTGCGAATTTGTTCCGAGGGGACTTCGGCCGCTTCGGACAGGATACGCGCGGCCAATTGTTCGGCGCTCATTTCCAACGAGTAAAATCCTACAACGCCGCCTTCGATGGTGCCCTCAGATCCGTCCGGTTTTGTGCCGCGCTTGAACGCTTTGGCGATATTGAACGCAATGTTCGTCGCAAGCGAGGTTTTCCCCATCGAGGGGCGACCGGCCAGAATGATAAGGTCAGAGGGGTGAAGCCCGCCCATTTTTTTGTCGAGATCAGTTAGACCTGTTGAAATCCCTGCCAATCCACCTTCGCGTTGATAGGCGGCGTTTGCGGTATCGACGGCGGAGGTAACGGCGCGCAAGAAGGATTGAAAGCCACTGTCAGCTTGGCCTTCTTCGCCCAATTTATACAGGGCTTGTTCGGCTTGGATGATTTGTTCTTTGGGCTCTTGGTCGACATCGACGCTTTGGGCGCGGGCAGCGATGTCTTGGCCCAGTCGGATCAATTCACGGCGGATTGCGAGGTCATAGATCAGTTGCGCGTAATCGCGCACCGCAAACCCCGCAATCGCCGCCCCCGCGAGGCGCGCGAGATAGGCCGCGCCGCCCAATTCTTGCAACCCTTCGTCCTGTTGTAAAAACGTGTTGAGGGTGACCGGAGAGGCCAAGTTGTTTTTGGTAATCCGCGCTGCGGCCACTTCGAAGATGCGGGCGTGCACGGGTTCATAAAAATGTTCGGATTTTATGATCATCGCTACACGATCATAAATTTCGTTATTGGTTAGAATAGCACCCAACAGCTGTTGTTCTGCCTCAATCGAATGGGGCATGGTGTCTGGCATTTGAATGTCAGCGCCGGTTGGATTGATATCTGTAATCTTATTCATAACCACCCCATGAATCGTTATGTGTTTTTAGCGTTCATTCGGTCTTAGGGCAAATTGTATAAACCTGTGGATAAACAGG
>Ga0255763_1001124_pt1 | contig 28329 bp, 18 predicted proteins | sample 041ome_2_FD_179963 | JGI IMG/M metagenome (GOLD analysis project Ga0255763, IMG submission 179963) | Coastal salt marsh microbial communities from the Groves Creek Marsh, Skidaway Island, Georgia - 041406US metaG (version 2) | ecosystem: Environmental > Aquatic > Marine > Intertidal zone > Salt...
GTCTTGGATAAAGGGCGATTCTTTTTTTTTTGAGAGAGCTCCCTCTCCCTCTCCCTCACTGGGCGTCCCAGGGGGGATACTCATTGGCCCATATGAAAATAAATTTTTTAGTTCTAATCTACACGCACACTTCCTCTGTATACAGTCGATTCAACACTTTGTGTAAATATTATTTTACGAGTACGTAATTACATATATTCTAACTTTTAATTTTAGACTCTCTACTCTCTTTTATCGCATAGCACACATTTGGAACGTATCGGAAATATGAAATCGAAGGGCAAATTTTTGCAGCTATTTTTTGAAAGTCCATTCATGAGTATGATTTTCCGAGAAGTTCCGGAACAATATTTCTTGTCCATCATGGACAATCCTAGCGTTTTTAGGAGTGCATCGGTGGCAACGTGACCGTTATTATTCTCACTGCATCTCCCCATTGAGAGATGCATTATGCACGAATTTGGAGTATCCTTATTCCAAAGAACGTCTCGCCAACTTGAATACGTTTCCCCGCGAGCTGGATCGCTGGTAAGAACTTCGTAGTTTGAGCTGTACGTGTTTCCAGTTTTTTCATTCGTGAATTTTCCAAGGCTCCAACGATGTTCGGTGTTTTTATCCCCTTGGCGCTCATAAATTGCTCGAAGAGCAGGATAATCGGATTTGTGTTTACCCGTAAACAGTTCTTCCTTCCACATTCGTAATAAATCTCGACTGTATTTGCGATGCACCATGAAGGAGCCTAAATGCCAGCCGGCTGAGTTATACATCGGCACTTTCGATGAAAACGCGGGAATATCGCACAATAAATTGTTTTTCACGCAATCCTGCACTCCAAAAACCACGTCGCAATCGTACCACGCCGCAATTTGGATTCTCTCGGGTAGAAATTGAAAAATATCCATTTTTACCGACATGTCTTTGAGATATGTCGAAATCTTTTTTTTCTTCTTAATTCTTCTGTTGGAAAAAGAACTTTCACCTGAAAGCTTTGATTCATCATCTTTACTCAACACGTATACTTTATCGTAATTTAATAACTTTCGCAATTCTATCTGAGTTGGTACGCACGCCTTGGGTTCAGTGATGAAATACACGTCACCTTTGTACCCACCAACTTTTACTAAAGATTCGACAGCCAGCAAACATTTGAAAGCTTCTAATTTTGCATAAGCACCTAAACCTCCAAATACAAAAGCGAAATTTTGAGTTGGTAATTGAGACGTTTCATTACTACTGAAGCCTTGTGCATTCATCGACTCCTGTATTGCACATCGCTGAGACTTTGGGTAGTGTTTGTCACGAAACGGTTCGTGTAGATTTTTCCAATTTTCATCCTCGGTTAAAACTCCAACTTTCTGGAAATGACTTTGGGGTCTTTGAACTCGATAAATCCGCAAAAAAGACGAAGAGAAGAATATTAATGATATTATAAAGAAAATTGCCGTAAACCTACGTAATGGTTGAATCGGTTTCCTCCATTTATTGCTCCTATACCTTTCTGTATACTGCTGGGTAGGCTGCTGATGAAAAAGCAACATTTGTTCTGAGCAAATTTTATCTACCCCTAGCTGCGCGCGTAAAAAATGTTGCGTCCCCGAGTGGGCAAGCGCTCCTCGTACTCTAACATGCGAAGGGTCCCCGGGTGGCAACTCACTCGCTCTATTGTAACGGTGTTATTGCATGGAAGTTATGTATAAAAATAAATGCTCATCCTCTGGTAAGTAAGCAACGCGTTAAAAATAAGAGAATGAAACGTAAGAGATGAGAGTTTTCTCCTCTCTTAAGCAATCAATGGGATATATACGCTTCGTTTTGTGCTATTATACGGCTATGTCATGCGCTCACAGAAAAAGGTACGAGTTGTATCGATTTTTGGCATAAACCAGTTCATTTTCGGGTCAAAAAGCGTTTTGTTGACTTTTATTTGAGAAGGTCACCAAAAATTAGCGTTAGGGTTTAGCGTTTTAGGGTTTCAAACCACAGCCTGAATACAGTGGTAATTTAGGTAATTTTAAAAGATTCGTTTCGTAATCTTTCCCACCCACACTTTTTACCTTACCTCACCCTCGAACAGTAACTGGAGCAAGTGTAAATATATAATGTCCTTTCGCCGTTGGATCAGTAAGAGGAAGAGAAGATTATCTCTTTTAATCGTTGTTTTGATCGTTGCAGCCACATACAAAAATCAACCGTCACTTAAGCAATCAAAATCAGACGGAGATAGTATAGTAGCTTCTTCAGCTGACGTGTATTATTCTGGCACATATTGGAACGATTACGAGCAAGTGCAAGAACATCTGAATGAGAGAATTAGCGGGAACATCTACATAGACTGGGCACACCAACTCATCAAGTGGAGAAATAATAAAAAATTTAAGAAGGCTTTGATATTGAGTTGCGGAAATGGTTGGGTGGAGAGAATGCTGATTGAGAGGGGTGTGATTGAATCTGCAGTAGGAGTTGATGTAAATGAAGAGCTGCTCTCCCAAGCGAAACTTTCAGCAAACGGCTTACCTTTGAGATATTATCAGCTTGACTCGAACAAGGATGAAAATTTTCCAGAAAAGGATTATGACATTGTCATAAATCATGCGGCTTTACATCACGTTGCATACATAGACTATCATGTGAGAGGTATTTACAGGGTACTCAAACGTGACGGAGGAATCTTGTTCAATTATGAATACGTTGGCCCGCATAGAAATCAGTACAATGAAGAAACATGGAAGGCAATATCCTATATAAATGATTTGACTCCTGCAAATCTGAGGCATACAAAATTAAACTACCCGCATTTGCCGACCATGCTTGTGATGGACCCAAGTGAAGCAGTGCATAGCGAATTAATTAAGTCAACTCTAAGTAGGTATTTTGAGCCGATTGAAAGCATATCCCTAGGAGGAGCTTTAGCGTATCCACTGCTCACCCACAATGAAAATCTTAAAAGGAACACAAATCAGGTAGCAGTGAGCGCCCACATCAAATTTATTTTAGATGAGGATGCCAAATTTGAGAAAAGGCATCCAGAAAGTGGGCTATTTTGGTACTCTATTATGCAAATAAAAGGAGATGTAAATGAGAAAGATATGGCGAAGTGGACTCAGGATGAAGTAAACCGAGAGAATTATGCAAAACAGAATGGAGGCCAGTATTATCCATTCACTACTGTTCATCAAAGATTTTATGGTGTTACTTCAGCATGAGCAGCTGGATTTTAGATTAACAGGGAACAAAAATAATCAGCACTATCTTTGACGTTAATTATCACTATCATTCACGAGAACCTTTTGCTTCTTCACGTTCTTCTCGTTCTACTGACGCTAAGACATCTGAGACCCCGGTCGTTGACGATGCAACTCAAACTCCTCCCAACAGTTCTCCTGGTGAACAACAACAACAACAACGTGTATATAAAAAAGCGAATAAAAGAGTAAATAAAAAAGCGAAACGTGAGAGTTGAGAGAGAGAATTCTCTCCCAAAAATCACGATCTAGAGCACAGACTTAGGAAAAACAATACTTCTGCATTTGTAATGAAACAAGTACACCACGATTCACTTCTTCACACAAACAAAAGCTCTTTTTTCCACTGGGCTTTTGCGACTTCAATATTCACACTGTTATCTCCATGTACATATCGATAACCATTCCATAGGTATTCATTTAGTCCTGATTCCTTGCTTTTATGAGGATTCATATTGGTGAAAGGTTCGATGGATAGTTCCATTCCCGGTGGTGCGCTCAATGCATATGCGCGAAGTGACTGGTAATACTTTTCATGAAAGGAAGACTCTACAATGAACACTTTATTGTAACCAACAAAAAAAGGTGCAAAGTCGACTGGAAAGTAATGTAGCCACGTAAAAAAACCATCGATTACTCCGGGCCATGCAAAATTTAGCACGTCGTCCAGTATAAGAACTCCCCCTGAAACTAAATGGTTTGCTGCTAAAGTAAGATCGTTGACTGTTAAAATTCTGGAGTGGCCACCATCAATTGAAAAGAGCCGAAAAGAAAATGGTTTTAGGCTCTTCAGCTCTAAAGAACTACCAGCGTGTATATGCACATCTTCGTCTTTTATACCATTCTTTCTGCAAGCTTTTTGGAACGCATCTCGATTACCAAAGCCACTTCCATCGGTATTTTTCTTTTGATTTTCAAAAACATCGCACGCCCATAGCTTTTCATTTACTTTCTGCAAATGTCCTAAACCTACAAAAAACTTGCCGTGGTGAACACCAATTTCACCTATATCACCTCGTACTTGCATCGCGTCTTGCACTCTAGTCAAATATGTAAGCAAGACCATGACAGGTTCAATTACAAAGCTACCCTGAGCAACAGATTGGTGAGCTGTAATATAAGATATCCTTACATTTTTCTCATATTTAAACGGAACTGAATGTGAATCCATTTTCAACAAAATATCTTGTAAATCAAAGTTTGACTTAATATCAGCACCACCGTGATTGCTTGCATCATCTGTATCGATACGTTTCCCCAAAGTTAAGCGAAGTTCTGGACTGTTGATTCTTCTTTGAACCGGTATGAAATCTATCAACTCTGGAACAGGCTTAGATATCCCACATTCTATCAACTCTGGAACAGGCTTAGATAACCCTATAATATGGTAAGTGAGAAGATATAGGTAAGTGATACCGAAGAATACTACTCTTGCACGAGCTGAGAAGCGTGAATATTTCATGTAGCAGTTTTGTAATGAGATATTGGGGCGAGCAGGGGAGGCTCGAGAATGGATGAGAGAGAGTTCTCTCGTCTCTCTTTAGAGCACAGGTCAGGAAAAAATTCAATCAATACGCGTACGAGAATTTCTTTTTTTGTAACACGAGAGTTTAGGGTTTAATCAGATCCTCAAATCAGATCTGCAAAAATAGGTGAGAAGCCAGCGCGCTTCCAGCGCGCTCAAAGTGCAAAGCGCTTTGACATTTCACCACCCCTAAGCAAAAGATTCAATAGAATTTCTGTCTTTGTAATGAAACAATTTACTTCATTAGAGCACAGATCAGGAAAAACTAGTACTTCTGTCTTTGTAACGAAACAATTTACACCATTTACAAACCACAACTCACAACCCCCGAGAAATTTCATTTGGAGACGAAAATTTGATATTGGAGTCATTTTTTTTGGTTTACACACGCCTGAACGACAGAATTTCTATGTGGTTGTTCCTTACCTTCCAGCACGTTTGCACGTTCCTTCCACGTTGCTGTAAAAATATATGCAGCTCTAAACATCTTGGTTAGTTAAGCTCTAGATACGCAACCGGATAAGTTGAGAATATTTTTACCAGCGATACTGAAGCCGCGTACGAGATAAGCATACGAGGTGTGATTTTACAATTAACTGAAATGTATCAGTTTAAAAGTAAACTTCAGGTTCTTCTCACGTCTGCCTTTGCCTTATCTTTGGTATTTTGTCTATATATTCTCAATCAGGAGCAAATGTTTTTTGAGAAAGGTGAGCACCATGGAATAACTCCTAGAAATGCCTTACCCAGGGTGTCTGATAATTTTTCTGGCAATTACAGCAATATTTCTTCACCTAAATCGATTTTAGCAGCCGTTACTGGCGGTTGGGGATTGGAGACCTGGCGTACAGAAACGCATTTCTTGTACCTTAACATTATTATGACCAACTATGTTAGTTTGTGTGAATTCGGATATAATGTTACTGTCGTGCTCTATACATATGAAGGATTTGAAGATTGGGAAAGATACATCGACATATCGGAGTACTGGTGTTCGAGAATAAATTCTCCAATAAACATTCGAATGGAGCTGTATAAATTAAGAAAACTAACTCCAAGAGCTTTTGGGACAGCAGGCGATCTTACGATTCGTCACAGGGAAATATTTCTGCGTGAAAAATACAATTACGACATCTTTTTAGTACAGGAAGATGATGTAAGCGTCCGCATGGTGACTATACACTATGCGGATGTGTGGCTAGATTTTTTCTCTGGAACTTTTTTCCATCCGTCTTTTTTCGACCTCGAAGTCTACGGTCCAGAACGATATATATCATGGCGTGAAAAAAATGGCAAGATTATTTCATTGAGAGATAGGCTATTTTTCCGTCGAGCTGACGATGGCTGTGGAGGGAGAAGCTATATAATGACGAACGGACTTCTTCAAAAATGGGTGTTAAATGAGAAAGAATGGATAGATCCTAGTAGAATAAAGGGGGAGTTTAATCCTCTCGTAGGATCCTCTTGTTGGTTCAAAGATAGAAAGAAAGTTCAGCTATTAATTCCAATTGAAAATTATGAGTGGAAAAAAGCTGCAATTCACCATCTACCGAACAAATATATCAAAAATACTTTCAGGGAGAGAAGCACGATCCTCACTGATGAAGACGAACGCTTCGAAATGATCAAAGAGGAAGAACTTGCTCTCATCTTTGACTCATGCTTCATGGATTTTAAGTCATTGAATAACACTTTGAATGTGACGTTTAATGGTCCATCGTGCATGGAGTGCCTCTCACTACCCAGCCAAGAGCTTGAGTACAATGCACATATTTATCGCAACTCAGAGTCTAATCTAAGAGGAGTAATTGTAACCTTTAAGTGCATAAAAACGTAAGAAACAAAACAATTAAACCTAAGTGAAAGAAAAGCTGTACTTCAACTATGGGCAGGTACGATACAGTCTTGTTGGGAGACAGGCTTAAACGAAGTGCTAAACGTGGGCTCCTAACCGTCACACATTGTGGTCTCAAAACATATGTTTCTAAGTTCGATTGATTTTAGTATGATTTTGGTATGATGGTTTGAATGTGGTATGATTGTATGACTTCAGTATGATGGTGTGATAGTTTTGTTTGTGAATGTTGTGAATGCATACAAATCGAAGAAATCGCAAGAAATGTAAAACAAAAAATAGACTGAAAGAACCACAAAAAATATCGCTTATGTTTAAGTTTTTTTGTAACATTTCCCCCAATACCGCGACACGGGGGTTCCCTGAAGATATATGAAGACTCGAGAAAAACGTCTTCAGTCGTCATTTGGTTTGCCTTCGTGTATCCATGTGTATCTACTGAAGACCCCGAAGAGCAAAAGTGCTATTTTTTATATTATCATATCAAAGAAATATATTATATTAAAAAGTCTTCAGGGACATCGCGAACATACACACAATTAAACCAAAACACGGGTGAAGACTTCCTCGAGAAGGTCTTCAGATTTTACGCTTCAGTCTTCAGGGTCTTCAGGAACACGAGCAGCAAATAGAGTACATTTGGACTCAACAAAATTTCTGTTTTCTTCTAAATATTTTTCTCAGGCTAATAAGTACCAGAAAAATATGGCTCCCAAGAAATCCATCATTCTCTTGATTCAGAATGTGCGCTAAAATAGTATGCAAAAACACTTATACGTTTGAAAAAAGAACCTGAACTAAACCAAAGTGTCATATTACATAGAATAGGACGCTTTTTAGCCACTCTCGCGCGCTTCTGCGTTCAGTAGGGTACCACTAATGAATTCATTCTCAAGTTTAACCGGAAATTCTCAAGTTTAACCGCCCAGTTTAAAAGGGAAAAACAAAAAAAAAAACAAAAAAAAAAGAGACCCTTTTAACTCTGGGCGTCCCAGTGAAAACGGTGTCGTGGCTACACTGAGAAGACCCTAAATCGAGGTGTGAGATTGTGTTCTTTAAATAGTGTGTAAAATAAGTGGAAATAAGTGTAAATAAGTGTCGTCATGTGAAATACAACTTTCTGTGAAATAATGTAATCTGTATTTAGGGTAGTTAAAAATTTTCACTAAAAAAATTACTTTTTTTTGCGAAAGCACCCATAGTGAAACGTGAGAGTTGAGAGAGAGAATTCTCTCCCAAAAATCACAATCTAGAGCACAGACTAGGAAAAATAAAACTTCTGTCTTTGTAATGAAACAAGTACACCACAACTCACTATTCAAACGCGTTAGGCGGAACTTTCAAAACAAGTATTCGTACTCAAACGCGACAAAAAGAAGTATCAACACTTCTTCTACCCCGTTAACCATCTTAACCAACGGAATTCGCCTTTGGTTCAACTCGTAAGTCAAGAAATAGAAACCGATTTTTTCCGTCGTCGTTTTTCCAAAAGTCGAGTTTAACGGCTTTCAAACAACGAAGGTACTTATTTACTATGCGAACTAAAGTATAAGTCCGTACGCTTGAAAATGCATGGTGCACGGTTAAGAAAAAGACTAAAATGCAAGCAATTCTATGTTGTGTTAAGCACTTTTGTAGTTTTGAGTCTCCTTCATATTCAATACGAAACAACGAAGTTGCCTTCAAAACCTTGGTCAAATTCTGACTCGTTTCGCGGGAGAATCGAGCGCGTTCTAGGACTACGAAGTGTCAATAAATCGAAAAATCCACGCGATTGGAATGGGAGGGGGGTCAAGAAATATTCTCTCACATTGCCCCTTATCGACATTATAATGGTGAACGATGAAATGGAAATGCTCGAGTACCGGCTAAATTTGCACCATTCCATAGTAACCAAGTTTGTGATTGTTGAATCAAACTTGACATTCAAAGGGCTACCAAAGCCTTCACACGTAAAGTCTCTTATATCAACAGGTAGATTAGAACAGTTCAATATTGAGGTTCTACAAGTACCTTTTACTCAGTCTGAGAGGGTGTCCAACGATACATGGGTTAGGCAAACAGCGACGCGTCGCTTTATAGGTTACTGGATCTCTCAGCACTATCCAAATGCGACTGTGGCTCTTTCGGATGTTGATGAACTTTTTGATACATATGCACTGCAGAAAGCGCTCAAGAATCCTGCGTTGAGCAAACTTCCTTGCTTCTTATTACCCATGCGATTGCTATATTATGGAGAGGCGTGTCCCATGAGTCAATCTCGTTGGAATCTTGCTCCTATCTTCAACACAGGTTCAACTTGGTTTCGTGAAATCGTATTGCGGGGAGAGGGTTTGCGTCTTCACACTACTCAGAATCCATTCTTTTCTGCAACTTGTCCAATATTGAATTTAACAATGCCATTACTTGGATGGCATATGTCCTATGCAATGGGAACCGAGCAGATAATCAACAAAATTCAATCATTTTCGGCGAACGAATCATTTATTTACGAGTTGATAAATGCACACAATGTATCAAAACTAATCGAGGAACGCATTCAGCACTGTGGAGATTTATTCGGTCGTGAAGGTTATTCGACAATATCCTGTTTGCAAATTAGTACGAAAGTTTTTGACTTCAAAGCGCCCTCCTTGGCAGGTTTGCCTCGTCATCCTCTTGCACCACGTATGAGTATTTGGGACAAGTGTAGGCAACGGAATAAATAAGTTTTTACTTGAGTGTGTGATTTTAGGGTAACATTTTGATGTTTCACTTTAGAGCAAAGAACCACTGAGGTCTTCGCGAGACTTTCTAGCGTTTTATATCTATTAAAGAACGAATACTACTATTATCTAAAACTTGTTTAGCTTAACCAGCACCGTGACTTAGGTGGTCACACATTGAGAACAAACCCAAAACCCTAAACTTGAAACACACATACCCTAAACACTTTTGTCGAACATTTTTTCGCCAGCTATTTTTGGGTTGCCCTCCCCTTCTTTTTGCCGTGTGCCAAGAGACCAATCGAATCTTTAAATGACCTCATCCCAACAGTTCTCCTGGTGAACAACAACAACAACAACGTGTATATAAAAAAGCGAATAAAAGAGTAAATAAAAAAGCGAAACGTGAGAGTTGAGAGAGAGAATTCTCTCCCAAAAATCACAATCTAGAGCACAGACTTAGGAAAAATAAAACTTCTGTCTTTGTAATGAAACAAGTACACCACAACTCACTTTTCAATCGCGTAAGACGGAACTTTCAAAACAAGTATTCGTAATCCAACGCGGAAAAAGGGAGTACGAAGACTTCCTCTACCCCGTTAATCATCTTAATCGACGGAAGTCGCCTTCGGCACCGCTCGTAAGTAAAGAAAAATTAACCATTCTCGATCGCGTTTTTCCCCACAAAGTTCGTTATTTTTCCCGAAGTCACGGAAGTTACTAAGTTCACGGAGGTTGGGGGATTGTTGGGGGAGAAGTACAGGCTGTACAGCCGTGTGGTACAGCCGTGTGGAGGAGGGAGTTTGTGGATTTTAGGGTTTGTTGAATCATATATGGTTATTGTGTCTCCAGCATTAACTGTAGCTGTGCTAGTAGGTGTGCTACCATCAACAGAGACGGTTGCTGGATTTGAAGTGTCGCCAGGCGCATTTACGTTTATAGTAAATGCGGAACCTAAGATAGTAAATACTAGTCCTTCGCTGTCATCAATCCAATGCAAAGGCGATGATAATCACAGGCGCTTGTCCGCAAAAGTTCATCACATCCGCTCTGTTCATCACGTTCCGGACGCGAATCGGTCCGAATGACACGGTGGTCCTTCTCCACGGCTGAATGAAGTAAACCAAGTACGCATTTGCGGCGTAGACGGGCAACATCAAGCCGGAGATTTCGCCACCTCCTGCTTGCTGTGCGAGCACCTGATTTTTTCTTGTTCAACGTGTATATATTGACAATTGTCGTCCTCACGTTGTGGTAGGTTCTCGTCGTCGTCTTCTCGCTCGATCGAACCAAACAGATTATTAGTATTATTATTGGTGGACATCCCCTCTGCGTGGTGTAGTATCCTCGTATCTCAATCTCTGCTTCTTTGTCTTCTACTTCTTCTTCTTCTTTGCGTTCTGCGCTGCTGTTTTAATGGGGAATTTCCAATGGAATGTTCGAATATTCCAGCGAGGGGAATACTCCGAGAAAGAATCTAAGGATACAAACGTGTGCCAGAAGCTCTTCATCACCGCTGTTGGTGTGCACTCGTCGTAAGCCGTGTGCCAATCGAGTGCAGCAGCCACCGTGCGGTTGAAGGTTACGAGCTTGGTGATGAGCTCTTCGGCTGACGTGTAGATCTGTGCCTTGTCTCCGAGCCTCTCTAAATGTGCAGAGGCGCCGTGCGGCGGTGTCCCATAGGTGAAGACAGGCTTGTTGGTGACAGCGAACTCGCCGATCGCTTGGCCAAATGTCTCTCCATCGGCGCGTGCGTGCACCATCGCGTCACAGCTTCGGATGAAACGGCCCAGGTACTCTTCGTCAACTGACTCTGACAGATGGATCACATTTGAAAGGTTGGAGCAGCAGAAGGGGCTGGTATTAAGGAAGAGGAAGTAAGTACTAGGGTTTGACGCTGCCACAGAGCCCACGGCAATGTGTGCCATGCGAATAGAAAATGTAGTGCTCCCCCCATGACGACAGAAGACGGTGGCATCGGTCGGGATGTTGAGCGACCATCTCAATGTGCTCCCATGTCGAGTTGATGGCCGGATCATGCGCGGCACAATGGGCACACCATTACCAGGCACTTCCTTTGAGATCTTCGCAAATGCATCTCCATGTGGAGCAGTTGCGTCAAAGACAGCATGGATGAGGTTGCGCACACCAGGCAGTAGCGACCACACTCCGTCAATGGGGTTACCAGCCTTTGCAATGTACAAGTCGGTTACTCTGTGTGCCTCCAGAATCTGGTCGATTGTACTGGCATTGGGCCAGTGTGCTGACGGACCGCTTGTTGCAAGGACCGATGGAGAAAGTGTGATGACATTTTGAATTCCAAAGTAGTCGCGCAGCTGGTCAATGAGCTGGGGATTGCTCGAAGTACCCAGACAAATGTGCAACGTCTCTATGTGCCAAACTCGCTTGAAATGCAATGCGTAATTCAGTACTGCTTTGCCAGTACCACGGTTGCACGAGGCTAAGAAAGCAAATTTGCGTCCAGGCACCACAGTATACTCGTTGACCGGCGCTGAAGTCCTGAAATTCGGCGCCAGAACGTTATGCGCAAGAGGGATACGATGCAACCAGTCCGAGAACGCAGCTACAGCGCACAAAAGTACGAGAGAAAGTATGCAGACGGCGCTTCTTACGGCTCTTGACATTCTGTAATTTGGTCTCTTCCGTTCCATTATTGCTTTAAAAGAGGAGAATATCTACGTTAATATGAAACCAAACCAATCTCCGCAACCCCCCTAAAATCCACCCGCGACCTCATTAACTCCGAGAAGACGCTTCCTTCGCGTACTTCACGAACTTACGCGACAAACGAATTTAATTTGGCTACGAAGTTTATGCGAATATGACGATCCGATGCTCGGGAAAAAACTTCCAAAACTTGCGTTGATTTCTTCTGGTATAGTGCGGCGAAGCCGTAAAGGTTAGAGGATTACAAGGGGCAACAAGGATGTACCGAGTAAGCTTGTAAACAGTAGGTTGATCGTCTTGGTCAAGAATTGGTTTCGTGCTGTGAGCGTCAATAATGGCGTCTTTCGGACGAAAGAAAGACAAGTCTCAAACGAAAAATTAAAAGCATTTTCTAATAGAAGAAAATTCAACGACGACATTACATTTTGGATCACGTGCAAACTATACTAAATACTAAGGTCCGCAACTTCGGGAACTTTTCGCGACTTCGGGAAAAACGATAACGACTAAAATCGGTTTCTATTTCTTTACTTACGAGTTGAACCAAAGGCGACTTCCGTTGATTAAGATGGTTAACGGGGTAGAAGAAGTGTTGATACTTCTTTTTGTCGCGTTTGAGTACGAATACTTGGTGAATTGTGGTGTACTTGTTTCATTACAAAGACAGAAGTTTTTTTTTTGAAGAAAAAAAATACTTTGAACGCACTGTGAAGAAAATACGTTGAAACTATTTGATACCTACCTTATTTTTTATACTTTTTCACCGATTTCTTTTTCAGCTCGCGCACCTCCTTCTGGGCGCGCTTCAACATAGGGTGCGAGCAAATGGTTCGCTCGAGTATACTTTTTGCTGGCTGGGTGACGCGTTTCTTAACTTTTGGTTTCTTAACTTTGGATTTCTTGGGAGCCATATTTTTCTGGTACTTTAGCCTGAGAAAAAAAAAATCAAAAATACCAGGACAATCTTCGTGAAATAAAATGTTGGTATGATGTATATGAACACCACATACTCGACAAAACAATCCGCCGTCGCCATGCGTAAGCGCATGAGCGACGACACGAACAAGTACAATTTCAACAGGAAACGCACACTCGATAGAATCCGCGAAGGCTCGATTCCTCAACAGAACACGACAAAAAAATACGACATATCGAACGCCGAGGTAAACGCGATACGAAGAGAGGGCAATCACCCACCTTTCGTCGTCGCCTTCGCGCCGTCCGCGTACGCACCAGCATTGGCCGTCAACGAGGAAACCAAACGCATACAAGCACAGTATCTCGAGCAACAACAGCTCACCAAAAACGTCAAGGAAGACGAACAGAAACTCGTCCAATCGTTCAAAAAACTTATGGTCGAACAGCGTGGGAAAATACTCAAAGTTCCGCCTGGGCAACAGTTTGCTTTAAAGACGTTCCACGATTACGTGTGGAACAGAGGTGCCGACGGACAACCAACCTCGTGGGTCATCAATATCACGGGTAAAAAGGCAAAGGAAACCACCATATAAATGCGGTTCGGGAAAGAGAACGATTGGAAATCGGGACGAGTCTACCTCTTCTTCACGAGGTTTCTCCCGGTCGAGTGTTTGAAGGACGTTCGTAGGTGTTTGAAAAAAGAACGTATCGGACCGATACTCAAAAAGTTACGCGATAAAGAAGCGTCGAACCCCTCGACTACGCTCTCGACCAACCAGGCGCTTTACGTGCTCTAACGAAACTTCCCGGGACTCCTACCCGAGTTCCAAACCGATTTGAATTGGCTCAACAATTTCAACGCCGTCACGAAAAAGAAAGCGGACTCGTATATCGCCGATAAAAGAAAATACACAATCAAATACGGGTTCACGGATATTAAGAAAATATTCAAAGATACGTTCGGACGCGAGAGCAAAGAGTTCCTCTACATTTCCGTGTACGAGGAGTTCCCGAGTCGAGACGATTTAGGAAGGCTCGTCATCAACCCGCCAAATATGACGGGCAACGTCGAGAAAACGATGAACTATACCGTCAAAAAGAACGGAGTTTGGACGATATATTTAAACGTGTATAAAACGATGGATATTTTCGGGCGGGTCGTGGTTCGATTCAGCGATGCGACGTCCAAACTTATTTCGAACTACATCGCAAAAGATCGACTCAAAAATGGCGAACACCTATTCGGCACGTTCGGCAAGGACGGTAAAATGTCCGCGACAATCGCCGCATGGTTGGTCGAGGCTAGGATAAAGGACGGTAAAGTTCAGGGACAAACCAAAACGCCCGGTGCCATTAATCTTTTGCGCCACGCGTATATCTCGCAGAAAATCAAGGAAGAAGACGTTATGAAAGTATCTATAACGATGAAACACTCGCCGCTCGCGACCGAGTTGTACGTGCGTAAAATCCAACCCCTACTCGTCGAAAATATGATTAAAATCGACGAGCGGAAACTTGTCTACGAGGAACTCGAAATGATACAAACGCGGTCGAGGGTACTCGAGAAGAGGAAACGCGAGGAAGAGGCAAAGACGAAGGCAAAGAAGGGACGGGTAGTGGTGATTTGATTTCTCAAAAGCACGTTTACTTTTAATAAAGAGACGAACTTTCTTTCATCCCATACGTCGCATTTTTTATGTTTTCAAAAATACTTTAGATATAGATACGAACTTCCTTCTGATACGAAGGCGAGTTTATAGAGTAAGAGGGGTCGCGGAGGGATTCTCTATTCGTCTTCATACTAACTTAGAATCATGTCCTGGAACTTTTCCAATACTTCGCTTTGGATATTGTCCGCCTGGAAAAGTATGTTGCACGAGAGTTTGCGAAACTTCGCGCTCGCTCGAAGCCCCGAAACCGCCCGATTTAGTGGGAGACTCGAACACCCTAGTATGTATATTTTTTCGGTATGAGGTGATGCTATTTTAAAAATTATTCCATCTCGAAAGGTCATTATTTCTTTAAGTCATAGGACGATATTTAAATATCTATTTTTAATATTTTTGTAAAGTTCGTATTTATCAGGTTGGAAAAAAAGTAAACAAACACCGCCGTTCCCGAAGACCATGAAGACTTGTGTTGAAAATCTGAAGATTGTGTAGGGGTGGTCTTCAGCCGCGATTTGGTTTGAGTTTGTGCCTATTCGTACTTTTGATGAAGACCCTGAAGACCTTTTTGTATTTTAAATATTATTGATAAAAGAAAGAATAAAAAAGAACACTTTTGCTCTTCAGGGTCTTCAGGGATACACGAGGATACACGACATCAAACCTAATCACGACTGAAGGGCCGAAAACACCAGAGGATGTGAATCCAGGAGGCGGAAAGAAAGCAGATAATCTCTTCAGGCCACCTCCAAGGCCAAAAAGACCAATGCCGCCTAAAGGAATAATAGGCGAAGATTTCATTTGTGTGCCTGAGGAGGGCGGATGCTTCACTTTAATCTCAAAGAAGGATGAGGGGGAAGAAAGCGCGAGAGATCCATCAAAACCAGCTGTGCGTAGCTCCTCGGGAGCTGAAAAAAATTCGAGTTTACTACTTTCAACCGGCATGCAACATGCAGGAAAACCAAAACCATCACGGGAAGATGATGGAAGAGAGGTAGAATCTGACTTAGACGCCCGCATCATAAGAGTGAAGAAAAACACTCAATTACTCGTCGCTAGAGAAGTGAATCAACTGGCACGGAGCGATATCTTTTACAGATTGGGATATGAATTCGTGAACGACGCAATGAAGCCCGAAGATCAACGTTCACAACTAGGGGTTACACACGAGGGACAACACGACTTAACTTTTTACATTGAAAGAGTCCGCGACGAGGCTGTAGGAATGGTCGAAAGCATGACTCAGATGACTCAGGTGGGAGGAGCTCCAGGGTGTTAGCGTTAGCGCTTCAACCCGTTGATACGACACCGTTTTCACAGGGGATATGCCATACGATCATAAAATTGCCTGCCCAAAAAAATTGTTTTTCGGCAAAAGAGCCCGATTTTCGGGATTTAATAATTAGGTCAATAGATCCTTATAAAAAATCTATCTTGTTCCTACAAAGGGCTTACAAGAAATATGATTTGGTTATGGTGAAGTATGTATTGTGGCTAATGGTGGCATGCTTGTATATTTTCCACTTTTTACTTTTCTGGAGGGTGGTTTCAGGTTCCACCGATGCGAAAACGACTGTCTTCCCGTCGAAGATGGGAAGAGGAAAAGTGGTGCCACTGCCGCAGAGAGCAACACCCTGCAGCAGATGCTGCCTGACCTCACAGAGGGTTTTACGGACCAATTTGCAACTGCGTAAACTTAAAATTGATACATATGCGGAGAATTTAGTATGCTTCACGTTCGACGGAACTAGTGGTTCTTTGTTCTACAAGCACCTGACAAAGTTTCATCCTGTATACGGGCACTATTTAGAAATGGCCAAAAAGTTCTTGACCGCTGTTTTTGTTCAGTCGAATATTTTCAGAGCTTCAAAGGGCGAAGTTGTTTGGATAATATCAGACGACTGCACCATAAGCCACCATATTATAAAGATATTGCATGATGTACGTATACCTTTTCTTGCGCACTCTATCGAAAAGAAATCTCGGTCTGTTTCTGTTCTCGTCCCAAATTTTCACTTCATCGAAAAAGTTGGTTACAAACAAATGCAAGATAGAATACGAAAAGTGAGTTTAGCAACAAAAAAGAAACCTTTAGTTTTCTGGCGAGGGAGCACCACAGGAGTCCCGTGTAGTGTTCCAAGTCTTTTCGGACGTAATTGCAGTCATAAATGTGAAGAAGTACAAAGAGTAGAACTGGTTCGACGATCCTCTGAGATTCCTTGGATTGATGCCAAGTTATCTAATTTTGTTCAGTGGTGCAAAGGAAAAGAGTTCGAACATCGGAATTTACTAGGTAAACATAAACCTGAAAGTTTTTGGATAAATTACAGAGGTGTGATTGAAATTGATGGTAACGTTGATTCTTGGGGGAATCGTTGGCGCATGGTTTCAGGAAGTGTCATCTTCCGTGTAGAAAGTCCCTACATCTCTTCTTTCAGTGAGCACCAAATTCCTCACGAGCATTTTATACCTATCGCGGCAAATTTCAGTAACCTGAAAAGTAGCACGAAAATTATTACAAGCACAGTGCCTGCCGATACTCAAAAGCTAAAGGATATAGCAAAAAATGCATACGAGTATGGTTCAAAGTATACGTATTCGTATGAAGTTCAGAAAGTAGCCCAAGAAATATTCTCAATTTGGGGCGAATCTTTCGCACTTTTTAGTTAATTTCTTTTCAAAAATCTTTGTGTAGCTTTCTTTAGTTCAGTCAAAAAAAAAGGAACCGGGAGCAGAAATTTAAAAGACGTAACATGAGGCACTTATCCTAGCTCTATTGCATTGGCTCTATTCTTCTCAATTATTTTTCCGGCTCGTTGCATTTGTGAAGTGCAAAGCGTTAGTTCATGAAAAATTTTTCAAAGGTGTCTATCATTTCCACGTGCAAATTTTCATCTAAGTCCCATGGATGTAACGAGTCCAAATACTTATTCGCAAGCTGCATATAAACTATTTCTGGTTTATGCATGAAAAGTACATGATCTGAAAGTCTTTCCATAGAAAAATCTTTATTATTTCTATTTCTCTCCAATAACCAAAACCAAAGATCTACTAACTCCCTGTGCATTGCAATATCCGCGCAAAAACACTCCAAACCAAACGTGGATGCCACAGTTTTATCAGCAATTCGATATCCATCTTTGTTTAAGTAATGAACAAAAAATACATCTTCATTTTCTTGAGGAGCTGAGCTTTTCCGATGTTGTGAAATTATTGACTTCACCGCTGGCAAACTTCTCAGAGAGATTCCTCCATTCCCAACTCTAAATTTCGAGTCTATTTTTCTAGTTTCATGCAGCATATGCCATAAACTTTGAGGACGATCCTGGATGCTTAAAAATCCAGCATTTCCTTCCAGACACCAAGGCGAGCCAACGTAATCATACGATTCAATGCTTTGCTCCATATTGCCAACAAACCAACTATCAGATTGAAATGTAAAAACTTTTTCTACATCATCTAAAGCTTCCCAAAACGCAAGAGATTTCCACATCGGATTGTACATTCCATCTGAACTCCTTGGATCTAGCGTGTTCTCAATACCTTCTGAGGTTTCATCTCGACTGAAACTTAGTTTTGCTGCAATTTCTTGCATATTTTGGAATCGTACATTCTGCACATTTTTTAACAAAGATTTCAAATAATGCTCATTGAGTGAACTGTGTATAACATGTAGTCCCCACGATGGACCCAAAGTATTCATCAATCTGAGAACATTGGCTCGTAACGAGCTGTCATGTCGATTCTCGACGTAGAGAGCTACCTTTGTCGCATTTTTTGGCAAAATGAGCTCCGATTTGCAGTGTTTTAATTCTGTCTTCTTCATCACTAACACAAATTTTTGCCAGAGAACTTCTTTACCAGGTGCAAGCTTCATACCCAGTATCGAGAACAATGATTCAAAATTGGTTTCAAACCTACCTCTTGTCATATGAATGTCTGCAAGATCCGCGACTTCTTTTCGCATACTTTGCAGTGTTTCATCATCACTGCCTAGGATGTTCAGTGTTGTTGCGACAAGCTCCTCTACAGAAGAAATCGTGCTTTTGAACGATAGTCCTTCAACGATTTCTACTGGACCACCCTTATTAACAACTACTGGAATTATCCCTCGTGACATGCCATCGAGAAGGCCAATCCCAAAATGTTCGGCATCGGCAGGACTTTTTGTTGAACTTCCTAATCCAGTAATAGACCATATAATGAGCGAATCCTGATAGGCTTTTTCTATTTCAGCACTTGTTGCTCCAACTTTCAAAATCACGTTCTCATTACTCTGAGCTGCTTTCCTCACCTCCTCCACATATCTTTTCTGACCAGTAGCCATGAAACCGTATAAAAATAACTTCACATCCTTTCTGATTTTTGAAATCTTGTTAAATGCCTCGATTGACTTCAATTGTTGCTTGCTTTGTATGCCTTCAAAAAATCTACCAAGTAAAATAATATTCCTCCCACTCCGTGTTTGAAGAGAATTTTTATTCTTTTCTGCTAAGTCAACATAATTTAAAGGTGGCATAAAATGTGTTAGACCAGGATAACAAAAAGCATTAGACCTCTTTGCTCTATAATATTTATTTTCTCTCTCCAAGAACTTTTCATACCAAGTAAGAGTGTAGTGCGAATTTAGATATACACTCTGGTATTTCTCTAGTTTCTCCAATTCATGAATATTTTGAGGAGTCTCCAAGCCGTCAAAGGGAAACTGGCTGTGAAAAACATTGAAAATTCCGAAAGCATTTGCGCTTGGAAGGAGTGAGTTTGCCATATGCACCCATATCAAATATTGAATATTCAGCATTCTTTCTCTTTCCAATTTCTCGGGTGAAAAGATTCTGAACTTAACGCGATCCCAATGAAGATCTTTCACAGATAACATAGTTGCCAGTTGTTTTAGACAGCGTATATTTCGACAAACATTATTTTTATGTACGAGTAAATCAATACGGCATGACGTTATTTGTTGCAGTACTTTTACAAAACTCAATATCACTTTCTCTCCTCCTCCAGCAGTCAGGTGATACGGTGTGTATACCCCACATTTGCATAAAGTGTGACTAATTTCATGCTTCGTCAATATTTTCAAGACCACAAAACAACTGATTAAAAGGAGACAAAACATTCTCCTATACTTAGTTTTCAGTCGTTTCCATCGCATCTCTTTCAAAACTACCATGCTGAGGAGCACTTCAGTAAAAGGTGTAACTCTAAACACTGGGGTAACCAGTAGCGATCATGCGGAATTTAGTTTTTGAACCCTGTTTGCCGGAAAGCGGTGGAGCAAATACAATTGTTGAAAATTGAAATTATTTGGACAGCGTCAGAGATCCAGAGTGCAGGAGGAACAGTTTAATTCGTCAAATTGCGTTATATGTATATTCTAAGTGTGGAAGGAGTTACCATTTTGCCTGTTGAAACTGCAGAAGAAATTGCAGAATGGCTGTTGAAAACTCCATTAATCCTTGGAGTTTAGGGTTCTTTTCTTTTTTTCTAAAATGGTTTGCAGATGATGGTGGGTGCATCATTCGTCCTTGTAATGCGCACTAATTTCGACGAACGTATGTTCAATTAATAATGCTTAATATTATCTCTGTCTGCTTGGTCATGGTAAATCTTTTTTCTCTAACTCCCGGTGGAGGGCAAAAAGTTTCAGCTCAAGTCGGAAGCGTTATTGAAGAGCTTGATTTTGGAAATATTGCCTCTGAACGTCATGCAACAAAACGTGAATATTCAACTCTAGAATCTCTCGCTGTTTTTGCTTTTGCGCGAACAGATCTGGTAAGGTATCATTTGGAATCGATTGACTTTGAAGTCAAGCAAGTATTTGTCGTACTCAACACATTTTCAAGTGATGTAACGTTGAAGATGAGGAAAGTATTGAAGCTTTTCGATTGCTCTCAACCGAAGTTCAATCTCGAAACAAACGGTCTGTTTGTAAATCGAGAATTTCAATGTCTAAATCCGATGATCAGAGCGTTGAATATACTTGAAAGCCACGGAAGTAATTTTGGCTTTGCGGGCTCCTTCAATGTCATCGCAAAAAAAATGCTTATCGATAATATTTCATACACCATAATTTCTAACGATGATACGAGCTTCCGCCCAGGATCACTGCGAAAGATAGCGAAAATTTTTGCTGCAAAGCCGAAACTTTGTCTTCTACTCTTCTTACATTTTTCTTCGTTTGGAATCACTCAGTTGGCTCTCCATAAGATTGGGGTGATGGATGAGAATTTTTGGCCAGCTTATTCGGAAGATATTGATTACTATCTTCGCTCAATTTTAGGTAATTGTCAGAATTTTCACGCTTCTGACAGGCGTGATAGATTTTTCGTTAATCATGGAGAAAATCCCGACATTCAGACAGAAAGCACAACATTAAAATCCGGGGAAAGTTACAGAAGAATGATAAAAAATACAGAAGATAAATATTATGGAAGAGACGCGTATTTGTGTAGAAAATGGGGAGGTCCTTGCCCGAGAAAAAGAGATTTTTTGAACTCAAACAAAGCGTTTAAAGCAATATTTCGTCGTAATCGTGAGGAACACGAGATACTTTCATTTCAAGATCAATTTACTTCTTTACATGAAAATCTGTTTCATCATCCGTACAATGATTCGAGTCTGCAAATTTATTGGTGGAATAATACAGAGACGGCAAATTCCGTAGCTTCTCCTCGTTCAGTTAATAAGAATTACGCACCAGCAGAACTTGTTTGGAAATTACGTGATTGGTCTCTGCTGTCTTCTTGAAAGTATTTTGGGTGGGAAAAATATTTGAATTTGTGCAAGTGCAAAGGGGTGTGTCACTTTCTCGAATTCAAAATGAAAAGTAAGACATTCCCACTCAAGTCTTTAAAAAAAGAACCCATTTTCCAAATGCAGCAATTTTCGACGAGAAATAGAAGGGTAGATGAGGCATAGGAACAAATAGGCAGGTACAAATGATTCAAAGGCGCATAATCTGATGGTTAAAAGTTGAAAATACTTGGTCCACATCTATGGATGAAAATATCAGACATGAGTGTAATTTTCGATTCATGCTTAAGGAGATGGAAAGAGAATTTTACTATCAAAGATTTTTTATCATCATATTTATTAGATTTATGACATTAGACAGAGTTATGATCTTTACATCTTGTAGAAAGGTAAAATTAGATTGTACCTGTTGCACAATGTTGCACAAACTAACTAAAACATTTGTCTAATACGTGGACTGTGGTCATTCTAGGTTATTTACCGGCGCTCCACGTCGTCCACACGGCACTGATGGGTCTGCGAGATGACTTTGGTGTCGAAAGTGCTCTTCGCATGGAACGCCCCTGGAGCAGTTGCCCCCACCGAAACCAACTTCCGTGGAATGCAACATAGAGATCGCGCACGCCACTGTGAACTTAGTGGAGAACAGATTTCTGTACCACAAAGATATCGAAGGGGAAGCAGTGCTGCAGGTACACGACGATGTTCAAGTGGCGGAGAAAATGGTCGACGCTTTGTACGAGCAATGGAAGCGCACTGCAGAAGCCATAGTCGGCGTCGAAAGTGAAGGGCGGACATTTGAAGCAGATGGCACGTACCGCTTCGATTCTTACGCCGTCGGTCCGTGCGCAATCGTCGTAGGGAAGACGTTTATGATGCACAGATGATTCATAGTGGAAATCGGCAAAGCCACGAACAATAGTCGACGTCTGGAGACGCGATGGAACAAAGTCAAGGTCGCGGCCATCTTCATTTTCTTGAGGAGCTGAGCTTTGTCGATGTGAAATTATTGACTTCACCGCTGGCAAACTTCTCAAGGAGATTGCTCCATTTCCAACTCTAAATTTCGAGTCTATTTTTCTAGTTTCATGCAGCCATACATTTTGTGGACGATCTTGGATGCTTAAAAATACAAAATTTCCTTCCACGCATCAAGGTGAGCCAATGTGATTGAATGTCTTTTTCTACATCACCCAGCTTTCTTTCTCTCTTTTCTGATTTGTTTTGTTGTCATGAGTGAGTTTAGGAACTTTTGGCGGAGGGTGACTTCTTTTGTCAGTTTGTAAGCTGCGCACAACTTTGACGCGTGTCTGAAAGGAAGGAGTGCGCTTCTTTTCCATGTAAAGATGTTTTTTACTGAATAGAATTAAACCCAGGAGTGCGCCCTGACACCTCTCTCTCGAAGAGTTTTAAAAATTTTATAACTATCTTCAACACCAGGATGAGATACATTCTGGTTCCTCAGGTCGCCCCAGCCTTGATACTGCATAGGACTTCCATGGACATGATGTTCAAAATATAACTCATCGACCAGGTTGAGCAGAATAGGATCCTCCAACAACTGCGAAACTAGTTCTATTTCTATTTCTGGAGTATCTATATCAATCTTCACGGCCACAAAATCTTCAGCTTTTGCAATCTCTCGAACAAAAGTCCACGGGTTATTGGGATTTTCCTTTTCACTACTAGCCGCTATGTTGTACCACGACGTTTTCCTCATTATTTCTGGAGGCACTGAGTTCCACTGCTCTAATGGGTCTATTGTCTCAGCTTCCCATCCATAAATATGGTCAAATTCTATTCCTTTTCTTCTATAATTTTCAACAAACCACTTTTGAGAGTCTCCTCCAAGCCCAGAGTCGTAAACACTTGCCCCGACATCAAACAAATAATTCTTTCCTTCTTTTCTGATGATACTTTCTGAACTAGGCAATATAATGTATGACTTGTCAAATAAAATTCCTGTACCGTTTTGAATGCAAATTGCAGCAGGATGTCGAAGAAAAGATACCAGTGGTTCTATGTACATGAATTGTGCTTTCTTTGTGCAGCTATCATATATTTGATGGTATGAGAAGACTTGGGCTAGGAGTTCATCATTTCTTCTACGTATGAAAGTTTCAGCCAGCTCAATATTCGTTAGCTCTTGAAATAAGGTTAAATACTTTATATCCTCTTGGATTTGCCCGCAACCTCTTGACCAGCCGCGTTCATCGCTCTTTAAGAGCGCAATGTTCTCAGTCCAAGTGCGCTCCCAAGGGCTTGCCACGTATTCTGAGGATACTTTGCAGTTACTATACTCGTACTTGTTCTGACTAATATTTACTCTGTCAGTTTCATATTGAGTGCCTAATTTTGAAGTGCACGAGAAAAAGGAAGAACTTCTTGATAACCAAATCGATACAATAAATGTTGTAGCAAACACGATGGAGACTCGCTTCGATCTCATACCCTTTCCGGTCTTCCTGCTATTAGGCTGATAATGCTCGAGGTCAAAATTTTTTGTCTAACAAAGTACACACTTTTTTCTCGTTTTCTTCGAACTCCGAAACTATCTCTATTATTGAGTATTATCCCCTGGGACGCCCAGTTTAGAATTTTGATTTTTTGTTTTGTTTTTAGTGATCCAGCACATTTTGTCACTTGGGAAAAACGATAGTAATATGTACTCCTGAGCGCAAATCAGCGCACTAGAACAATCGCAAAGCAACAAATAATGATAGAGGAACGTGTTCTTTTGTTTTCGTCGGATAATTCGGAGTTTAGCGATAGCTAGGTCTCGTTGAGTAAAGATGAGAAGAATTTATAAGGGAAAATAGTCTCTCAAGTACGCGCGCATTCCAATACCTCCCCATGGACAAATACAGAAGATTAAACGCAATAAAAACGATCACGAAAGAACAAGTGATGATAATGATGATGTTTGAACGCTTACACATGATTAATGTTAGTTTCGTTCATGTCTGTCTAGGTTTGTATTAAGAACGTGCATGCGACGCATGTCAATGTTTACTATTTTTGCGTGGTAAAAATGGAGAAAGTGTGCGCAATGTTATGTTCTTCTCGTTCTACTGACGCTAAAACATCCGAGACCCCGGTCGTTGACGATGTAACTCACCCTTCTCCCAACAGTTTCCCTGGTGAACAACAACAACAACAACGTGTATATAAAAAAGTGAATAAAAGAGTAAATAAAAAAATGAAACGTGAGAGTTGAGAGAGAGAATTCTCTCAAAAATCACGATCTAGAGCACAGACCATAGGAAAAATAAAACTTCTGTCTTTGTAATGAAACAAGTACACCACTTCACACAAACCACAAATCACATTACGTCGTGCACTGCGTTAGAAAGTAGTTAGTCCCAATGCGTGCACTGGAGAGATTATTTATTTTTGCAATCGTGTCGATTGCTAGTCTCCTGGTTTTTAACTTGCACGAAAAGCACGCGGAGTTGCATAAACGCGACGGCGAATGGTCCGTTCGAAAAGATTTACAACAAGTGGTTGAAAAAGAAAAAATAAACGTGTTCGATACGAATGCGCCGCGGGAGTTGAGAAAGGCTCTGAGTGAAGAAAAATTGAATAATTATGGCGCACGAGTAAGAAGTGGCATTGAAGAACCGAACGAACGCGTCATTGATTCTTTAAGAAATCGAATCGAATCCGAGACGGGAGAAAAAAAAAGTACCGTTCCCACCTCAAAAATTGATTACGCCTTTTCCTCTTCCTCGCCTTTTTTATTACAATATTGGGCATCGAATATTACCAAAGACGCTCAAAAGCAAGATGAAATTAGAGAAGCCATGCGTGCATCATACGGTGCGTATGAGAAGTATGCTTTCGGTTTCGATGAGGTACAACCTAAGTCTTTACGTGGTTCGAACAATCAAGGCGGCGTTTCCGCTTCTGTTATCGACGCCATAGACACACTAAAAATAATGAAATTAGAAGAAGAATACGAACGCGCTCGCGCCCATCTGTTGAACGACAAAACGTCTGGATTAGAAAACTTAGCTTCGTCGAGACTGAATCAAGGAATTTCTGTATTTGAAACAAACATTCGGGTTTTAGGCGGATTATTATCCATTTACGATTTGACGTCGGATGAAAATTTTTTGCAAAGAGCGGTACAAGTCGCAAACGCTATAGCGCCAGCGTTTGAAACAAAAAGTGGCATTCCTTACACGATGATTAATCCGTTTACGAAAAAAGGCGAATGTTTTAGTTTTTATCAAAATAGTGCAGTTCTCGCAGACGCGGGTACGCTTCAGCTGGAATTCTTTACGCTCGCGGATAGAACAAAGGATAGAAAATGGTACGAATACGCAAAGAAAACTATGGATGTCATCTTGAGCTATAAACCCATCAGTCCAAACTCAATTATGACACCTTTAGGACTGTATCCTTTATTCATCCATCCGAGCACGGGAAAATTTACGTTGGAAAGAAGTTACGCAGTAGGCGCTCTAGGCGATAGCTTTTATGAGTATTTAATTAAAGCGTGGCGCGCATTCCCAAACGCTCAAGGACGTTCAAAATATCGAGTTGAATTCGACAACTCCATGGATTCTGTGCTCAAGTTTATGGTATCCAAATTCCCAAAACTAAAGTGGCAAGGAACTAGTAAAGAATTGCACGACGCGTGGTTTTTGAATGATTTAAAAAATGGACGTCAAGTATTAAACATGGATCATCTCGCGTGTTTCATTTCCGGAGCGTTGGTGCTTGGCGCAGAACACGCGAGTCCGAACGATATTGTAAAAGGGTACTTGGCACTTGCCGAACACATGACGACACTATGTCGCAACTTTTATCACGCACAGGCTTCTGGATTATCGCCCGATGTCGTCGTTGCCGCTTCAGCCAGCGGCTCGATGTATGGGACGCACAACCAAAACATTCAGAGGCCGGAAACCGTTGAAGCTATATTTTACATGTACCGGAAAACCGGGGATGAAAAGTATAGAAAATGGGCGTGGGAAATATTCCAGTCGATGAAGGAAATGTACGCCACAGATACTGGGTGGACCGGCATACGCGACGTCCGTAAAAAAGAAGCCGCGTTGCCGCAAAATAGAGACGACATCACGCAAACGTTTTTCTTTGCGGAAACGCTCAAGTATTTATATTTGACTTTTGGCTCTGGCGATGAAATTGATTTGAACGAGTGGGTATTCAACACCGAAGCACATCCGGTGAAAGTCAGTCGCGAATTTACGTTTCCATTTTAAAAGAAACCAAAAAGATTAACTTTTTGAAAAATCTTTTTAGTAAAAATGGGCAATAAATAGAATACATCTGCTTTTATTTAGCTCGTCTGGTGTTCTTTGATATCATCACACAAATGCGCAAGTGCTCCAAGTATTTTGCGCCTAAGCTTATCGTTAGAATATTTTGATGAAAAGTAATATCCATCGCATCATGGATCAGAATAAACCTCGACAAACACTATACAAAATGTACTCAAGTTGCATAATATAAAGGAGTTTGGTAAGAATCTCCCATAAACATAATTGATAAGTCACTGATACAATTTGATCTTGTTTCTATGTGTCCAACATTCGAGCTGATCCCTTGTATATTTCTTTTTTCTAATTTTGAAGTAATCTTGTAGAAAGTAGAAGCTGGCACATAAACCGTTGCACTTTTGAGCTGAGTGAGACTCTTTCCCCGCACAATAGAAGAAACTAACATTTGCATCGCAATATCTTCGCAATTCGTGCGTTGATCGACGTAGGAACGAACATCGCTCGGAAGATTTGTTTCATATAGCAATAGATATTTTGCATGTGAAAATGCAGCTTTTGTGAGGGTAATAGAATATCTTTTTTTCCACCAAATATCAAAACGATTGTGATTATAGCGAAAGCTGATGCATCCATCCCCTACTAATTCATGAGCTCTTACCTCAAAGCCTACAAGAGCATCCTTATGTTTTTTCCATTGTTGAAATCCACTCTCCAAACTATGACATGGAATTCTCACATCATCATCTACGTGGAAGACAGCTTGTGTCTTTAAGTTTACGAGTCTTGCATAGCGATTTTGAATAGAAGTTGTTCTGTGAGTATCATATTGCACAAACCCAAAGTGTCGAGCAAAATAATCATGCATCTCCGTTTGATTTAAAGCTGATGGAGGCTTGACCTGTTCAGACCACACCACTCTTATGTTTGACACATTTTCACACTTAGAATAGTGCGCAACCGCACGCTTCAATAAGCTTCTTCGCTTGAATGTATTTATAAGGACAGTGAAAGTTTCCGTACTTTTTGAAGAAAGTGAAAAGTCATACTCTTTATCAGCTTGTAGTGCCGAGCTAAGATTCCAGCTTGACTTTGCATGCGGACTTGAAGTTGGGGAGCATGTTTTTGAACGCGACTTTCGGGAAAGTCTTTTTTCATCTACTACAAACAGGCTTTGCATGATAGTAATTAAAAGAATAAATGTTAAGGACACGATGAAAGCTTTGGTATAAAATCGCCTCTTCATAGAAAAGAAGAGTGCAGAGCGGTAGCCGAGCAAACAGTGGCAGTGACTGCTTAGACCCGATATTCTTCGAATTTTGAGGAAAGACACTGTTCCCCCTCGTTTGTCGTTTCTGTCTGCCTCAGAGATTCAGACTCTCACATTCAAGATCTCACGTTTTCACACGCTCATCGTATTTTCTTATTATTCATATGTATCCCCTGGAGCTCCTCCCGCCCCAGTCCGACTTCCAGGGCAAAAATTTTTTGAGGAAAAATTTTCACCCTTTCACTGAATGCTACAAGGATATGAAAAATCTACTTGAAAATATGCGTAATGATGTCGACGAGAACTCCAACAGTCCAGGGAAATGGACTTATAAGTCCCCGTCGTTATAGGGAAAAAGGCTCGATTTTTAGGCCAAAAAATCGAAAATTCCTGGTTTTCCCCTAAAAATACTGGGGACTTATAATCCATTTCCCTAGACTGTCCAAAAACACGT
>Ga0255763_1001136_pt1 | contig 28146 bp, 26 predicted proteins | sample 041ome_2_FD_179963 | JGI IMG/M metagenome (GOLD analysis project Ga0255763, IMG submission 179963) | Coastal salt marsh microbial communities from the Groves Creek Marsh, Skidaway Island, Georgia - 041406US metaG (version 2) | ecosystem: Environmental > Aquatic > Marine > Intertidal zone > Salt...
TTTTAATCATATTGGGAACTATACATTTACAACAATTAAAAGTGCCCATTAAATTAATTTCTACTATCTTATTCCACATTTCAACATCATAATCCCAAAGTGATGCTGTAGGTCCAGTAATACCAGCATTATTAATTAAAATATCTATATTGTGTTTTGAACTAATCTCTAAAGAAACTTTTTCTACCTCTTTAAAATTTGAAACATCAACTTTATTGTAGTTTAAATTTGGATTATTTATTTCATTTGCAACCTTTTTTAACAAATCATAATCTATATCCCAAATAAAAACTTTTGCTCCAGAATCTAAAAAACGTTTTGCTATATCCAAACCAAAACCTTGGGCTCCACCAGTAATTACTGCAGTTCTATTTTTAAAATCAAAATGATTCATAATTTTATTTTTCTGATAATAAATAATATATAACTGAGGAAATAGTAGCTCCAATAATCCAGGAGATCGATTGAAGAAACATTAAATTTCCATTCCAAATAGTTGAAGCTGAAAAGATTAATCCTATCAATAAACTATAAATAGCTTTTAAATGCCAACCGTTTGAATAAAAATAAATGCCCTCAGGTTCAGTTGAATATATATCTTTATTATCAATATGTTGTTTCTTTATTAAGTAATAATCTGTAACCATTAATCCAAATATCGGTCCCAAAAAACCTCCTAAAGTGTCTACAAAAGATAAAATTCCTATTTGACTAAGTAAAGTTAACCAAAAAATTCCAACAAAGAAACTAATTAAAGCAATAATATAACTGGCTGATTGTAAATCTAATTTATTTGGTAATGAATTAATCAATGAATATTGAGATGGAATAAAATTTGCCACAAGATTAGTTGAAGCTGATGCAAGAATAATAAAAATTAACGCAATAACAGTTATTTGTAAATTATCAAATTTACCAATTATATCGGTTGGATTTGTAAATATTCTATCAATAGAGTCTGGACCTTGTTTTAAAAATACATCAGATCCCACAACTATAAATAGTGTAAAAAAAGAAAAAATAATCAAATTCAAAATTAGACTAAAATTACCTTTTTTTAGCTCATATGGATCTCGTGAATACCTTGCTATATCACCAAAACTTACAATTATAATTGAAAAATATGCAAAAATAGTGCCAGCTACAGTTAATAAAGGATTAATATTTTCAATTTTAAAAAAATTTTTAATTGAAAAAAAACTAGATAAAGAACTAGCTATTAATTTTACATCACTTAATAGAATAATAAAAAAGAATATCAGCATTCCAGCATAAACAGCTAATGCTGAGAAATTTACAATTTTTCTATTAAAATTTATACCTACACTAAATAAAACTGTTTGAAGAATAATTGATAAAGTAAAAGCAAACCAATCAATTATATTTAAACCTAAAAAAAAGAGTAAAAATATATCCTTATCTAATAAAGTATTGTCAAAAGAGAACAAAGAAATTCTTATTATATATCCCACTGCTTTTGAAATAAAATATGTTTGAATACCAAACATAAAAATTCCAACTAAACTTCTAATGAAACCAAATAATTTTGCTCCTCTAAAACCTAGAGAAGTTCTTAAAATAACAGTAAAAGGTAAACCATGTTTTTGGGATGGTGTAGAAATCAAATTGATAAAAAAATATACAAGCAAAGAACCTAGAAGAGTTCCAATTAAAACTACTAAAGAATTTAAATTATACACCAAGTATAAAGAAGCTATTAATGAGAATGCTATAATGCTTTGAATATTTACTCCCCAGTAACAAAATAAATCTTTCCAGCTCCAATTTTTATAATTTGGATTTGCAGTAACTAATTCCCAATTTTTAAGAGTGTTTTTATCTTTGTGTTGATTCACAAGAATTATAATAAACTAATAATCTCTACTGTCCATATAGATAGGCTGGTAACCATAAAGCAATTTTTGGAAATATTATTATCAACACCAAACCTATTACTTGAATTACCATAAATTGCATCATTCCATAATAAATATCTTTTAAGTCCCACTCTGGAACAACACCTTTTAAAAAATAAGCTGACAAAGCTACGGGTGGTGAAAGCCAGGCGGTTTGTAAATTAACTGCAACTAAAATAGCAAACCAAGTAAGATTAAATCCTAATGCCTCAATTAAAGGAAGAATAATAGGTACAATTATCATCACGATTGGTACCCATTCTAATGGCCAACCTAATAAAAAAATCATAGCCATAACTATTGCTAAAATTAGATATTTATTCATTTCCAAACCCAATAAAAACTCCGTAAGCAGCATTGGGGTGCCCAGTCTAGAAAATACTGCTCCAAAAAAATTTGAGGCTGCAACTAAAACCATAATTAATGCAGATATTTCCAAAGTTTTAACTAGAGAATCTTGTAATTTTTTAAAAGTAAGTTTTTTATATGCTAGCGCTAATAATAATGAGCCTAAAGCACCACAACCTGCGGCTTCCGTCGGTGTTGCAAAACCGAAAAGTATGCTTCCTAATGCAGCAAAAACTAAAGCGGCAGGTGGAACTAATCCTAGAAAAAATTCAATCCATACAGCTTTCATACTTGTGGCTCTTAACTCAGGTGGTAAAGCTGGTCCTAAACTAGGGTCTATCCAACATCTAATAGTCGTATAAGCAGCGTATAAAACTGCTAATAATATTCCAGGTATAATTGCAGCAGCAAATAAATCTGTAACAGGTATCTCCATTATTGGACCCATAACAACTAACATAATACTCGGCGGTATAAGTATACCGAGTGTTCCACCAGCAGTTATTGTGCCAGCTGCAAGCCTTACATCATATCCAGATTTATTCATAGATTTTGCAGCCATAATTCCAAGTATAGTGACTGAAGCACCAACTATTCCAGTAGCGGCAGCAAAGACAACTGAAACAAATAAAACTGCATAGTATAATGAACCTCTAACCTTGGCTAACATTAGTTGAAAAGCAGAAAAAAGTCTTTCCATCAACCCTGCCTGTTCCATCATAATACCCATGAAAACAAAGAGTGGTACAGCGGCGAGTGTTTGTTCGGTCATGACCATAGAAAATTGTAAGGTCATTAAATAAAAAACTAATTTACCAAATCCAAGATAACCAAAAACGAAACCTAAAAAAATTAAAGTAAATGAAATTGGAAAACCAACGAATATAGAAAATAACATTACTCCTATTAAGACAAATCCAAGTAATGCGGGATCAATAAATTCTGCTAACATTTAGTCATCCTCTCCTGGCCATTGCCCTTTTGTGGCTGCCCAGTAACTTTTTAATAATTCAGAAATACCCTGTATAAGTAAAAATATTATTCCAAACCACAAACATGCTTTTATAGGCCATAAATATGGCATCCAAGCAGTATCCATTCCTTTTTCACCTCTCATGATAGATTCTTGAACAAAGCCAGTTGTCATGTAGAAAAAAACAATTAGACCAGGGAAATAAAATAATAAGTATAACCAAAAATCAATGAGACCTTGGTTTCTAGTTTTAAAATTTCTATATAAAAAGTCTGCCCTGATATGAACACCCTTAGATAACGCATAACCTGCACCCAACATAAATAATGCACCATACATAAATCTGCTCATGTCATAAGCCCACATTGTAGGAGCATTAAAAACTTTTCTAGCAAAAACTTCGTAGGTCATAGCTAGAATTAATGGTATCGTAATCCAGCAAACTGTATTTCCTACCCATTTATTAAATAGATCAATTTTAGTAATTGATAATGCCATCCATTTCGGCATATTTTTTGGCATTTTGCCAGACCCACCTCTTCTTTCAGCAATCATTTCATCTGAAATATCTAATTTAAGCTTTTTAATTGGTTTTTTAGACTTGAGGTTTCTAGGCATATTTAAAATTCTAAAGTCAAAGCGGGTAGAATATACCCGCTTTGAAAATCAATAATATTTAAATTATTTTAATGTTTCTGCGTGAGCCATTCCTAGCTTAGCATTTGACATTTGAGATCCAGACCAAAAAGGTACTGCAATATCAGCAAATGCTTTTTGAGAGTCCCATACTTTTTTAAAGAATGCATTCTCTGCAGCATTTTTTTCTAAACTTGCTTTTGCAGCAGCCATATACGCTGGGAAATAATCAGCTGGAGTATCGTGAAGAATTACACCATGCTTAGTTGTAAGCTCAGCAAGAGCTTTTCCATTTTCGTATATTCTGTAACTCATTGATTTAGAAAGTGATGCATTAGCAGCAACTTCTAAAGCTTTCTTCTCAAGAGCAGACATTTTTTTATATTTGCTACCATTAATATAGAAGTCAGCATTAACTACTACTTGGTGTAGACCTTGTAAGTAATAATGTTTTAGAACTTTTTGGAAACCAAATACCATATCAGGTTTTGGACAGCACCATTCTGCTGCATCAATTGTTCCTGCTTCAAGAGCTGGTAGAATATCTCCACCTCCCATTGCTACAGAAGCTACACCGATATCTTTATAAGTTTGACCAGGAATTCCAGGAGGAGTTCTGAACTTATATTTTCTAAAATCAGCCATACTATTAATTGGCTCTTTGAACCAACCTAGAGCTTCAGGTCCAACAGGTTGCAACATAAATCCTTTAATGTCTCTTCCCATTTCAGTCCATAGTTGGTCATAAAGTTCTTTACCACCACCGTATTGGAACCAAGATAAGAATGCGATGTTGTCAATACCTACACCTGCACCTGCAACTGGAGAACCAAACAACATAGCTGCTGGGTGTTGACCCGACCAATAGTGTGTCCAAGCAAAACCACAATCGATCAAACCTTTATCAACTGCATCTAAAGTTTCTGCAACTCCAACAACTGAACCAGTTGGCATAATTTCAAACTTAAGTGAACCTTGAGTTAGCTCAGTAACTGTATCAGTAAAGTCTTTCAACATTACAACTTCATCAGCTTTTGCACTAATTACGGTTTGACACTTAAGAGTTTGTGCAGAATTTGCTCCCGTAACTGTCATGACAGTTAATAGAAGAGATCCTACTAATAACGATAATATTTTTTTCATATTATTATTTTTCCTCTCTCGTTTATTTTTTTATAAAAAAAGTATCATCACAAAAACATCACTAATTAACAAGTACTTTATTGTAATATTGTGAATAAAAACTTCTGTATTACTAGTATTTATTTTTTTTAATTATATAAAACTATTTAAATGGAGAATTTTGATTATATTATTTTAGGAGCTGGATCTGCTGGCTGTGTGCTAGCAAATAGACTTTCTGCGAACCCCAATAATAAAGTTTTGTTATTAGAAGCTGGTGGAAAAGATACTTATCCATGGATACATATCCCTGTTGGTTATTTTAAAACAATGCATAATCCAAAAGTAGATTGGTGTTTCAAAACTGAACCGGATGAAACAATGAATAATAGATCTATTAGATACCCACGAGGAAAAACTCTTGGAGGAAGTTCATCAATTAATGGACTTTTATGGGTTCGAGGTCAAAGAGATGATTACAATATATGGAGACAATTGGGTAATACAGGTTGGGGTTGGGATGATATTTTGCCTTACTTTTTAAAATCAGAAAATAATGAACTGGGTAAAAGTGAGTTTCATAATGACAGTGGTCCAATTACTGTTGCCAATAAAAAAATCAATCTAAAACTACTTGATGAATTTCAAAATGCAGCTGAAGAATATGGTATTCCAAAAACAAATGATTTTAATACTGGAGATAACTTTGGCGTAGGTTTTTTTCAATTCACTACAAGCTTTAATAAACCTGGGTTAAAATTAAGATGTAGTGCCGCAAAGGGATATCTAAATCCAGTAAAAAAAAGATCTAATTTAAAAATTGTAGTTAAGGCGCATGTACAAAAAATAAATTTTGAAGGAAAAAAAGCGATCGGTGCTAGTTATTATCAAGGTGACAATCTTATTTCTGTAAAAGCAAATAAAGAGGTAATTTTATCTGCAGGTGCTATTGGCTCACCGCATATACTTCAGGTTTCTGGTATTGGTAATGCTAATAAACTTAAAAACAATGGTATAGAAATAATACATGAATCAAATGGTGTCGGTCAAAATTTACAAGATCATTTAATGTTTAGACCTGTATACAAAGTTAAAAACTTGAAATCCCTAAATAGAAAAGTAGAGAGTTTATTTGGAAGATTTATGATGGGTCTTGAATACATCTTAAATCAAAGCGGTCCTGTAACAATGGGTGCAAGCCAAGTTTGTGGCTTTGTAAAAAGTGACTCATCAAGAGCTACGCCAAATTTACAGTTTCATGTTTCTCCAGTTAGCACAGATATTTTAGGTGTAACACCAATGCATGATTTTGAAGGGATAACACCAACTGTAGCCAATGTAAGACCTACCAGTAGAGGCGAAATTAATATCGTGAGTGGAGATAGTAGAATTTATCCTAAAATTAAAATGAACTACTTGTCAACTGATGATGATAGAAAAGTTGCAGCACAGGGATTAAAAATAATACGAAAAATAATGTTAGAAACAAAAACATTTAAAAAGTATGAACCTGAAGAATATAGACCAGGAGTTCACATAACTGAGGATGAAGAACTGGTAAAAGAAGGATCAAATTTTACTCAAACTATATTTCATCCTGTAGGCACTTGTAAAATGGGTCAAGATGAAATGTCAGTTGTTGATGAAAAATTAAAAGTTAGAGGGATACAAAATCTTAGAGTAATAGATGCATCCATAATGCCAAACATTACATCGGGAAATACTAACGCACCTACAATTATGATTGCTGAAAAAGGTTCAGATATGATACTTAAAAACTAATGTTTGCTGAATTATTAACACCTGAACAATTAACAATATTAGGTCAAATTATATTTATCGATTTAGTTTTAGCGGGTGATAATGCGATCATCATAGGAATGGTTGCTTCAAAATTTCCTACTGAACAACGAAAAAAAATAATTTTTTGGGGAATTGGTGGAGCGGTAATTTTAAGAATAATACTAACTTTACTTACAGCTTATTTACTTCAAATTACTGGATTAAGACTACTTGGAGGAGTTTTGTTACTTTATATCGTCTACAAACTTTACGTAGATGTAATAAAAGGTGGTACGAAAGAAGAAGATATCAAAGTTGATAATTCAAATTTTTTAAGAGCAATTTGGACTATATTATTGGCTGATTTTACAATGAGTTTAGATAATGTTCTAGGAGTTGCTGGAGCAGCCGGAGATCATTACGCTTTACTAGTATTTGGCTTAGCTCTATCAATAGTATTGATGGCAACAGCAGCAAATTTGATATCGAGATGGATTCAAGAATATAAATGGATCGCTTGGGCAGGATTACTGGCAATTCTTATAGTTGCAATAGAGTTGATTTACACTGATATTAAAATATTATTTTTATAATGTACCTCCAAAAAATTAACCTTAAAAATAAATATGCGCTAGTTACCGGTGCTGGAAAAGGCCTCGGTAGAGCCTGCTCATTAGCAATGGCTGAAGCAGGGGCGACAATTCTAGCTTTAAGCAGAACACAATCAGATCTAGATAAATTAGAAAAAGATATAAAAAAAATTAAAGGAAAAATTATAAAAATTAAATGTGATGTAATGGATTATGAAGATTTAAAAAATAAATTAGATAGAATTAAAATCATAGATATCTTAGTTAATAATGCTGGCACAAATATTCCAGAGCCTTTTTTAGATATAAAACAAACAAGCATGAATTACTTAGTTGATTTAAATCTTAAAGCTGCATTTAACGTTGCTCAGCTTGTAGTTAAAAAAATGATTAAAAACAAAAAAAGACCTGGTTCAATTATCAATATGTCATCACAACTAGGTCATGTTGGCTGCGAAGGTAGAAACGTATATAATATGACAAAATTTGGTATCGAGGGCTTAACTAAAGGGATGGGAGTTGAGTTGGCAAAAAATAACATACGAGTCAACACTGTAGCCCCAACATTTGTAGCTACACCGATGGTAAAAAATTTTTTTAAAAATAAAAAATTTAAAAAATCAGCTTTAGATAGAATTCCTATGGGTAAACTAGCTACCGAAAGTGATGTAGCAACTACTGTTTGTTTTTTAGCTTCATCAGCATCATCGATGATCACAGGGACCTCAATACTGATAGATGGTGGATGGACTGCTCAATAATTAAAAAAATAATTTTATTTTTTTTTATTTTTACTACTGCAGTAAACTCTATTGAATTCCAAGGAGAATTTTTTCAAGGTCATTTTATATTAGGAAAAACTAATTCAGGTGCTGAAATTTTAATAGATAAAAAAAAAATTAATGTTTCAGAGGATGGCTACTTTGTATTTGGTATAGATAGAGATAGAAAATATGATTTAGTAATCACTGAAATTTTTAATGGAAAAAAAAATAAGATAACTAAAAAAATTCTAAAGAGAGACTATAATATACAAAGAATTGATGGTCTTCCTGAAAGTAAAGTAACCCCTCCAGAGTCGGTGTATAAAAGAATTAAAGAAGAAAATAATAAAATTGGTGAAGCAAGAGCAATAAATTCGAGTTTGAGTTTTTTTAAAGATACTTTCATTATGCCGGTAAATGGCGTTATTAGTGGAGTTTATGGCAGTCAAAGAATTTTAAACGGGATACCTAAGTGGCCCCACTATGGAATAGATATAGCTGCAAAAAAAGGAACCAAAATCAAATCTTCCGCAACAGGCATAGTTACTATGGCTGAACCAGATCTATATTACACCGGTGGAACAATTATAATGGATCATGGACATGGTATTTCTACCATATATTCACATCTAGATGAACTGTATGTAAAAGTTGGAGATAAAATATCACAAGGTGATATTATAGGAACAGTTGGTTCGACTGGAAGGTCTACTGGACCTCATTTAGATTTTAGAATTAATTGGTTTCAAACAAGACTTGACCCTATGTCAGTATTAAAATAAATAGTTTTCATGGCAAACACATTAATAGAAAAAACAGCCAACAGACTTGTTGATGCTTTTATTAATAATAAAATTATTGCACCACTACCCTTAAAATTTACAAAAAAGCTTAAGGATGCAGAAAAATTAAGAAGATTATGTGAGAGTAAAGTTAATGATGAAATTATAGGATTTAAGGCTGCTGGCACTGGTATTCCTGTAATGAAAAAATTAAAAGAGAAAGAACCTTTCTACGCATCAATATTCAAAAGAAATTTTCTAACTTCAGGAAAAAAAGTTAAAATTAATAAATCCACATTAGGTATCGAATTAGAGGTTTGTTACTTAATAAAAAAAAATTTTTTTAATAATAAAGAAAAAATTTCATTTAATAATATTGCAAAATATATATCTCATATTGCTCCAGTAATTGAAGTGGTTGGATATAGACAAAAAAAACAAGGAATTACTTCTTTTGGTGATTTGTGTAGTGATTTTGGTGCCAATGTAAAATTTTTAATTGGTAGAAAAATTAAATATAAAAAAATAGATATAGGAAATTTAAAAACTAACATTTCAAATAAAAAAATAGGTCAAAGTGTTAATGGACACACAAACACTGTATTTATTAATCCACTCAATTCACTAAAGTTTGTTTTAAACAAAATTAGAAAAGACAAAATTAATTTAGATAAAGATTTTTATGTATTTACGGGATCTACCGTTGGAGTGGTACCAATTCAAGGCAAAGGAACTTATCTAGGAAAAATTGATAAATTAGGATCTGTAAAAGCTACTATTGTTTAAACCTCAAATTTTGCTCTAAATCTTTCATACATTAGTCTAGTCTTAACACCTAAATTTAAAAATGGTTGTGGTGGTAGCCAAGTGGGTTTATTTCTTGCTTCAATTATTTCTATTTCTTTAGAATGTTCATTGCTTGCTTTTATTGCTATTTGTTCTCCAAATAAAGTACCCACACCAATGCCAGATCCATTGTAACATCCAGCTACATAAACATTAGTGTCAATTTTTTCAAAAATTTGTGAACTATTCCTACTTCTTGAAACAATTCCAGACCAAGTAGACTGAATTATATTATCCGGTAATTGGGGAAATCTTTTCTTTAAACCGATTTTTTGTATCTTAGCTCTGTTACTTAATTCTAATTTTGACATCTTAAAAGGATCGTGAATTTCAGCTGTATTTCTAATCAAAATTCTTCTATCTTTTGTCATCCTAACAGTTGCTCCCATTGGTCTAACTGGTAAAACACCCCACTCTTTTGGCTCACCCATTAACTTAAATTCTTGATCAGACAATCGTCTAGTCATACTTGCTGTCAAAGTTATTGGAAAATTATAATTAGTTTTGATCCCTAAAGATTTTAGAAATCCATTCGTTGCAAAAATAATTTTTTTACATCTTACTGCTCCACTTGAAAAATTTGCCAATATTGAATCTTTTTCTTTAGTCCAATCTAGTAATGTTGAATTTTCAAATAAATTAATATTGGCTGATAAAGTATCCACCATTGCTCTTGCTAGTTTAGCAGGATGTATAAGAATTCCACCTTTAGTTTTAAGTGCAACATTATAAAATTTTGTACCAAGTCTTTTAGCTAATTCATCTTTATAGAGAATTTCATGATCAAAATTTAATTTTTGCAAAAGATCTGAAAAACCAGATAAGATTTTTAAATCTTCATTGTTTGATGAAGCAAAATATTTTCCACAATCATTCCAGTCACAATCAACTTGATACTCTTTTATAAATTTTTTTACTACTTCTATTCCTAAATTATAAATATCAGCTTTTTTTTTATAATTACTTAATTCTTTGTTGGAGGTAAAACCATCATTTAACGTGGTGTCAACAAGATAGCCTGAATTTCTGCTACTGGCACCCTCACCTGCTAGCTGGGAGTCAGTAATAATTATTCTATGTCTTGGGTGTAATTGGGATAATTTTCTTGCAGCTGATAATCCTGTATAACCTGCTCCGATGATTAACCAATCACAATCTTCATTTGTAGATAGTGACTTTATATTTGTTCTTGGGTTAAGATCGTTTATCCAACCGCAATTATTATCATTAACTACATGCATGCAGCTAAGTTTTTATTAACTGGGATCAATATCTATGATGATAAAGAGGGTTGTTTTTTCATATCCTCTTTTTTAATTCCAGCTATTCTAACTGGTTTTTTCATAGCATCTCTTCTAAATGGTTCCCCTAATTCTTGATTTAAAATTACCTCAATAAAAGTAGTGATCCCTTTTTTCTGGTCTTCGCATGATTGTTTAATTGCATCGGTAGTTTCTTGCATAGTTCTCACAGTCACCCCTTTTAAACCGCATGCATCAGCAACTTTTGCATAACTTAATTTTGGATCAAGTTCAGTGCCTACAAAATTATTATCAAACCACAGTGTCGTATTTCTTTTTTCTGCACCCCATTGATAATTTCTAAATATAACCATAGTTATTGCTGGCCACTCTTCCCTTGCACATGAGCTCATTTCATTCATACTTATTCCAAATGCACCATCTCCGGCAAATCCAATTACTGGTGTATCTGGACAACCAATTTTTGCTCCTAGAATTGAAGGGAAACCATAACCACAAGGACCAAATAAACCTGGGGCTAAATATTTTCTAGGTTTTTCAAATGTAGGGTATGCATTTCCAATAGCACAATTGTTTCCAATATCACTTGATATGATTACATCATCAGGCATACCAGCTTGAATAGCTCTCCATGCTTGTCTTGGAGACATTCGGTCAGCATCTCTTTCTCTAGCTTCCTTATTCCAAACTGTACCTTCATCATCATCTTCATGATCTAAACTCGATAATTTTTGTAACCAAGCTGATTTTGTTTGGTGAATTAAATCTTTTCTAGACTGTCTATCAGTATCCCCTGCATTAGCTGAAAGATTTGATAAAATTTGACTTGCAACTAATTTTGCATCGCCACAAATACCAACTGTAACTTTCTTTGTTAAACCAATTCTATCAGAATTAATATCTACTTGAATGATACTTGCATTCTTTGGCCAATAATCCATTCCATAACCTGGTAAAGTTGAAAATGGATTTAATCTAGTTCCCAGTGCTAAAACAACATCTGCTTTAGCTATAAGTTCCATTGCTGCTTTTGAACCATTATAACCCAAAGGTCCACACGCAAGTGGATGACTTCCTGGAAAACTATCATTGTGTTGATAGCCAGAGCAAACTGGAGCATCTAATTTCTCTGCTAATTTTTTGGTTTCTTCAATAGCTCCACCAATTACAACACCTGCTCCAGATAAAATAACTGGAAATTTTGCATCAGATAAAAGTTTAGCTGCTTTTTTAATAGCCTCTATCCCACCAGCTTGTCTTTCAAGTCTTACAATTGGAGGTAATTCAATATCAATAACTTGACACCAATAATCTCTAGGAACGTTAATTTGAGCTGGAGCAGATCCTCTTATAGCTTTTTCAATTACTCTATTTAGTACTTCAGCCATTCTTGAAGGGTCTCTAACCTCTTCTTGATAACAAACCATGTCTTTAAATAAATTCATTTGTTCTACTTCTTGAAAACCACCTTGACCCATTGTTTTATTTGCTGCTTGAGGTGTTACTAAGAGTAATGGTGTATGATTCCAGTATGCTGTTTTAATTGGTGTAACTAATCCGGTAATACCTGGACCATTTTGTGCAATAACCATTGACATTTTTCCTGTTGCTCTTGTGTAACCATCAGCAATTAAACCACCATTTGTCTCGTGAGCTACATCCCAAAAAGTAATTCCTGCATCTGGAAAAATATCTGAAATAGGCATAAACGCTGAACCAATAATTCCAAATGCATGCTCGATGCCATGCATCTGTAAAACTTTTACAAAAGCTTCCTCAGTTGTCATTTTTGCCATATTAAAACCAGACCTTTCTTTGAATATTTTATAATATTTATTTGTTAATTTTTCGGATTAATATATAAGAATTTTTAAAATTCAATTAACAAATCGACACTATATACTATGGCTACAGACATTATAATTCATGACGAAAAAGACAACGTGGGAGTTGTTGTAATAGAAAAGGTTACACCAAACCAAAATTGTTCTTGCTGGGTTATGGAAAATGACAAAACTGTCAATATTCAATCAGCAGACGAAATTCCTCTAGGACATAAAATTGCGATGACAGACCTTAATGAAGGTGACACAATTTTAAAATACGGTCACGACATTGGTAAAGTTGTAAAATCAATAAAAAAGGGTGAACATGTTCATGTTCACAACGTTAAAACAAAGAAGTGGTAATATTATGGAAATTCCAAAAAGTTTTTTAGGTTATAGAAGAGAAAATGGCAGAGCGGGTACTAGAAACCATGTTATTATTCTTCCTGTTGATGATATTTCAAATGCTTGTGCTGAAGCTGTAGCTAACAATATAAAAGGTACTATTGCACTTCCTCACTCCTATGGAAGGCTTCAATTTGGTGCTGATTTAGAACTTCATTTTAGAACTATGATCGGAACTGGCTGCAATCCAAACGTAGCAGCAGTAATAGTAATAGGTATTGAGCCTAAATGGACGAAAAGAATAGTTGATGGAATTGCAAAAACTGGAAAGCCAGTTGAAGGTTTTCATATAGAGAGAACTGGTGATATTGGAACTATCATGAAAGCATCTAAAAAAGCTCAAGAGTTTGTTATGTGGGCTTCAGAAAAACAGAGAGAAGAGTGTCCAATAAGTGATTTGTGGATATCGGTTAAGTGTGGAGAGTCTGATACAACATCAGGTTTAGCATCAAATCCAACTGTTGGTAATTTAATGGATAAATTAGAGCCATTAGGAGTTCATTTATGTTTTGGTGAAACTTCTGAGTTAACTGGTGCTGAAACTGTTTGCGCTAAAAGAGGAGCAACACCTGAGGCATCTGAAAAATTCATGAAGACTTGGAACTCTTATAATGATTTTATATTAAAAGAAGCAACCGATGACCTTTCTGAAAGTCAACCAACAGCTGGTAATATTGCTGGTGGTCTAACTACCATTGAAGAAAAGGCATTTGGAAACTTTCAAAAAATTGGAAACTGCAAATTTATAGACGTTTTAGAACCAGCTGAAGAACCAAAAAAAGGTAAAGGTTTATACTTTATGGATACTTCATCTGCTGCTGCTGAGTGTGTAACACTACAAGCGGCTGCTGGATTTAACATTCACTTATTCCCAACAGGTCAAGGAAATATAGTTGGCAATCCGATTGAGCCTGTAATCAAATTAACTGCTAATCCATTAACAGTTAAAACTATGGGCGAACATATTGATTGCGATGTTTCTAAAATTCTATCAAGAGAAATGAATTTATCTGAAGCTGGTGATGAATTAATTAAAACAACTCTTAGAGTTGCAAATGGAAGATTAACTTGTGCTGAAGCATTAGGTCATAGAGAGTTTGTTATGACTAAACTTTACAGAAGTGCATAATTAATTAAAACCCACAATGCTAAATAAGCAAAACTTGGTAGTAATACCAGGTATTATCCTTGCTTTTGTTCTTTACACTCTTTCTCAAGGTTTAAATAATATTATAGGAATAGAACTTTTAGGCTATGAAAAAAGCCCAATATCGACAGCTATGATTGCGATATTGCTTGGAATTTTCTTTGGCAATATTTTCAAATTTAGAGATGTTTTTTTACAGGGTCTTAATTTTACCCAAAAACACATTTTAAAGTTAGGAATTATTCTATTAGGAATTCAACTAAAGCCTTTTGAATTTTTAGAATTTGGAAAAATTGCAATACCATTAATAATAATTTGCATCATCAGTGTTTTAATAGTGATCAAGTTATTAATAAAAAAACTAAAGATTTCAACACGAATGGCATATTTGATATCCATAGGCTGTACTGTCTGTGGCACAACTGCAATTATGGCTACAGCACCTGTTATTAAAGCAAATAAAAATGAAGTTTCCTATGCAATAGCAAATATTACAATTTTTGGAATAATATCAATGTTAATTTATCCATATTTTTCAAATATTTATTTTGATAGTGACCCTAAATTAATAGGTCTATTTTTAGGAACATCCATTCACGAAACTTCACAAGTTGCTGCTGCTGGATTAATTTATGATCAGCAGTTTAATAGTCCTGAAACTCTTAATGTAGCAACTGTTACAAAATTAATTAGAAATACATTTTTAATTATAATGATTCCATTATTTGCTTTTTTATATAATAGAGGTCAATCAAAAGAAAAAAATTATTCATTAATAAACATTTTTCCTTACTTTGTTTTGGGATTTATAGGAATGATAATTATGAGAAACGTTGGTGATCATCAATTTTTAAATAATGAATTTCAAAATAATTGGCAATCGACTATTGAATTTATAAAAACATTATCAAAAATATCACTTACTATGGCAATGGCTGCTATAGGATTATCCACGAATTTAAGAGACATAAGACAAATGGGATATAAGCCCTTTTTAGTTGGATTTATTGGTATGAGTACCGTTGGAATAGTTAGTGTTATAACTATTGAGTTATATTTTAATTTTTTTAACTTTTAAAAGATTTTTTTAAGTTATCGGCAGCTCTTGCCAAAAGAGTTGAATCAGTTCCACAACCAACAAAGTCGAAACCCAAATCTATACATCTCTGTACCAAATCATTTCTGCCTATTAAAGTACCAATTGGTTTATTTGCTTTTTTTGCCTCTGCAACAGTTTTTTCAATTAACTTCCATAAATCCTTATTATCAAATTCACCCATGATCCCCATGTCTGCTGATAAATCTGCAGGACCAATAAATACACCAGTTACACCATCAACATTTATAATTGAAGAGCAATTATTTATTGCTTGTTGTGTTTCAAGTTGAGGTATTAGACAAATATTTTTTTCAATATTAGTTAAATAATCTTTCTGCCTTCCATAATCATTGCCTCGATGAATAAAAGCAACACCTCTTATGCCCTTAGGGGGATATAAACACGCATTAACTGCTTTTTTTGCCTCATTTTCATTATTAACCATTGGAATTATCAAAGAATTAAAACCATGGTCTAATAAAGGTTTTATTAAAACTGGATCATTCCATGCAGGTCTAACAATTACATGTGAATTACCTCTAGACTCAATAGCTTGAGCTTGACTTAATACCGATCTTACATCATTAGCAGAATGCTCCATGTCTAATAATATCCAATCAAAACCAGCACCACCAATTACATCGGCAGATACTTCGCTACATAAACTAGACCATAAACCCAATTGAAAATTATTATTAGAGATTTTTTCTTTAAACAAATTTTTCATTTTTAAAATTTGATTGTTCTTTGTTTGGTTATAGATAAATTTATATTTTCAAGCAATCTTATATTTTCTATTGCCTCACTATTTTTAACTGGAAAATTATTTCTATTAAAAGATTTTACAAATGTTTCTAATTCAGATTTTTCTGTATTAATTTTTTTAATATTAATCTTGGACTCTCTTTTATAATTCATCTTTATCGTTAAATTATTTTCATTTCTAATTTCAGCCCATCCTAATGTGCCAAAAACTTGAAATCGCCAAATATCTGCTGTAGCTGTTAATGTACTTAGATAAGCAGTTGTTCCATTTTTAAATTCTATATTTACATCTGTGGTATCATCCATATTATTTTTTAAAAATTGCTTTTTACTTCTAGCTCTTACTGATTTTATTGGACCTAATAGACTTATCATCAGATCTGTCATATGAATTCCTTTTCCTGTCATTCCACCAGCTGGGCTTTCTTTAGAGTTTGATCGCCATCCACTTTTTGCATGTCTAAAACCACTAGGACCAGAAAAATTAGCTTCGATATGTAATATTTTGCCCAATTTTTTTTTGGTTAAAATATTTCTGAGATAATTATAAGTTGGCAAAAAACGCCTATTTTGCCCTACAGCTAAAAGTATTCTTTTCTGTTTACAAAACTTAACTGCTTTAATTGCATCCTTCACTTTTAATGCTAGAGGTTTTTCGACAAAAATAGGTTTTTTATACTTTGAATAATCAATTATTTGCTTTGAATGAATGGAATGAGGAGTACACAAAACTATTCCATCAATTTTATCATCATTAATTGCATCACTCATATTTAGATAAGTCTTAAGTTGATATTTTTTAGCTATCTTGTTTATTGATTTAGGATTTCTTGAAACAACCGATGTAAATTTAGCAATTTTACTATTAGTCAATGATTTGACCAATATTTCACCCCATTTTCCTAAACCTTGAATAACCAATCTTTTCATTAAATTTGAATTTCTTTTAAATTAACTACCAATTCTTTTTTAATATTGCCATTGAAATAATCAATTACATTTTGACAACAAGACAACGACATTTTTTTTACAGCTTCTTTTGTATAAGCAGCAGAATGAGGAGATAAAATTACATTATCTAGATTTAATAACTCATTTGTACTTATGCTTGGAGGTTCTGGATTAAATACATCTAAACAAGCACCGGCAATTTTTTTTTCTTTCAAAGCTTTGATTAAATCATTTTCGTTTATTAAATCTCCTCTAGAAGTATTAATTATAATCGAAGTATTTTTCATTTTATTAAATTGTTTATTTGAAAACATTGGTGGATCTTTAGGATTATGTGGACTATGTAGAGATATAAAATCTACATCAGAAATAAAATCCTCAAAGTTATTTGAAAATTCATATTCACTTTTAAAATCTGATTTATTAATAAATTTATCTGCAACTAAAACTTTCATACCAAAATTTTTGCACAAATTAGAGAATTTTTTACCAATTCTACCAAAACCAATTACCAATATTGTTTTATCTTTTAATTCATAAGATTTATATTCATCTCTAATTTTAAAATTTTCTCTTCTTACTTCCATATCATGATTAATAATTGATTTAGAAAAGCTTATCATCATAGCAAAAGCATGTTCTGATACCGCTATTGAGTTCACATCTTCGGTAATAGTGAGTGGAATATTTTTTAAAGATAGTTCTTTAACATCTACCGTATTGTATCCTACTCCATGTCTTGAAACTAATTTTAGATCTTTAGCTTTATCAATTAATTCTTTATTTATTGGCGTCATCCTTACAATAATTGCATTTACATTTTTAGATAATTCTAAAATATTTTTTGGCTTATCAGTTTCTAAAATTAGCTCAAATTGTTTATTATTTTTAAATAATTCCAATCCAGCTTTATGAATTTTACCGAGTACTAAAACTTTAATTTTCATATTGATGGACCAAATCTACTTATGTTTGTTTCTAAAAATTTATTTTTTTCAGACAAAGTTTTGCTTTTATTGATAATATTATTTATTTTTTTCTCAATCTTTATAGAGCCTTTTTCATAGTCTAGTGAATTAAGCAAAAAACTTAAATCAATATCTATTAAATCTTTAAATTTTTTAAAAGATTTTGAGTTTGCTGTGATTTTAATTGTTGGAGAAATTGGATTGCCTACTGGGTTACCACCACCTGTCGTAAATAAAATAATCTGACAACCTGCTGCTGATAGTGCGGTTAGATTTTCAACTGCTGCTGCAGGAGCATCTAATAAATTCAACCCTTTTTTTTTAATTTTGTTGCCAAAATCTATAATATCTACAATTTCTTTAGATCCTGATTTTGAAATAGCACCTAATGACTTTTCTTCAATTGTGGTTAGCCCTCCTCTAATATTATCAGGAGTTGGATTGATACCTGTAAGATTAACATTATTGTCAGCTGCTATTTTTTGATATTTATAAATTACATTTATCAATTTTTTTTTAAGACTTTTTCTTTTAATTCTTTTTATTAAACTTTCTTCTCCACCAAGACATTCTACAGGTTCTGAAAATATTGCTGATCCTTTATTAGTTATCAATTTATCTACAACAATTCCAACACATGGATTTGCTACTAAACCTGATGTGGTATCTGACCCACCACATTCCAAACCTAATACTAAATTTTTATAGGTAAATTTAACTTTTTTAATTTTTTTTTTTTCAAGATTAATTTTTTTTTCTAAAAATAGCGCCTGTTTGATACAATCTTTTATTCCAAAACTTTTCATAAAAGTAATCTTATAAATATCTTTTTTTCTGTTAGATTTATTCACTATCCAGTCAGCACTATCACCATCCATTGAAACAATTATTGTTTTGAATATATTTGGATTATCAGCAAGACCCGCCATGCAAGTTAAAAAGTTGTTGTGATCTACACCAAGTTGTCCTCTTCCATAAGATGCAGGCAAATATATTGAGTTCTTAATTTGAGAAGATATTTTTTTTGCTAACGGATTAACATTATCAGCCGCTGACATTATTAATACGTAATTTCTTATACCAACTGATTTGTTTAATCTTTTATATCCTATCATAACTTATTGTTTAATATATCATTTTCAATTTGGTCGATTTCGAAAAAGTTTTTTTTTAAGTTTTTCATTAAATTGATATGTCTATTTTGACCTGGCCAGTTTGACTTAACTTTTGATTGAGTTTTTGCATTATCAACTTGTTTAATTAAATTTTTTATTTTTTTTTGATAATTACCTTTTACAGCAAAAATAAAATGGCTGAGGGACTCTCTCTTTTTAAAAGATTTATCCTTATGCTTAATTTCTTTTAAAATTGGACCATTTGACAATACCCCTGTTAATATTTCTAAACTTAAAGCTAAACCAAAACCTTTATGATTTTGCATTGGCATTAAAAAACTTTTATTTAAATCTTCAATATTTTCAGTAGGATAACCTTGATTATTTATCATTAAATTTTTTTTAATTTTTCCGGATAAACTTATATCATTATGAATTTTTGCTCTTGATGAGTTGCTAGTAGCAGAATCAAATTCAAAAAATTTATTTTTATGAATTTTTGCAGAGATTGACAAAGGGTTATTACTTACAACTGGCTCTTTATAACCAATTGGAGCCATCAGAGCTGGTCCATTAGATGTTACAAAAGATACACAATTTAAATTAGCAATTTTTGAAGAATAATAACCAGCATAACCAAAATGCGTAGAATTTTTTATTAAACATGAAATTGTTTTTTTTTGATTAATTTTTTTTTTAATTTCTTCAATAGCTAACATCATTGCGTAGTGACCAAAAGTGTTGTTTGCATCCACTATTAATTTTGAGCCCTCCCACTTTTTTTTAATTATGGGATTTATATTAATACTGTTATTTTGTATTCTTTTTATAATTAAAGGTAATCTTTTTATACCGTGAGTGTGAATATTCTTTAACTGTGCCTCAAAAAAATAATTTTCTAAAACTTTAGCTATTCCTTTATTCTTAATAAATGTTTTTAAAACTATTTTTAATTTTCTTTTAAATTCATTAAATTTAATTTTGTATTTTTTTTCTTTATAATCGTTTTTTTTTATGTCAAATTTACTTTGAACTTCACCTATGTGAACTAAATCACCTTTTGAAATATTTTTTTTTGCTAACCCAATACTTTCATTATACTTTAAAATTTTAGTATTAACTTTTATATCATCTGTAGCTATTTTGTGACCAAATGGGATTAATTTTTTAGATTTAATTGTTTCTATTAATTGATTTCTATAAAAAATTTTAATTTTACTATTTTTTTTTGTATCAGAAAGTAATGTTGCTACATTATCCTGATGGCCTGATTTAATAGCTTTATTCAATTTAAATTTTTTTAACTTGATTACTATCTGCTAGAGCAAATGCTTTGGTACCTACATCTACAACACCAGAATATCTTGAAAAAAAGAGATAGCCATCAACTGGTGATATCAGGTCTTCTATCATATTAAGTGTATACATATCAAAAATATATCCTAGTCTATCGCCCTTTTTAATTAATTTACCTAAATCTGCATATGACTCGAAATTAGATACTAAAAAACCTGATTTGTTAGGATTCACTTCTATTCTTGCTTTTGTATTAAATGTTATCTGCTCTAAATTATTTTCAACTGTACCTTCTAACATTTGAAGAGATTTCATAATATTTTTAATACCTTTTAAAGCATTTTTTAAATAATAATCCCTATCAATTTTGCTTAAGTAAACACCTCCAGTCTCTGCATTAAAAGCAATTTTATTTTGAGAATTAGCATAATTAACAGCTGTACCTTTTAGGTTATTTTCATGAATAAAAAAAGTTCCAAAGTTTTTAGCTACATTTAATGATTTAAATTTAATTTCTTCATTTGCATCTGAATTAAAATCTACTCTATCTTGTAATCTACCGCCAGAACCGCCGCAATGATAATCAATTAATACATCAACTTTATCAATAATATTTTCTTTAATTGAATATGCCATTCTCTGTGTAATATTGCCTTTTGGAGACCCTGGAAAAACTTCATGTAGATCAGTTTTTCCATGCTGCTCAGGGGTTTGTCTGTTAAAATTCATCATGGCCAGTGAATTAGCTACAGAAGTTGCAACTATTGAACCTTCAAACTTTAAAGTATTTAGCTCTTCAAAAAAATTTTTTAAAAAAAAAGCAGGAAAAGTTTCATCCCCATGAACAGTACAAATTATTCCAAGCTTAATATTTTTATCTGAACCAACATATTCATGAACAGGAAGAACTATTTGACTGTTTAATGTATCAGCTATTTTTATTTCTTTATAATTTTTCATAATTTGTTATAAAAGATAGTCAACTTATTATAAATTATTTTCAAATGCTAGTTATTAAAAATTGTAGAATATTCGACTCTGTTAATAGAAAAGTATTAAATAATAAAACTATTTTAATAAAAGATAATACAATTCATAAAATTCAAGATAGCAAAAATTTAAAAATAGCTAAATCTGACAATGTAATTGATGCAAAAGGGAAAACTATTATTCCTGGTATGATTGATTGTCATTTACATACTGCAATGTTTAATTGCATGACTTTTCACAATTTTAGAGTAGCACAATGGGAGATAAGACCTGAACTACAGCAAATGTATTCCTTGTTCCATGCTCAAATGTGTCTGGACATGGGATTTACCACACTAAGAGATTTAGGTTTAGCAACATCAAGAGGACTTCTAACTGCTGAATTATGTGCAGTAAGAGACTCGATTGATTTAGGATTATTTCCTGGTCCAAGAATGTTGGTTGCTGGATGGTCTCATATTACTGGATCACATCTAGATTTAATTATGCCAAGAGCTGCAATAAGACAAAAAGATCAATGTGCTGATGGGCCTTACGAGTTAAGAAAACAAACCAGGGAAAATCTAAGAATTGGAGTAGATGTTGTAAAAACATGCGCTTCAGGTGGTGGAGGAACTGATAAAGAAGAACCAGATATTATCAATATGACTCAAGAAGAAATTGATGCAATTGTAGATGAAGCACATAATTTTCATAAAATAGCTGCAGTGCATTGCTTCACACCAAATGCTCAAAAAATGTCAATTAAAGCTGGGGCAGATACTATTGAACATATGGTGTTCACTGATGATGAAGCATTGAATATGATAGTTGACTCTGGAGTTTATGTTACCCCTACGCTCTCTCACAGAACTGATCATGCTATAAACATTAGAAGAAAAATTGGCACTCCAGAATTTACTCTAAAAAAAATGAAAAAAATTCAACCTTATACCTTTGAAACTTTTCAAAGGATGAAAGATAAAGGAGTGAATATAGCAATGGGTACAGATTTAGGCTTCGACCCAGAAATGGGTACAAATGCAAATGAACTAGAAATTTATGTCAAATTAGGCATGGACAATGATGAAGCTTTACAAACTACTACCATTAATGCAGCGCGGGCATTAAAAATAGATAAATTTGTTGGTAGTGTTGAAGAAGGTAAAGTTGCTGATTTAGTTATGGTAAATGGTAAACCTGATAAAGATGTAAAAGTTTTACAAAAAAAAGAAAATATTCAATTGGTGGTAAAAGAAGGAAAAATTGAAGTTGATAGAAGAGATGGATTCAATAAATCTCCTTTATCCGTAAAACCAGGTGAATGGAAAATAGCAGATTATTTATAAGCGCTTTGTCTTGAAAAAAGGTTTTTAAAAGACGCAAAATCTTTTACGTTAATTAGTTTATCTGAAGAACTTTTTTTAACTTTTATATTTAAACAATCTAAAGATTTTTTTATTTCTTTAATATCAATGTCATTCTGACACACAAAAAATAACTTGTTTGTTTTATTTTTATATGGCCATTTTTTTAAATATCTTATTGGATGAAATACTTGTCTAACAGACTCTAAAATTGCGGGTTTGCCATTAATATTTAAAATAGATTTACTCCTTAATATTCTATCGCTTTTAAAAATAGAAATTAGATCCATCCACATAACAACACCCTCATATGAGCACTCCAAGGGGATTTCTAATTTAATAGTTTTTATTTTTTTGGAAATTAATTTTTCTTTATGTTTTGACGTGTTACTATTATTTATAATTAATTCATCAATCTTATTTTTATTTAATAAATTGGTTGCTTTATATTCATCAGAATAAGATATTTTATTTTCAAAATTTAATTCTTTTAATTTATTTTCCAAAACTTTGATATATTCACTGGAAACAAGATCTCTTTTTGAAATAATTAAATCGTTAGCTAAATAAACGCCCTGCTCAGCTTCTTGCCAATTATTTAAATTTTCCAACGCTTTTATAGGATCAATAACTGTAATAATTTTTTTTAATTCAAAATTTTTTATTATACTATAATCATTAATTAAAAGTTGAGTTACTATTTCTGGAGATGAAATGCCACTTGTTTCCAATATTACTTGTTTTATATTTTTTTTTTTTGAAATTTTTTCAAAAGTAAGACCAATCTTAGATTTTTTTACACAACATATGCATCCTGAATTTATATCAAAAATCTTGTCTCTATTTTTTTCAAAAATAATATTATTAAAGTCATTATCTCCCTGCTCATTTATAATTAATGCTGTATCTTTTAGTTTTTTACTCTCTAAGAGTTTATTGATTAATGTACTTTTACCACTACCAAAAAAACCAAAAAATAAATAAACGGGAATTCTATTAAGAGATATTTTTTTCATAATTTACTTTTTGAGAAATTTCTAGATATATTGCACTTAGTATAGAAACTACTGTTAATACAAATAAAATCAAAGAAATATTGTTATTTAAAATATAAACAATAACGCTTTCCTTAGCTAAAATTTGAGATTGTCTAAAACCAGTTTCAGCTATCGGACCTAATATTAGCCCTAAAATTAAAGGTGCTGGTGGATAATTTAATTTTCTCATTAAATATCCCACTAAACCAAATATGGCCATTGTATAGACATCTTGAATATTATTTCCTATTGCATAGGAACCTACTACTGACAGAACTATTATTGCTGGTGCAAGAAAATAATTTGGTATTTTAGCAATTTTTCCAAAATATTTGGCTACGAAAAGTCCTACAAAACCCATAAATAAATTAGCAAAAATAAATCCCCATATCACTGAATAAGTAATATTTCCATTTGTTGTGAAAAGTTCTCTTCCAGGTAATAAACCATGTATTAACAGAGCTCCCAAAAGAATTGCTGCAGTAGTAGAACCAGGTATACCTAACGTAAGCAAAGGAATTAATGCTGAACCTGTTACAGCATTGTTAGCACATTCAGATGCCGCTATTCCCTTTATGCTTCCTCTTCCAAATTCTATTTTGTTTTTACTAAATCTTTTAGCTTCGTTATAACTTACCCAAGAAGCAATGTCTCCACCTGCTCCAGGTAAAATTCCCACAAGAACTCCTATAATTGATGATATGCAACAATTAAAAAAAACTTTTTGGGTCTCAATTAATTTTGGCAAAAATTTCCATGTATCAGTTTTAATTTTTTTCACTTGAATTGTCTTATTAGGTTCTTCAGATAAAATTAATGCTTGTGAAAATGAAAATAAACCAATTACTGCAGGAACAAAATTGACACCAGATAACAAACCAGAAAATCCAAAAGTAAATCTAGGATAACCAGAGTCTAAATCAGATCCAATAGTGCTCAAAAATAGACCAATAGCACCAGCTAACAAACCTTTTACAAAGTTACCTGTAGATAATGTTCCAATGATAGTTAGACCAAAAATTGCTAACATAAAGTATTGTGCTGGACCAAATTTTAATGATATCAAAGATAATGGAGGAGCTATAAATAATAGTGCAAAACCACTAACAATACCCCCAAATACAGATGCAAAAGTAGATACTCTTATAGCTGTATTAAATTCACCTTTTTGTGTAAGCACATATCCATCTAAAGCTGTTGCTGCTGAAGCAGAAGTGCCTGGTGCATTAATTAAGATTGCAGGAAATGAACCCCCGTATATTGCTGATGTGTATACACTTACGAGTAATAATAAAGCAGAAGTAGGTTCTAAACCATATGTTACTGGTAATAATAAAGCGACACCTAAATTTGCAGTTAAACCAGGTAACATACCAATAAGGATTCCAATTAAAACACCAGCTACTACAGCTAAAACATTTTGAATCCCAAATAAATTTGATAAAATATCTAAACTTTCCATTAATTATCCTAAAAATTCACGATTTATTAATGAAACTTTTAATCCAAATTCAAAAATAAAATATATCGAAATAAATAAAATTAAACTTCCTATTAAAAATAGTTTTTTATCTTTTACTTTAAATAAATAAATCCATAATAAAAAAAATAAACCAAAAGATCCAAAAAAATTTAGATATTTCATTAAAAAAATAAATAAAAATGATAAAAAAAAGATTATTATTGGTATTATCTTTATTTCAAAGTTTTGTTGTTGAATATTTTTAAATCTATAAATTGAAATTAGAATTTGACCTACAGATAAAATAATAATTAAAAAAATAATGGTAATTGGAAAGTTTTTTGAGGTTCCTGGGTAATCTTTTGCATAAAAAAAGAGAATTAAGCTTATTGATAAAAAAATACAGCTAACAATTATATTAGATTTAATTCTATTCATTAAATGATGATTTTCTAGCCCTAGTTAAAAACTAGGGCTAAAATTGGTTAAATGAGTTTACCAGCCCATCAATTTTTTAATGTCTTGCTCAGTATTCTTAAGCAAAGTCTTGTACTCACTACCCTGAACTATTTCTGGAGCTAAACTTGAACCAAGTAAAGCTTCAGCATGCGCACTTGAGTTTAAAGTTTTTTCTAGTGCAGCTAATAGTGCTTTTTGAACATCTGGAGATAATCCAGCAGGTGCTGCAATACCTCTAGATACTGCCCACACTTGATCGTAACCCTGTTGTTTAAATGTTTTGCCGCCTGGTAAAAATTTATTCTCTTTATCAGACATAACACCTAAAAGTCTTAATTCACCACTTTTAACTTGTGCTGCAACTTCACTAACATTAGCTCCAAGCACATCAACAAATCCTCCTAGGACTTGAGTTTTTGAGTCAGCAGTACTTTTGTTCATGACAACTTTAAACTCAGTTCCTGTCATATCTTGCATCCTTAAAATTGCTAAATGGTCATCATTACCATTACCATGAGCTGTGATACTTATAGTTCCAGGATTTTTTTTAGCAGCCTCGATTACATCGTTTACAGATTGATAAGGGCTATCTTTTCTTACTGCCCACACACAATAGTCTGTTACGTGATTCATTAACAAAGTAAATGAATCTAAGTTTTCAGATCTTCCAACAGTTGCATCTAAATAACCTTTGTACATATTGGGAACGTTGATGTATCCGATTGTATATCCATCTGGATTAGATGCAGCAATAGTACCCCATCCATTCCAGCCACCACCACCAGTAACATTTTTAACAGTTACAGGATGACCAATAGTTTTTTCTAAATCTTTAGCGAGCAATCTGGCTGTTACGTCAGTGCCTCCTCCAGCACCATAAGCTACAATTAAAGTTAATCCTTTATCAGGAAAGGCATAAGAATTAGATGAAATCATTAATGGTAAAATTAAAATACCTATTAACAATTTTAATCTTTTAATTATTTGCATATTATCTCCATTTGTTTGTTATATATACAATTCTAATATAACATTAAATTAGTTACAATATTATAAAATGAAGAATGTAATAATTACTGGTGCAAACAGAGGAATCGGTCTAGCGACTGCAAAATTAATTAAAAAACAATTCAATGTTATTGGTGTAGCTAGGAAAAAAATTAAAAATTTCCCAGGGAAATTTTTTGAATGTGATTTATTAAAGTCGAAAGAGATAGATGATTTTATAAAAGACGTTAAAAAAAATAATCAAATTTATGGATTAATCAATAATGCTGGTGCATCATTTGGTGAGTCGGCTAATAAACTAGAATTGGATAACTTTGATAGTTCTTTTAATCTAAATTTGAGAGCAGCAGTGCACCTTTCAAAAGGTTTTTTGGATCAAATGATCAAAAATAAAGTTGGAAGAATTATAAATGTTTCAAGCCGAGCTGCTTTGGGAAGAGAAAATAGAACTAGCTATTCTGCCGCAAAAGCTGGTCTTTATGGTTTTACTAGAACATGGGCTCTAGAATTGGCAAAAAAAAATATTACAATTAATATAGTTTCACCAGGACCAATACAAACCGAACTACAGAAAAATAATAATAATCAAAGCTATACATATAAGAAAAAATTTATGAGTCAAAATCCAATGGGTAGATTTGGTAGACCAGAAGAAGTAGCTTTTGCTATTAATTTTTTTCTTTCTGAAAAAGCTTCATATATTACAGGTCAATCACTATATGTTTGTGGGGGCATGAGTGTTGGTCACTCACCTATTTAAATATTTAAACAGTTTTATTAAAATGTTTTTTTCTAAGATCTGAAAAAAATCTTCTTATGAAAGCCGCTGCTATTCCTAATCCAACTGCAAAAAATATTGAGAACAAACCATAAATAATTGGCATGTCTTCAGAGAATTTTTTAATTAGAGATGATAGAGAGTTTAAATCTTTATTTTCAACTCTAATAAATTCTTTTTCAACATGCTCTACAAAGAAAGTATCGTAGGCTATAGCTATTCCAACTGCTAGTAATAAAATTGCTAATAAAGTTTTTAATCCTGCGCTGTCTATTTTTTCACCTAATTTTTGACCCATCTGAACACCTACGATAGATCCAATTACAAGCATAAAAACTAGTATTAGATCAATAGATCCATAATTAAATGCATGAAGAAAAGTTACAATTACACTCACAAAAATTGTCACAAAAAGAGAAGTGCCAGGAATAAGTTTTGTTGGCATTCCAATAATATAAATCATTGCTGGAACT
>Ga0255763_1001141_pt1 | contig 28099 bp, 13 predicted proteins | sample 041ome_2_FD_179963 | JGI IMG/M metagenome (GOLD analysis project Ga0255763, IMG submission 179963) | Coastal salt marsh microbial communities from the Groves Creek Marsh, Skidaway Island, Georgia - 041406US metaG (version 2) | ecosystem: Environmental > Aquatic > Marine > Intertidal zone > Salt...
GCGAACCCTCCTTTTCCTCCGCTGCCGCCGTTGGACCCTTTCTTCCTCTTCTTCCCCGCCGACGCGGACTGTTTACCGTTCGCACCACCGGTGTTATTGATAACGCCGCCGCTCTCTTTCGGCGCTCGATTTTCTCTTTGCGAATCTCTCGAGTTCTCCCTCGACGAGGCCCCGGATGATAGAAACACCGCGCCTCCTCCTCCTCCTTTATTGAGCTTTTTCGAGTTCAAATCTTCGTCTTCGTCTTCGTCGTCTTCTGAATCTTCCAACACTTCGCGCTCTGCCGCGCCGCCCATCTGCTGTTCAAACGATCTCTCGTTCTCTCCTCCAAAATCTCTCGCGGCAGCAGCATGTCCGGTAGGCGAAGCAGATAAAGAAGCTCCGTTGTTCGCGTTGTTCTTCATCGCGTTCGGCATCATCATCATCCTTCCGCTCAATCTCGCTTCCAACTTCTGAATCTTCAAAATCGCGGCTTCGTCGTTCGATGCGTGGCCTGTTCCGAACAGTTCTCGAGTGAGCAAAGAAGCGCCATGTTGTTCTTCCTCCATGTTTATTATATATCGCTCTATCTTATTTGCTGTGTGTATCTCCTTAATATATTCCTCTTCCGTGATACATATTCGTATTCTCTCTCGCGCGTTTTTTTTTCCCGCGAAAAGTTGTGAAGGAGAAAAAAATTTGAAATTTTTACTGCTCAAAAAATTTAGGGTTTAGCATTGTTTAGGGTTTAGTGTCTTTCGAGTGCTTTCTCTTCGCATTAACGATACACATTCAGAGAAAGGTACGCTCTGGTAGCAACGCATCATGACGATCGATTACTCGAAGTGGGACGCGATCGAGTGTTCGTCTTCCGATGACGACGATGATTTTGATGATTTGAAGAGTGAGGAAGAAGAAGAAGAAGAAGAGATGTTCTTCTCTAAAAATGATGCGTCCAATCCATTACCGTTAGAAAAACAATCGGCTTTGGGGAAAGAAAGTAAAGACATTGCGCGAGAACGACGACGAGGACGAAACGGCGACGACGAAGCGCTGTACTCCGCGATGCTCTCAAACTACGACGTCGTCCCGGGCCAAAAACTCTTCAAAGACGACGACAAACTGAACAAAATGAAGGAAATGTTTTACGACTACACCATCGAGCGAGACATCAAACGGATGAAGAAAGAGTACCGAGAGAAGCGGAAGAGGAATCCGAATGATTTTTCAATGTCATACACGCCTTCGGACGATAAAGCGTGGCGCGCGGTGGATGCAGACATATTCTCGGTCGCCTTGTGCGAGTTTCCGGAGCGTTTGCGGACGTTTTTGAGACGCGTCGGTGAGGATTGGGTGCGAGCGTTTTCAGGCGACGACGACGAATCGAAGAACGAGGTGTATTTGCCTAAGGAAAATTCGTATCACGTGAGCGTGTGTTGCGTTCAAGACGTGAAAGCGAAAGAGAACGAGCACGTCGGCGGCGTGTTAGGAAATCCGGACGATGCGCTCGATGATGCGCAGTTGATTGCAATCGCGAGGAAATTAGTCGCGATTACAAAAGAAACGAAGGAGTGTATCGAACTGAAACCGGTCGGCGTTCGTCTCGGTACGGACGGAGGCGTAGTCGCGGCGTTTGAAATAGATGAAACGCTACAAAAGATCAGAGAGAAAACGATCGCGGCAACGATGGAAGCGACAAACGGTTTATTCACGGGACGCGCGAAACCAATGGTTCTCATCACCGTCGCGCGTACGCTAGAGAATCCAATCGTCACGCCTTTCCAAAGCAAAAGTATTCAACTTTTCAAGGAGAAATACGAACGCGTGCGTTTTTTAGAAAAAGAAGACGAAGCGCCGATTCGAATCGAATCGATATTTTTCTCGCACGAGACTCGATGGATGTACGAAAAGATAAAGTATCGCTGCGAATTGATGTTGGGCAAAGATAACGGCGATAAAGTGGAAGATTTTGAGGCGTATTTAAAACAAAGACGACACCGACGACGACCGAAAAGCGGAAACGACGACGACAATTCAGACGACGATTCAGACGACACTTCCTCCTCCGGGTCCTGGGACTCGGACAAACACGAGAGAGCGTGCGAAAAGGACAAAATAGGACAAGGAGGCGCGCTCATGCAAATGTTGAATAACTACATCGACATCCGCGGGGCGGCGGAGCGGTAAGCGTAGTCATATAAAAATGTTTAACACAACACTACCAGAAAGCCGCGCGAAAAGGATGCGCAAAGCAAGAAACGAGGAGGTGCGCTTTTTGCGCGTTGTTGCTGTTGTTGTTGTTGTCGTTGAATAGATATTACGCTCGATCATCCGCTCTGAGGAGAGTTCGGAGTAAAAACGAGCGGTTCAACAAAATTAGAGAGAGAAGAGAGGAAAAAATTCTAGCGTTCGCCGCACAAAAAAATTTTGTACCAAAAAATGTTCTTCGGCTTAAAGCTCCAATCGTCCTCTTCCTCTTCTTCGCCCTCGGGAAAATGGATCCCGTACGTCCCACCGCCGGAGGATAACTTCAGCTGCCACGTGTCTCAGGTTCGTCGTTTCTTCGTTTAAAACGTTGTTCTTTCTCGTCTCTCTCTCTTTCGTTCTTCGGTCGTTTGCAAACGTTTGCGATTGGAAAAAGAGCCACTCGCCGCCGCCGGCCGGCCGATGCGCTAAACGTCAAACTCTCTCTCTCTCTCTCTCTCTCGATGAAACGATAACAATAAAAAAAACAGATCGCTTTAACGAAACCTCTGAAAGCTGGCGAACGCGCGTACGTGAAAATCCGAACGGAAACCGACGAAGCCGCGTTAGCTGGGATCGATCCGATGATGGAAAATACTACCGATTTAGGAGAAGATGATATCGACACGAAGGAGGAGTTTGTGCTGTGCGCGTTCATCGGGAACGCGGTGGAGTCGTGTTCGGTGGATTTAGTTTTGAGAGATTACTGCGAGTTTGCGGTGGAAACGAGTGGTGGGAGCGAGGTTGAAGCGCACGTGACTGGGTATTACGTGCCGGAATACGACGAGGACGAAGAGGCGGCGATGCGGATGTACGGAGGGGAAGGCGAGGACGGAGAGGAGATGTACGACGACGAGGACGACGAGGATGAAGAAGACGACGAGGATTTTATGGGGTTTGGCGATGACGAGGATGATGACTTCACGTCGTCGTCCGATGATGACGACGAGGACGAGGAAGATGACGATAGCGAGGAAGACGATGTTAGCGAAGAGGAGGAAGCGGGCGGAGGTAAGAAAGTCACGCAAAAGGGCGGCGTGGTCATAAAAGAGCTTTCGGATGACGAGGATGATGACGAAGACGAAGACGAAGACGAGTCTGAATCAGAAGAGGAAGAAGAAGAAGAAGAAGAAGAAGAAGAAGCACCGAAAAAGCGACAGCAATCGAAACAACAAGCGGCGCCGGCGCCGGCGAGTAAGAAGCAGAAAACGGACGACGTCGGCAAACAAAACGCCGCTCCGAACAAAGACAACGTCAACACGCAAAAACCAACGAAAGAACACCGAAACGGCATGGAAATAGTCAACACGCACCAAACGACGAAGCCAAACAGCAAGAAAGCGACTCCGGGCTCCCGGTGTCAAATGAAATACGTCGGTAAACTTCCGTCCGGGAAAATCTTTGACCAAACGAAAGGTAACGCCGGCTTCACCTTCCGATTAGGCGTCGGCGAAGTCATCAAAGGTTGGGACGTTGGCGTCAACGGAATGCGCGAAGGCGACAAGAGAACTTTGTACGTTCCAGCTTCCATGGGGTACGGTAAAAAAGGCGTCCCGGGGACTATTCCGAAGAACTCCCCGTTAGTATTCGACGTAGAACTGATGCGCGTGCTTAAATAAATACTCGCGGACGTAATAAGAGCTATTTTTATTAAATCAATATCTTCTTTCTATTCTTTCGTCGCATCACTCGTCGTCGATTCCGGTGGCAATATAAACACGTTCCCTTTCCCTCGCTTCACGCGTTCCACCGTCGCGTCCTTCTCGTCCAACGCCGAAAAGCTCATCAATTTTTGGTCACCACCATCCTCTCCTTCTTCGTCTCTCTTCCTCGCTAAACCCCTCGCCTGCGCCTCCGCGATGAGCGCGTCTAACTTCGACGCCTGCACGACCACGCATAGCATCAAAAAACCAACCACAAACCCGGCGATTTCATTCGCCGGTGGTAGTATCGCAGACGCGTACTCTTCCGGCGGCACCGCGCGCGTTTTTGGTCTCGTTTTTCTTCCAAAACTCAAATTTCCCCTAATAACAGTACTACTAAGTGTTACGAACGACGACAGCGACGACGCTCTCATCACCATCGCGCTCCCAACTTTGATATCACTACTACTATTAAAAACACTCCTCTTATTCTTCTTCGTCGTCGTCGTGGAACGAGAAGAAGAGACGGCGCAACGGCAGGGCACGCAAACGAGCATCATCTTTTCTCTCTCTCTCTCTCTCGTGTACGTGTATACGTTATTGTAAGTTTTAGGGTTTTACGCGTGTTAGGGTTTAAGGGAAAAAAGGTTCAAATTTCAAAAAGAAAAAAAGCGATTACTCTTCAAAAAAAGAGAGAGAGACGTCTCGCATCAAACGCGCACACGTACGTCGTGAAGCGCCTCGCACGTCCGGAAAGAGAGTACACGAAAACACATTTTATTATTGTCGTCTCGGAAGAAAATGAGTTCATCGAAAGATCAACAAAAACAAATCGAAAAAGCGTTGGAGAAGATGCGATTGGAAAACAAAAGTGGAGGCGACAACGAGTCGGTGGACAAGCAAGAAATCGTCAAGGCGTTGTCGCAACTCCACGGCGACGGGGGCCTCATCGGCGCGCTTCAGGCGAAATTGGACGGTCTCGTCGGATTATCGTCCGGGTACGTGGAAGAGTTGCACCCGAAAATCCGCGCTCGATTGTTTTCGCTGCAAGTTTTACAAACGGAAAGGGACGAGTTGTTTGAAAAGTATTCCGAAGAGAGAAGGGCGCTGGAGGAGAAGTACGAGAAGTTGTACGCGCCGTTGTATCAGTCGAGGAAGGATATTGTGACCGGGGAGAAGGAGTACACGGATTGCGAGGAAGAGTTGAAGAAGGAAATCGAGGCGTTGCCCGCGGACGATAAAAGTCCGACCGGCGTGCCGGATTTTTGGTTGGTGGCGATGAAGAACATCGAAGACTTGGCGGAGGAGATCTCGGAGAGAGACGAGGCGTGTTTGAGCGCGTTGGTGGACGTGCAAACGGGTAAATTGGAAGGCGAAGATGAAGACGGCGACGAGATGGTTGGTTTTTACTTGAGGTTTTACTTCAAGGAGAACGCGTATTTTACCAACAAGTGCATCGAGAAGCGATACCACATGGAGGACGACAGCGAAGACGCGGTGTTGAATTACATCGTCTGCGACGATATCGATTGGAAGCCAGGGAAGAACTTAACCGTGAAAGTGTTGAGAAAGAAACCGAAACCAGGGGCGAAGAACCAAAAACCAATCACGAAAACGGAACCGTGCGAATCCTTCTTCACGTTTTTTTACCCGCCGGAAGTGCCGGACGAGGACGAACAAGAAAACATGACCGAAGAAGAGGTGGAGGAATTGCAAGAGCAAATGGAGAACGATTACGCGATCGGGAGTTTGATCGCCACGGCTTTGGTTCCGAACGCCGTGGATCATTTCTTAGGTTTGCACTTGGAAGACGACGAGGACGAAGATGAGGACGATGAGGAAGACGACGACGCCGAGTACGGCGAATCCATCGACGGCGACTCGGACGACGACTCAGACGAGGACGAAGATGAAAACGGAGAGAAGATCAAAGGATTGGACCCGAAAGCCAAGGAGGAGTGCAAACAACAGTAATCAACTAATCTTAACTAATCCACATTCTTTTGCAAATAATAAAACATATTTTTAAAAAAAAGACAGTGATCTCAACTCGCGCGAACTATACCTAATTACCCGAAGAACGCGACCATAACGTTCTCCAATCCTGAGGGCCATCTCCTCGTTGAGGCTGATTGGCCCATTGAACCGCGGTCGCCAAAGACATCGCATCGTCGGGCACAAACACATCCACATCCACGTCGCCTATCATCGACATCACTTTTTCTTTTTCTAAGAATTTTTTTATGCGTTCTTTCAGTTTCTCGTTCCTACGAATCTCGCCGACGACGGGCAAACCGGTGAACGGATCGGTTTGCTTACCGGATTTTTGGAAGTGCTTCGATAGGGTCGAGGAATCGCAACACGTCTTCTCTGTCCCGCCGACAAAAACTGGATCGAGCATGATGGAGTGCGTGATTGGATCGAGCATTTCTGGGAGAATGTTTGTGTTGCCTTCCAGCGCCTCTAAATCGTTCAGTTTCATGCGCAACGCTTTCACAGCCGCGGCGTGGAGGATGCGATTTTCGAATGAGAGACACTGGCGACGCTGTTTCCGCGTACCTGGACTCTCAACGGTGCCTTCCACATGAAATGATGTTTTCGTTATCGTACCTCCTGAGAGCAGATATGTATCCCCCACGTTCCAAGCCGGCGGCATATAAAAATAGAATGTCTGCATAATTGGGGGGGGTATGCGTTCAACCAAGTAAAAGGAGAGATTATCGACATCTTTTTTCGACGTCACGTGACCCACGAGCACGTCGAGAAAATCACCTCTGACTTTAACTTTGTAATGACGTCGATTACCATCGCCAGCGAGATCTCGAGAACGATTCGGATCGTAATCTTTTTCATCCTTCTGGACCACCCGCCTCAAAGAAAGATTGCGAATATTCAGGAACAACGTTTCCTCGTCGTAATAGTCGTCTCTCTTTCCATGGTCAGGTAAACGACATTCAGTCATTCGACAGAGAATCTCAGCCACTGCAGTCAAAAATCTCCCCGGATCGACGGACATTATCTTGTTCACGTCTTCGAGAACTTCGCCCTCCTCTTCTATTGTATACGTGGCCCGCGTGCTCATATGTTGGGCGAATTTTCCAAACGGCAATTGCATACCTTCCTGACCGAGTAAATGAAAATGCTTACCGATGTACGCGATAATTACGGCGAGTTGATCCATCAACCCCTGTTCGAACATGAAATCTTTCGATTCGAGGCTCCCGCGACATCGCGATAGAATTCTCGCGACGCACTCCAGACGCTCGATGACGAGTTCGTAGAGCATTTGAAAGTTTTTCACGTCTTTCGGACTCAACAAGAGGATACCGGTGGCCATGCGTTCGGTCAATACTTTGTTGAAATCGCCTAAATCTTGCGATAAATATTCGAGATATTTGCTCATCATTTTTTGGAGCATCGAGCGGCTAGCTAAATATTCCAACCCTTCAGGCGCGTTTGACAATACGCGCATCATGAATGAAATTTGTTTCTGGAGCTCCTTTTCTCTGCAATTATTACGATCGCCCGCATCGACTGACTTAATCGCATCGTAGAATGCCGTCGAAAAATTTGTCGCGAAAGCGGGTGTTTGAAACGCGAATTTTTGAACCAGAGGAAATTTGAACGCCAATTCGATGTGCTTGCAACACACGTCTCTCGCGCCCGGGTTTTCAAACGTCATCGAATGAAAGTATAATTGCAAAACGTACGCGAACTTACACTCGTGATCAAACATGTACTTTTCATCCTGAAAGTGATCTCTCCACGCGTTGAAAATGAAGCACACCAAAGCCATCGGCACGATGGGCTTCTTCCATTCTTGCTCGGGACGAACGGGTACCATAATCTCTCCCTTTGAACGAGAGACGACCAGTTTCGCGCAGTAGCCGGCGACTCTTACCCTTGCGCGTTCGGTATGTTCGTTGTTCGAGGCAATCGCGTCGTACGCAGAGCGCAAAACGTTCGATTGTTCGCGGCGTTTTTGATGGCGCGTTTTGGTTTCGCGTAAAAACATTTGACGCCTCGGACGCCTCTGTCCCGGTTCGACCAGAAACGTCGAGAGGTGACTCATTCCCATCAAAAGCTGCGCGACGTGTTCGCTCGCATTTTTGTACGGTTGTCTCAACGAATCACCCGCTTTGTATTTGAAGAACTCTCGAAACGATAATTCGTTTCGAGAATCGCTTTTATCGAGGAAGTAGGAATACCTATCGCGAACGTGCGCGTTGATTTCAGTCGGAGGGTCTAGCATTATTCCATCGCAAGGGAACGGAGACCAGCGCAAGCGCGTGAAAACGGTCTCTTTTGGTAAAGAATCCTGTCGTTTCTTCGCGAGCTCGTTCGCGGCTTTCCTACTACTTTCGTTGCGTACTTTCATGTCCGTCATCTTCACACCGCCCGCTTCGATGAACGAACTATCCACGACTGGAGGCGTCCCACCAGTCATAAACCTGTGATCCGTTATCATCTTGGCTATCGCATCCGCTTTCCCTGCTTGTTGAGTATAATCATAAAACAGGGCATCGTTCCAATCTTTCGCTTCTTCTTCTTGCTTTAATATGTTCCAGTCCCAGAATTCGACGGCATTGAATTGAGGCACGCATTGCGCTGCACACAGAAGCTCCGCGTCGAAACCGTTGGTCAAATCGTATTGAATGTTCGCGTGCGCTCGGCCTTCGCGTTTCGTGCGTTGGTAATCGGAGTTTCGCATCCATCGATTTCGCTTCAAACATCCGGGGACGTAGTGTTGCAATGGGGTAATCGGACAACACCAATATTCTGGACTGTTTTTCGGTCGTTTAAGCATCGAGTCACGCGAACTCACTCCAAAATCGGTCAAAGGAAGGTCTGCTCCCTTGGGTGTGTGCCACGGGTTTGCGACGAAATAATGGAAGAACAACGCTTTGCTTACCGCATATTGGTCTTCAATCCAAGCTTCAGCTTCATCTGCGAGGAGGCGAGAGAGCGTATCTACGAGATGGCTGGCGGCGAGACTGACTCGCGTACCTTTCAATCTCGCGTGCGGATCCTTTGCAAACGGCTCGTACCGATCGTACGCCCACCGGGTCGTTTCTTGCATCCAAAAGTCCAACGGCGTCGTGCCGAATTTATTTGAATTGAGTCCGTGTGATTCGGTAATCATATCCGTGGTACAATTGTAATCCACGAGTTCTTCTAGTGTTCGGTCCCGGAAAAATCCGGTGATGACGGGCATAAACATCAACGGATTCGACTTGATGGAGTCGCTCGTAAAATGGTCGTTTCTTTCAAATTTCTTCTCGGCGCGATCGTCGATGACGCGATCGGTCCCTTTGATCTGATCGATCATTCTATCGATCCTGTCGTAGTCGTACACGTCGAAAGCGCTGCCATCGTTCGACGTTATATTTTCCGTCGCTTCCCAGTCTATCGGGCATTTGATAGCTTCGAAAACGCCCGGTTTCTCTGAATAGCGCCGGGCCATCTTGTCTCGAACTAACGCGCGTTCGGGTACATTTCGCAAGCTCGTCGTCATTGCGGCGAATACAAATGCAGCTTTGCATTGCTCGCGTCGTTCGGTGTATATTTTCAATCGGTTCAATCGCGCTTTTTGACGTTCCGAAAATTGCAAGCGCCATTCTTCTTCTTCTTCTTCTTCTTCTTCTTCTTCTTCTTCGTTGTCCGTCCGCTTCTCCCTAGCAATCGTCAGCGTCGTGTCGTCAGCGAACAAAATCATGTTCACCAAGGCACCAGAAAGTTCGCGAGTTGCAAATAGTCTCGTGAAATTCGCCCCCCACGACTGGTGACTCAAAATTCGAAAGTTTCCATCCTCCTCCGTGGCGCGCAACAGTTTCGCCGCTCTTTCGAGCGGGTGCGGTAAAGTTAAGTCTTCCTCGATGCCGCAAAAGAGTTCTCTAGACGCCATGAAAGAGAGACACTCGAAGAGACATCTCGGGAACCACCAATCGAGCATGCGAGATCCATAAATTTCCGAGCCCATGACGACATTACCGTCGTCTTTGAGCATTTCGCAAAAGACGCCAAACTCGTCGTTTGAAAGAAGTAATGCGTTTTCTTTTTCATCTTCTTCTTTACCGCCGCCGTAATAATTGTTATACTCGAGAACGTGCGGGTCGTGCGCTACGAGCAATCGACACAGAGCAAAACACTCCCGTTTTGCTTTCTTTGCGTCGACTTTCCACGGCGAAGGGAATACTTTACCTCGAACGAAGGGTTCGTCGTTGTCGACGTCCATGTCGTTCTCACCAACACCGCCGTCGCCATCCGATGCCATCGAGGAAGACACCGACGAGAAAAATTTGTCCATCCGGAACGTCGAATCGAAATACGTCCGCAACAACTGCCAAAACAAGATGTGGATGTCTTTTTTGTTTGTGATTGGACACTCGCCGTTGGATATTGCGCTCATGAGCTTCTTTATCGGGCGGAGGAAATCCTGGCGAAGCTCGTCTTCGAGAAACGCCTCGTTTTTATCTCCGTCGCTTTTGTTGCTATCATTACTAACGTCCACGTGTAACCGGGAGCGCGTGAACGGCGCGTGCAAACACGAAAACAACTTTTTTTCTTCTTCTTCTTTTTCATCGACGTTTATTTTAGTATCGTTGTCCCCGTATATTTTCTTTGCTCGCGCGAGAAACTCTTCGTTTGCTTTTTGAGCTTCCTCTGAGACGTTTCGAAACATCGGGTACGTCCCAAAATTAAACGTCACGTCGTTCGACGCGCACGAGTGACTCGTAACAGGGAACCACCACCAGTTTTCATCGTCGTCTCTCGCGCGCGCATTTCGTTTGATGCGATCAATTTTATACAGAATACCATCCACGTAATACCGAAACTCGATGTATCTCTTCTCGAACGCAATCGTGCTCAGCACGATACTTCCAACCGCGAAGACGTTTCGATGGGTATCCGAGGCGTACAAAGGCACGTAATTCTTATCCATCAACGCTTTCTTCTTCATGCTACCCGCGGTGGTGTTCTTTTTCGTCGATTTCATCGCTCTCCCAGCAGTTCTTTTTCCTTTCGCATCCTTCGTTACGTTTTCTTTTCCCTCCGCCGCTTCGAACATCCCTCTCCTCTCCGCTTCGTCGCTCTTCTCCTTCCTCTTAAACGCCAAATCTTCTCCTCTAAACACCCAATCGTCGTTCCACACGCGCACCGAACTACACTTCCCTCTGTTCGCGTCGCAAAACTCCGCGATCCCGCACTTCTCGCTCAACTCGACGTCTTTCCTCGCCCAACCCACGTAATCGCTTCCGTTCTCGTCAAAGTCATTCTCGTCGCGCAAACTTTCCACCGTCGTCTCGAACCAACACCTCGCGCCGCCGTCGGCGTCGTCGTAGCTCTCCTTGACGCACACGTTCGCGCTGTAATGTTTCGCGAATAATAATCGATTATTCTTCTTCTCGTCGTTTTCTTCTTCTTCTTCTTCTTCTTCTTCTTCTCTGGTTTTGCTCTTCCTTTTGTTGCAATCGATTCTCCGCGTCGTCGGCGTTCGCTTTCCGGACGCTCTCACGAATCGAATTTTCTCCTCTCGTCGTGGTGCAGTTTCTGAATCAACTTTGTCGTCATCAAACCGAAGTTTCAAAGATGCTTTCGCAAACCCACCCTCGCCAAAAATCGTCGCGTTTCGCACTTCTTCTTCGAGCATCGCAGAAAAAGACAACGCGTCCTTCTCGTCGTCGTCGTCGTCGCCGACGAAGGTGACGCGTGTCGAATCCGAGAATAACTTCAACAGAAAACGCTTCGTCTTTTTTGTCGCATCGTCGTCGCTCTTCGAAACTGTTTTTTTCTTCTTCTTCTCTTTATCTTCTTCTTCTTCTTCTTCGTTCCGCGCATCATCATCGACGCGCATCTTTTTCTTCTTCTTCTCTTTGCGCGAGGAGGAGGAGGAGGAGGAGGGTTCTTTGGCGTCTTGCGCGACGAGATATTTACTCTTCGCGCTTTGCGCTTTTCAACTTTTTAGGGGATTTTATTTACGATGTGTTTAGGGTTTAGGGTTCTATCGAAACCCTAAAAACCTAAAAAGCTTAATTCGACAAAAGCTCTCTCTCTCTCTCCCGGACTCGACTCCTCCTCCTCCGAAGAAGAAGAAGAAGAAAACGCGCTGTTCTTTCTTCTCTTCCGTCGTCTCTCTCTCTCTCTCTTCTTGTTCTTCTTCGTCTCTCTCAAAAAGTTGTTCGGCATCTTTTCTTCGCCGCTACGGTTGGGGGAACATTTTAGGGAAAAGATATGATGGAAAAACGCCATCGATACGATTTTACGAAGAAGAGTAAAGGCGGAACGACGATGATACTCTCGTCTTCGCCGAGAGAAGAAGAAGAAGAAGAAGAAGAAGAGCGACGAAGACAAAGACGCGCAAAAGTCGAGCAGCGAATGATGGTGGAGAAAAAACAGAGACGAGAAGATGTGCGTGGGGAATCGATCTACCCGCCAGACGAAGAGTTGGGATGCCGACGGTGCCACAGATTAACGCACTTTGCCAGAGACTGCCCGGAGTTGAAAGCGGCGCGGGACAAACTCGAGGCGCGTAAACGGCAAACCGCCGCTAGCAAGTCTGCCGAGAACCAAACGAGATCGCTTCCCATCACATTTTTGCGAGAGAAGGAGAAGAAGGAGATATCGAGGAAGAAGGAACAACAACTTGTGAATACTACCGCCACATCGACCACGGAGACGAACGAACGAAAAGTCGTGGGCTCCGAATGGTGGCGAGATATTTTAAACCAGCACGAGCCTTTGCGCGAGTACGTGCTCAAACGAGCGCGCGAGGAGAATAAGGAATCGATTTTTGCCTCGACGACGGCCGCGAACGAGGATACGGATATGAACGAGGCGTTCGCGTTCGCGAAGGAAGAGTTGAGACTGTTAAGGAAACGGTTCTTGGAAGGTAGCGACGATGAAAAAATTACGGACTCGATGGTGGTGGCTTTGCAGTTTGATATCGACGCGGGAGGGTTACTCGATCAATTCGAACGAGAAAGACTGAAGAGCGTTCGCACGAAAATGGAGAATGGTAGGAGAAACGATTTTGGCGCGCGCACAAGTAATAACGGCGGCAACAGAATGTGCGACGACGCGGGGAGATTAGCGAGACTTGAATATGTATCTTTTTCGAGCGATGAGAAGGACGACGAGTTTGATGAGAACGATCTGTTTGCGTTTGCCTCGAGACGCATCACAAACGCGTTTTTCGCGCACGGCGGCGGAATGGGTGTGTTGGAAGATTTGAAAAATTCCGGGAACGGCGCGTGCCTCGAACTACCGTATCCGCCCTTTGGGACTTTTCCTATCGGAGACGAGAACGATGATTACGATGTTGACGACACCGATAGGAATAGTAATAACGCGGAAGAAGAAGAAGAAGAGAAAGAGGAGCAGAACCACATCCAAGGCGCGTTTGCCGCGCTCGGTCTCGAGTCCATCATCTCTCTCGTCTCCCCACAGCTATCTCCGAAAAGAGGTGGAAAAGAAGAAGCAACGATTGAAACAGCGGCATCGCGACACACAAAAAAGCAACGTTCGAGATGCGTCTACGTAACGAACAGTGGTTTAGAAGATATTACATTAGTCGCCTTGCGAATTGTCGACGCGAAGAAAATAAACGAAACAGAAGGCGTCATGACGGTCAATAAAATAGGTAAAGATAAAGAAGGTAAAAACGAAGATCCGCGGTGCACCACGGGACAATCTTCTTCTTCTTCTTCTTCTTCTTCTTCTTCTTCCGTGTTCTCGTTGCGCGACGATTACAACATCTCTCAACACCGAGCGACAAAAAGAGAAACTAGTAATAGCAGCAATAGAAGAAGACCGACCGTACGAATACCGGCGGGTGGCGTATATCCAGTCACGGTTGAGTGCTCGATAGATTCTGAGACGAAGCGCTCATACGTAACATCGTGGATTATAGCCGTATTTGGCACCAAAAAACACGAGCTGCGCGCGTGCGCTACGCAATGTTCGGTGTTAATCACAGGTTCTAACGTTTTTAACAACCCAGTAAAAAGTCTTTCTTTACTGAGCGAAGAAGCAACGCCGTTCATACCAGAAGCGCTACGATGCGCGTTCGATGCTCAACCTCAAGAATACTATCCACCTCCTGGGAACTATTTGGACACCATCTGGGGTTACATTGGCAGGTACTTTCTCTCGATTGAAAACAGAAACATTTTACCGGCGCCTGCGGATTACTACGCCTCGAAACTGCCCACGTGGCTTTTCACGTATCAGTTTCGTCGAGCGATGGTCTTGGATCCGAACTTTAAAGTATTTATTGAGTCACACAACCACGCGCCGTGGACGAAATCGTTAGAATGGGCGAGTGTGTTTCGCTCGATTTCTTCGCATCCATTGTCGGCGTCACCCTCGCCGTCGCATTCAGGGAAAGAAACATTCTATAAAACTCTGCTCAAGTCGGCGCGCTTACTTTACATCGAAGAAGCTCAACAAAACAAAGACGTGAAGAGATACGACATGTTCAATCGAACGTTAAAACGGATAGGACAAAGTGAACAGAGTGAATTACTCGTATACTCTTTGGAAGTGCCTGGTTTACAGAACGGCTACCCTCCCATAGTCGTTGGCGACGTTGTTCGGTGCCGAGTCGCTTGCGTGGCGCGTCATAAAGAACTCAGTCCTTTCCTTGAATACGGATTCCGAATCGTCGCCATCGTCTCAAAAACGCAAACCTTACATTTACAAGCGCCTTGGACCGTCACCTCAGATGGCACATCGGATAAATTAAGCACGCGAGAAGCGAGGAATCAGGAGATAATGAAGGTACACGTGCGTTTTGCCATGGACGAGAATTTCTTCTCTAGATGTCGCGCGGCGTTGCGAGCGTGCTCGACTTTGAAGGTGGAATATCCGAGCCAAGCCTCAAAGAATGAACAACAACGATTGCAACGACGTGATGATCTACGCACGTTAGACGAAATCGAACGCCTCCGACGCGGCATCAACGATGAACAGTATGAATTTGTGATGCGCTGTCGACGAAAAAGAGAAGTATTGTCGTTGGAGCAAAGTAAACGCGAGAATGAAACAAACGCGAGCGTTAACATCAAAGGACTAACGGTTGCGCCGCTTGTGTGTTTCGGCCCTCCCGGGACTGGTAAGACGTTGACTATCGCGCACGCGGTCCTCGATGCGTTATCCATAAATCCAGACGCTCGGATTTTAGTTTGTGCTCCGGCGCCGTATGCGGCGGATGTCATCTTAGATCGGATCATCCTCGAGCATCCGAAATATTTTCACAACACCACGGCGAGCACGAACGTGTACTGTCGCATCGACGACCCGAGACGAGCGATGAGCGAAAAGATGGGTTCGATTACTCCTTTTTGTGTTGATGTGAAGGACTGGTTCGCATCGAAAAGAAAAAGGTACAAGGAGATGGAACATTCTGCTCGCGTGCTCGTCTGTTCGTGCGTCTCTGCGGGCATTTTGTACGAAGCCATGAAAGCGACGTATCAAGCGAGAGCAAAGGTAAACTTCGACGTCGACGGCGCGCAATACCAATACGTCAATTTCGCCTTTCGCTCGTTCTTCGATGTCACTGATTTGGACAAGGACAGAGGTCAGAAAGCGGGACTGACGCATTTGTTCATCGACGAAGCCGCGCAGGCAACGATTCCTGAGGTATTGATTCCGATGTCCTTGGTGAATGAACGTACATTGGTGGTCATGAGCGGCGATTCAAAACAGCTTGGACCTTTAGTGCATTCGAAAGTAGCCATCCGAGGAGGACTCGAAAAGTCATTATTGGAAAAGTGCGTGGATATGATCAGCGAAAGAACAACGATACAGTCCCCGGCGAACGGCACGGACACCACGGACGATAATCTCGTAACACTGACGAAAAACTACCGATCCCATTCTGATATTTTGGAAATCGCGAGCGAATACTTCTACGGCGGCAAACTCGAAGCATTCGTATCGGAAAAAGACATTCGCATACCCGAAGACGAGGTGTTCCAGCGTTTGAAGTTGGCGACGATGCAACATAACAGCAACAACGAGGAAGATGGCGCTGCAGATCACCATATTTCTCGCCGATATCGAAACGTGTTCGTCGCCGTCGAAGGGTTGGAAGAAGTTGAGATGACCAAATCGCAATCGCAAGTCGAAACGAAGAGTTTCAGCAACGCTTTAGAGTGCGAAAAAGTGTGCGAGATTATTTCCGCGCTGTTGTCCTCGTCTGATGCGAAGAATAACAGAATTATTCCTTCTGATATTGAAGTCATCGCGGTATACCGACGACAAGTTTTGGCACTGCGTCAAGTATTGAGACAAATCAATCTCGGCGCTATTCGCGTCGGTACGATTGACGATTACCAAGGTCAAGAAGCTAAAGTGATTATAATTTCAACGGTAGTGAGTACGGGGCCGTCCGCGTCCCGTCGACGCAGAAACGGCGAAGAGGGGTATGGTGAAGAAGAAGCGAAGCATACGATTTTGAGCGATCCGAAAAGGTTCAACGTTGCCACAAGCCGAGCGAAAGCTTTGAATATCATTGTCGGGCATCCCAAGGCGTTGCGATTGTTTCCAAACTGGTCCAGATTGATTCGAAAAATTTCGCAAAATGGAGCGTCGTCTGTCTCCGATGCGTCCGTAACAACGACGAGTAGATCGACAATGACGAGCAGCAACAAACCACTGCTGCCACCATCGGATGGTAAGAATAGCGATAACGATGACGTCCAATTCTTCATCGATGAATACGCAGCGATTGAAGAAGAACTTGAAAAAGAGAAGACGAAGATGATGAGCATTTTTGACGACGACGATTTACCGTGGCGCGTCCAGTTATAGAATGATGAATATTTATTTAGAAAGCATTTAGCGCATTTTAGAAATTCATGATCGTAAACTTAATGGAAGAGGAGGACGAAGCTGTCGTTGGTTTCAAACCTTCCACGCAATGCTCTCTCAACGGAGGATACTTGCGAAAGAGCTCTTTTTCCGGCCTCGTTCTCGGTCGAAACGGCGGTTTCATTTTCTTCGCTTTAACTTCCTCCCAATCGAGTGGTGCCCAGAATGGGTGGTTCTCGAACGTCGTTCGCTGGTAATATTCGTCCTTGTTCATCTCTTTTGCTTCTTTTTCGGCGTCCTCGTCGTTTCTATGAATTGCACCGCTGTCGTCAAACGTCATCCGCCGACTCGGATCGACCACCAAAAGCTTCGAGACGATATCTTTAGCCTCCAAGTTAAACGTTTTTGGGAATCTCACGTCGCCTCTTGTGATCTTTTGGTGTCTCTCTCCGTCAGTTTTCGCCGCGAATGGCGCTTTACCGGTCAATAGTTCATACAACAAAACCCCTACGGCCCAGACATCCACCGCAAACGCATACCCTTTGCGCAGAGTGACTTCCGGCGCCATGTAATCTGCAGTGCCGCACGTAGTGTAACATCTTTCGTAAGCCGGATTGATTTTCTTCGTGAAACCTAAATCGCACAGTTTACAGTGACCAAAACGGTCTATTAATACGTTTTCTGGTTTCAAATCTCGATAGATGTAGTTGCGCTGGTGGAGGAATTGAAGCGCACACGAAACTTCCGCGACGTAAAATTTAGCGAGCGGAAGCGGAAGACCACCTGATCCATCCGTTGACGAGGCTCCACCAAGATACGTGGTTTCCATTTTGTTGCTAGTGCTAGCTATGGTACCGCAATGGGAATCGATAGACTCGGCGTGCAGCTTCGCATCATTTTGACCAGCTCCTATTTTCTGTGCACCCGACGAAAACGGTCCTTTCACCAACAACTGAAACAAATCGCCACCAGTCATGTGTTCCATCACTAAATACGCAAAGTGGTCGTCTTGAAACGAACACAGCGCCTGCATCACAAACTTTTGATTCGGAAAAGACCTCAACAACTCTCGTTCGCGAGTGACGTTGGAGATTTGATCGAGATCTCGGAGCGTCTTTTTCCGCATGACTTTGACGCAACACGGAAGTTTGTTTTGGTCGGATGTTTTGCAGAGAAAGACGGTGGCGGTCATTCCGACGCCGAGTTGTTTGTGAAAGGTGAGGTGCTTACGTTTTGAAACCCTCGAGAGGTGGTGCGACGATGATGATGTTTCGCTGCTCGCACCTTCATTTTGTTTTCCTCCGCACCTCCGCGTATCTTCCGTTCGCGAAGGAAGGGTTTCGCCGCCGCCGGGCGCGTGAACGATAGTTGCTGAAGGCGACGTCGAGAAAGAAGAAGAAGATGCTTTATTTTTTTCTCTCTCTCCTCTGAACCGTCTCGAGAGTGATTTCAACGCTAATTTGACCGAATTCGTCACGGTCAGATGTCGATGGTGATTGTGAGCGGGTTTGGACGACTCGTTCGTAACGGCAATAATTTTGTTGCTTTTGTCGCGAAACGACGACTCCGGCGCATCGGTCAAATTCAGCATCGATCGACAGTTGCTAACGGTGGTTCTACTCTTCGATCTCAGTCCACGAATCTTAGCATCGTCTATTTCACCATTATCGGATGCCATGCAATATTCACTCGCGTGCTTCTCCAACGCCTCTACGATATCTGCTCGCACATACCTACGAAACGTGCCGCGATCGAGCCATTGAACTTTGACGACATCGCTGGCAGCAACGACATCGGCAGTTGGTGGAGTACCTCTCAGTAAGCTCAACTCACCAAAATACGAGCCAGATTTGAGTAGTTTTCTAATTGTCTTCGAGCGTTGCTTTTTGTGCTGCTCTCTCGCCATCGCATCTCTCTCGTCGTCGAGATCACAACTCGAAGAGTTGAAAACTCTCACCTCGCACTCTCCTCGACAGAGAAAATACATCCTCTTCGCAGCTGTTTCGTCATCTCGTTTCAAAAGCACCTCGCCTTTCTCGTAAGCAATTTCTTCGCTCAACGCGTCTGCTAACAGAGACATTTCGTAATCATCCAACATATCCGAGAAAATCTTCACGTTCTCTAACGTTCTGGCGTTTCTCTCTCTCTTCTCGAACGCCGTCGCTCGCAATATGTCCCCAAACGTTTTCGAGTCGATCGCCCACAACGTCACTCTGTTCGATCGAGCGAATACAGACGCCGAGCGAATGGGCATGTTCGGGTTCAACAGCGCGACTTCGCCGAACGTGTGCCCACTGCCGATTTCTTTTCTTTTTATTATTTTTCCTGTTCTCTCTCCTCTCGTCCGGTGGATCGCTTCGGCGTCTATTTTTAAATCATCCTTCTCTCCTTCGTCGTCGTCGTCGTCGTTGTCGTCGTCGCTTTCGCATCCTTCGTCTTCGTCGTCGTCTTCTTCCTTTCTCACGACAACCTCGCACGTCCCATCTGCGATCACGTAAAAGTTCCTCCCCACGTCGCCTTGCCTCACCACGCACTCGCCTCTCTCGTATCTCAAAGGCACGAACGCTTCAAACAATCTGAACCGATCCTCTTCGTCTCGGACGGAATCAAACGCCGCGATCCCTTCGAGCGCGTTGTGTATGAACGAAAACTGCTCGCGCTGCTGCTGTTCTTCTTCTTCTTCTGTTTCGTCGTCGTCGTCGTCTCTTCTCGCCTCTTCTTCTTCTTCATCTCTTTCAACTCCAACGCCTAGTTCTCTTTTGCTTTTTTGTGCACAAAAACTTCGTCGCTTTTTTTCCCGTAAAAAACACTCGATCAAACGTTCCTCGTCGGTGGAAATTTCCCGCAACCGAGCTTCGCTCGCTTTGCGCTGTTCTTTTCGTCGTCCTCCGTCGCGGCGATGATGATGGTAGCGGCGATCTTCCGGGGGCGCTGTGCGAGACGACATGTGTTTTTGTGCTCTTCTCTCTCTCTCTCTCTCTCGCGTATTTTATTTTTAGAACAAAAAACGAAGAAAAGGGTGCATACATTTTAAATTTTTAGGGTTTCACTTTTTTTGAAGCATCTCTCTTCCTCTCTCTCGGTTTCAAAACATCACAACAAACACACGCACACTCTCGTATAAAAATATATACATATAAAAATGAGCTACAACTTTGGCAACGACGGCGCGACGCAATTCCAAGGCGGCGGCTACGGGTACGCGCATGTTTACGTTTTGTTCGCGTCTTTTCTCTCTCGATGACAACATACCGTGGTGCATCTTGTCTCGTATCTGATTTTGGGGAAAAAGAGAGATTTTGGGGAAAAGAAAATTTTGAAAAAATGTCTCTCTTTTCTTCTTCTCTCTTTGTTTAAACGCGCGGTTTCTCTCCCTATCTTTTCTGATCCGCGTGAACCGTCCTCCGGCGATGGCGACGCTCCGTCGCACCTGTGCTGCGCGGTTGGCGTTTTTTTGTTCTTGTCTACGCCGTCTTTCTTTCTTCGCGATGTTTGATTTGAGTTTATAAGTGTACTTCTTGACGCTGACGACAAAAATTTTTTTTGTTCTAAAACTGTTGTGCGTGTGTTGTATAGGAACACGACCAACAACGCGGCTGGAGGCGGCGACACGCAGTACCAAAAACGACAACAGGAAGATTCCATCACCCCGGTGACGGTGAAGCAAATCTCGGACGCGACGGCGTCGTCCGCCGAAGCGGACGAGTTCGCGCTGTTGACCGGGAAAGCGATCGGATTGGTGACAATCGTCGGGAAAGTTGTCTCGAAAGAAGAAACCGGCGCGCACAAGGTGTACAAGGTGGACGACGGGACGGGCGCGGTGTGCTGCAAAGTGTACTCGGCGGAGGATGGGGCTGGCGGCGAGGCGGGCGAAGTTTCGTACGATACGAACGATTACGTGAGAGTGACCGGGAAGTTGAAGTCTTGGAACGACGCGAGATACATTCAAATGCTGAACTGCAGAAAGATTACGGATTTTAACGAAGTCGCGTTTCACTTTTTGGACGCGATGTACGCCTCGTCCAGATTTTCCAACGAAAAAGGTTCGAGCGTAGCGGCGCAAGCGACGACTGCGACTGGGGCAGCGCCGGCGGCGTACGCGATGCCGACGAGTGGTAATAACCCAGAGGCGGGAGGATCGTTGCAAGAGCAGTTGTTGTCGATTTATAACAACCCGAGCGGGCCGGCGGCGGGGGATTCCGGAATTGAAATATCCGAAATGTGCAAATTGTTGGGCGGGAAGTATACGATGGATGCCGTTCGAGAGGCGGTGGAAATGTTGTCCAACGAAGGGCACGTGTATTCTACGATCACGGACGATCACCACAGGTCAACGAGCATTTAAATCCAAATCTCTCCTTTCTTGTCGCGGCGTCGAGTTTTTTCAGGAGGAGAGGAGTGATTGAGAGAAGAAGAAGAAGGCATCATTATACTACTACTACCGTATATTAACACATTTTTAGTTTACATTTTGAGAAATACACATCGATATACAAACGCTACTACATTATGCTTTTGAAGTTCTCTTTTACTTCTTTATTTATTAGCAGGAGTCATCTCAGAACACCACGGCATCACGCGCTCGTACGCCGTTCTATTTTTTTTACTAGATTTTTTTTTCATTGACTGGTATTGCTGTTGTTTCTAGACGCGCCCATCGCACTGCTACTCCCGGTTCTCGAACCAGTCTTTTCGTTCCTCGATCGAGTGCTATTTACCACCAATGGTTTCAGAGCTATGTTTCTTCGGGCGCCTAAAACGGACGGGTCGGTGAGACCTTCGTTGTTATTCGGCGACTGTGAGAGTTGATACGCCTCGGCGTTACTGGCGTCGTGTACCGAAGACTCATCGACGTCGGTATCTTCGCCGCCGTAGTTGCTATCGTCGTCGTCGTCGTCGTCATCGTCGTCATCGTCGTCGTCTTCATCCACGTCTGTTTCTTCCGACGGATCATCCAGAGACACTTGCGAAGAGACCAAGGACTGGTTATCGGGAAAGTTTGAGTACGATCCATCGTGCTGCTCGTACTTCAACGCCGGCGCTCGACACATCTTCTCGTTTAACGAATCGTCCACAAACGGATCCATCAACAACGTCTCCACGTCCGGTCTCTCTTCGACGTTCCTCTTCAAACAGTTCAAAATGAAAGCCTTTGCATCCGCGGATAAGTTCTCTTCCGGCAACGTAGGCAAAGCAGTACTCGACGCGATTTTATACATCGCTTGCACTTGCGTCGAACACTCGCACCACGGCGGCTTCGCCGAAGCCATTTCGATAACCGTGCATCCCACCGACCACACGTCGCACCCTAGTGTCACTTCTGATTTGCGTATGACTTCGGGTGCCATCCAATACGCGCTCCCTTTTACCGCTTTCTTGGCGTAGTCGCTCCGTTCGACGTCCACGAATTCCAACATTTTCGCCATGCCGAAATCAGCCAGTTTGATTCGACCGGATTTTTCAACTAAAATGTTCGCTCCTTTAATGTCTCGATGCACGACGCGCTGCGAGTGGAGGTAGTCTAAACCGATCAAGATTTGACGAGTGTACACTCGCGTCACGTTATCGCCGAGTGGACCAAATCTCTGAAGTAACGAAGCTATGGAACCGCCGGGAACGTACTCCATGAAGACGTTCAAGATGTCTTTTCGCCGCTTGATGCCAATGTATCGAACAATATTCGGGTGGGTCAGTTGCGAAAGCATGTGCACTTCTTGTTCGAGTTGAACGATGGATTCGCGAAGGCGCGGGTCTTGAACCGTCGGAGTGATTCCGTCCAAGGACGAACGAGCGGAACGTTTGCCGTCTCTGTCGCTCTTGTGCTGATAGGGGTGGTGATGGTGGTGGTGGTGCGTCTCGATAAAGTCTTTATCCCCGCCACCGCCGCCGTTACTCACGGCAATTTTGACCTCTTTCAACGCGAACAATTCTCCTGTTTCGCCATTCAACGCCAAGTTTACTCTCCCGTAACTCCCTTCGCCTAAGTTATCGCCGATGGTCCACTTCTTCGGCGGTCCCGAGCTCACCGGCGCGCCGAAGAACGAACGCATGCCGTTTTCATCGGAAAAGTTACTCAGACCGTCGTGCCAGGACCCTCGGCTCGATATTCTCTTGTGTTTTGTGCTGTGATTTGCGTTCGCGTACTGCCCAGTCGGCGTCGTGGCTCGCGTTTGCCTCGGGCTGGGATGCGGCGAGAGCCGACTGAACGAGTTTTGCCTTCTCGACACCTGAACTTGATGTTGCTGCTGACCCGCCGCGTTGTTCTGACTGCTACTATTACTGCTACTGCTAAAAGACCTCGGCGGCGGGTTCGGACTCTTCGCCCTCGGACTTCTCTGTTTCTGCTCGCGCAAATTCAACCCGCCGACGCTCGTCGTCGTTCGATGCCGTTGTTGCTGTTGTTGTTGCTGTTGTTGTTGATAATACGCGACCCGTTCCGAGCGATGCTCGCCGAAACTCCTCGAATCTCCGCTGCTCCTCGTCAAACCAGACGCCGGCGACGACGAGCACGCCGACGCGCCGCCGCCGCCACCCGCTACTCCTTCCGTGCCGCCGCCGACGTCGTCGTTTCTCCCCCCGCTTTCATCAAATTTTTGCTCCTCTTTCTCATCCTCCTCGTTCAAAAACGCCTCCACCTCTTCCTGTTTTGTCTCCTTCGTGGTCCTCACCAAAACGAACTCTTCCTCCTCTTTCTTCGCGAGCTCGATTTCTTTCTCGATGATCAACTCTTGTTGGAGCCGCTGCTCTTCCTCGGAAAAGAAGTTAACTTCATCGTTGTTCGCGTCTTCTTCTTCCGTTTCCGATGGAGGCACTAATGATGGCTTCTGGAGAACGTTGATGGGCGACGTTGGGTGATGTTGTCGTCGTTCTTGTTTTGACGCGCACGCGCCCATCTCGCTTTTCACGAACGGTTTAAAAAGAGACGCAAAAAGAGAGCGCTCTCTCTCTCTCTCTCTGCGCGTACTCTCTCTCTCTCTCTCTCTCAGTGCTCAACGAGAAACGCGTTTCATCGTCGTCAAAGCGTGTGTTTTCTCTCTTCTGTCTCGTGTGTGTCAAACGTCGTGTCAGCAAAACACAAAAATTTTTTGAGGAGAAAAAAAATTAATTCGCCAGAAGAGAAAAAAGCAAAAAGAAAAAAAAAGCACGAAAATACACGAAAATACACACAAAAACAGTCTCGAGACACTTTTGCAGCGCGATCTTTTGTCGTCGCGAGATCTTCTTCTTCTTCTTTTAAACTCGCTCTCTCTGTTTCTCTCTCTTCTGTTCTCTCCTTCTCTCTGGAGAGAGAGAGAGAGAGAGAAACAGAGAAACAGAGAGAACGCGCAGAGAGCGACATTTTAAAATCTCTTCTCTCCCATAATACTCTCTCACAAAAGTCAAAAGAGACATTTTTTTTTCCAATTCTCTTCAAAGAAAGAAAGAAAGAAAGAAAGAAAGAAGCTACTTACTGCGCGAGTGACTCACGCACGAAAAGAGAGAGAAGAGAGAGAGAGACTCGAGAGAGTGACTCGAGAGCGTCGTCGTCGTTTTTCTTTTTCCAACACGCTCTCTCTGTCTTTTGGTTTCTTCTTGGGTGTCTCTGACGACGACGACGAGAGAAAAAATGGATTCTTCTTCTTCCTTCTTCGTCTTCTTCTCTTCCCGGGCGAAGATGAAGAAGCTTCTTCTGCTCGTCGTCTTTTTCGTCGTCTCCTCCTCCTTTTTCTTCTCGGAGGCGGCGACGATTCAGACGACGAGAGCGATGAAAAGTGGGACGAGGACAAAAAAAGAGCGCAACTTGGACGCGCTGAAAACGTTCTTCTCGAAGATTGATTTCGACAACGACGGGCAGTTGGACGCGGAGGAGCTGAAAAAATACGTCGCGTCGGCGATTGGCGGGATAGATTTCGACGAACAAAAAGAAATCGATTCGGCGTCGAGAGAGACGATCGAACAAATGGACGCGCAATCGGACGACGACGAGACGATATCGGACAGAGAGTTGACGATGTTTATGGAGACGAACGATAACGTGGCGACGGTGAGAGACGCGAAGTTGTGGGTGAAGTACGCGCTGAGATTTCCGCAATACGCCGGGAGGTTTGAGGAGAATAGAATTACGATCGATGATTTTCCGTCGCTGATTATGAACGACGGGGAGTTGTTGAAGTCGCACTTGTTCATCGAGAACGAGATGCACAAGGCGTCGATATTGAGGAATTTGAGACGGCAGATGTTGCACTTGGGCGAGGCGCCGTCGGTGCCGAAGAAAGCGGTGGCGAAAGTCATCGTGCCGAGGAAAAAATCGAGTACAAATGACGACGGGGATAACGTGGTATCCATCAAGTGGTTAGATCCAGATAGCAGAGGGACGCCTCCGGCGCATTTATTTGTCGTGAAGAGCGTGATCGTGACGCCCGGGCCGTTAGCGGTTGGCGATAGAGACGGACGGTGGTGGAGTAAGGAAGAGGAGGACGACGCGGCAGCGAGCGCGAAGAATGAGCGAGAGCGTGGAAAAAGCGATGACGACAATGATGAGAATAGCAATAATAATAATAACAATAACAATAACAATAATAATAATAGACACGTGAAAGAGTGGAGGATTGAAGAGGTCGTAGAGTGGGGCGAAGAGAACGCTTTGATCGTTCGAAACTGTCCGAAAGGCGCGACGCTAAAATTTAAAGTCATCGCCTACGGCGCCTTTGGTGCGAGCAAAGCGGCGACGACGAACGAGGTGAAAATTCCATCGGGCAGAGATTCCTCCTCGTTAGGAGTAAGAAACGAGAATAGCAGCGATCAATATTATAATAGCGGAGTGAATCAACGGGGTCGTAATAACAACGCGGTAGTCGAGGAACCGCCGCAAACGTTCTTGTCCATGTTTTGGAGCGCGATGGCTATTCTCGCATCCACGGGAGGAGTTTTTGTGCGATTGTATTACTTGGCGAGAAGTTGGAAGCGAAGAAACGATTATAAAAATGACGTGGACGGTGGGGATGGATTAGCCGTAAACGGTAGTCACGGAACAACCGTCGACGCGATCGACGCGAGCATCATCGGCGACGGCGACGACGTCTCCGTAGACGCTACGGTTGGAATCGCCGCAAAATCGCCGCAAAAAGCCGTCTCGGCGTTGATTAAGCGGGCTGAAAAGCAATTGTTAGACTCCAGTCGCGAATTGATGGAACCGGAAGCCGAGCCACCGTCGCCAAAAGTATCGAATCAAAGTAACGGCAACGCCGCGAGAATGATGATTGCGGGGGAGGAAGACGCGCAGAAAGTTGTCTACATCAAAACGACGGCGACTCCACCTCGGTCGGCGTCGCCGCAACTGAACGTCACGAGCAGCGCAGAAACGACGCCATCTAAAGCGATGATGAGGAAGGCGAAACGAAACGGCTCCAGTTCGAGCTTGCTGTCGTTGAACGCGTCTTCTCCCGCGAAACCAACGTCCAGCGCGCAATCTCAAACGACGACCACCTCAGGCTCGACGGGTATCAAAAAAGGCATCTGCGCCGACCCGTCGTGTTCGAAGAAAGTGAAAGGTCTTTTCAAATCTCCAAACGCGCATTACTGCGGGTTTTGTCAGCACAAGTTTTGCTTCTCGCACGTGGCCACGTCGCCGCACGGAGCGAGAGGCAAGTGCATGCCAGAATCCGAGTGCGTCTGTTTGAAATGTTTCGACTCGTTGGACGAGAAGAAGCAAAAGTCTCTGTTGAAAAACTTGGACGTGTTGCAAAAACCGGAGATTCTGGAGCAGATGGCGAGGAAAGAAAAAGCGGCGAAACGTTGGAAAATGATCAAGAACGTGGTGAAAGTGAGTCGAATGGCGGAAAAACGAATGGCGTACACGCGAGCGCAGCAGCAAATGTAATATTTAAAGTAATACCAAATACTCATCAGTAGTACTGTGTGATGTAAACTCTCTTTTTGTTTTGTTTTCGTCGTTCAAATCGATGTTCGTGGATATATATGTGTGTATCGGTATTAAAACCTTTTAGTAAGTAGTTTTTATATGTTGTGTTGTTGTTGTTGTTGTTGTTGATGATTATGATGACACTGTTGTCGTCGTCGTCGTCGTTGTTGTTGTTCAATGTGTTCACCGTTTTCTCTCCCTCTCTCTCTCTCTCTCTCTCTCATTATCTCTCTCATTATCTCTCTCTTTATCTCTCTAGTTGTCTAATTTAGTTATTATATTATTATTAGTGTGGTATCTCTCTCCTTCTTCCTCGGGTTCTTACTCCTTCTTCTTCTCGCGATGACGTTATATTTCTTGCTTCTTACGCGTCCAACAACTCGTCGTCCTCGTCCGGCAACGGTTGCGCCGCCGCATCCGCCAACTCCTTCTCGTACTGCGCGACTTCCGCCATGTCCACCTTCACTTCCGGCGGCGCGAGCGCCGGACTCTCCGTAAACACCAACTGCGGGTTCCCCGCCAACTTCCTCGCCAAGTACAAAAACGGCTTCTCAAAGTTATAATTCGACTTCGCGGACAACTCGTAATACTGTAAATTCTTCTTGCGATGAAACGTGATCGTTTTCGCTCGCACCTGACGGTTTCTCACGTCCACTTTATTCCCGCACAACACAATCGGAATGTCTTCGCACACGCGCGTGATGTCTCTGTGCCACGTCGGCACGTTCTTATACGTCGTTCGCGACGTCACGTCGAACATGATAATCGCGCACTGGCCGTGAATGTAATACCCATCTCTCAACCCGCCGAATTTCTCTTGACCGGCAGTATCCCAGCAATCGAATCGAATCGGCCCGCAGTTGGTGTTAAAATCGAGCGGGTGCACCGCCACGCCAACCGTGGGGAGGTATTTCTTCTCAAACTCACCAGTCAAGTGACGCTTGACGAACGTCGTTTTACCTGTTTTATATTATTATTTTATCGAAGAACAACACATCGAAAAGCAGCGGAAAAGAAAGAGAGAAACGTGAGTCGTCGCACGGGTGAGTCGTTGTTCATCGAAGAACCGCCGCAATCGTCGACGACGCGGAAAGAAGAAGACAACGAAAAGGCGATCGATCGACCGCGCAAAATTTTGCGGCCGATCGATCGTCCCCTTTTAAAAAAATTTCCCCTGGGCTTTTCAAAAGCGCGAGCAGCGCGCTCGAAAAAAGAGAGAAAGAAGTAAAACGAGAAGATCATCGCTCTTCTTCTCGTCGTCGAAATCGTCGTAAAAAAGAAAACGACTCACCCGTGCCGCCGTCGCCGACCAAGACCAGTTTAAACGTTGGGACTTCCGCCATTTTTCTTCTTCTTTTTTCTTTTTTTGTGTTGTTCTCTCTGGAGAGAAAAAGCCCAAAAAGCCCCCAAGCAAGCAAAAACGTGATACACCCTAAACAAACAAAATTTAGAGCTTCTCTCTCTCGCGTGTGTGAGTGTGTAAATTGTTGCATTACGAAGACAGAATTTTCTATTTTTT
>Ga0255763_1001143_pt1 | contig 28075 bp, 21 predicted proteins | sample 041ome_2_FD_179963 | JGI IMG/M metagenome (GOLD analysis project Ga0255763, IMG submission 179963) | Coastal salt marsh microbial communities from the Groves Creek Marsh, Skidaway Island, Georgia - 041406US metaG (version 2) | ecosystem: Environmental > Aquatic > Marine > Intertidal zone > Salt...
TCTTCTTTTTCGCCGCCTCCGCTCATGATGATGATGATTTTGTTTGATAAGAGAGAGAGAACAGAAGAGAAGAGAAGTGTTCGTTCTATTTCTTGTGAAGAATTGGGAAAAGAAAAGCACAAAAAAACACGCGATAAAAAAAAAGAAGAAGAAAAAAAAGAAATATGGGAAACCACTTTCGATTTAAGGACGAGGAGGATGAAGAGATGGACGCGACGAGGACGGAAGAAGAAGAAACGCAGAACAACAAGAACGAAGGAATACATAATAACGATGATGATGATGATGATATGCTGGATGATGAACCGGCGCACGATTTTGGTCCAGACCCTGAGTTTATGGTGAGGAAACCGGAGGCGAATTTGATGATGTTTGGTGGTGCCGCCGTGATGACCTCCTCCTCGAATGCGACTTCTGCGAGAGAAGAAGAAGAAGAAGAAGACAAAGGAGGAACGACGATGCGAAGAGGTGGAGCGAGCGCGGCTTCTTTACCTTCTTCTTCTTCTCCTCCTTCAGTTTTTTTAAAGCTTCAGTGCAAACACAAAGAGAAAGGAGCCGTGTACATCACGCAAATGGAGTCGAACTTTGACTTCTCGAAAGTTTGTTATCGAACGAGCGCGAACGAGGCTAAAGTTTTCGACGTTCATTCTGCAAGAGCAGCAGCGGCAGCAGTGCCACTCGTCAGACACGAACGCGCGGTGACGGACGCTCACTTCCCCGTACCGAACGAACTAACGACGATTCTTTCGTGTTCGCACGACAACACGGTCAGAGAGTGGGACGCGAGGACGAACAACGCAAACTGCGTCGCGCAAGCGCGGGTACCGAATCATATTCTCGGGAAGAATGGATCCTTGGAGACGTGCTCCATCGGCGGCGCGAACGAAACGATATTAGCCGTCAGTTGCGGAGAGAAGATTTTGTTTTACGACCGACGGATGATCCGACAAGGAGGAGGAGGAGGAGGAGAGATTATTAAACAGTTTGAAGACGCGCATTCGGAAACAGTCACGAAACTTCGATTCCATCCAGAAAAGAGACACATTTTGCAAACGAGTTCGGTGGATGGATTGACATGCACGTTCAACTTGTTCGACGAGATTGACGATGAGAATAGTTTAGTGAGTATTGGGACCGCGAATGCTGCTATTAATGACTTTGGATTTTTGAAGAGCAGCGGCATCAGCAGTGGTAATAATAGCGGTAGCGTAAGTAGCAAAAATATCTTGTGGGCGTTGACTGGCATCGAGGAAATTCATTTGTTCGATTGCGATGCGAGCGGTACGACGTGTGGCGTAGAGATTGGACACGTGAAGAACGCGAGAGAGAAGGCGAGAGAGGCGGCAAAACAAGCAAAAGCGGCGATGAGTGCGAGAAAAGTATCGTCGAAACCATCATCCTCGTCGATATCGAAGAATGGATTGAAAGATATGATCGAAAACGGCGTCGATTATATCATCAACGTAATCGACGGTGGCGATTCAAATAACCACAAATATTACGCGTGTTGCGGAACAATCAACGGTACCGTTGGTTTATTCCCGATAGCGTACGACCAAAACGGTATGAAGAGCGACACGAGCACGCAACCGTTGACTTTACTCGCGCCAGAATACGTGTTGCCGAATGATTCTTCTGTGAACGAACAACATCAAGATGGTGGTAGAGATCGGGAGGATCTGGTGATGCAAGGTCACGGCGATATCGTTCGTTGCTTACTTGCATCATCGTCGTCGAGTATGGCGACGAGTGAAAGTCAAAACATGCACTTATACACCGGAGGCGAAGATTCTTCGGTGTGTGCTTGGACGGCGACGACGATGAGAGGCAATATTATCGATAACAATCACAATGGTTTCGGAGGAGGCGCAATGAGGAACAGTCCATCGTCTTCGTTTAGAAGCGGTCGCGAATCTCCGTACTAATTTTGCATTTCAGGCGCGCAGAAAGAGTAGTTTTATAGTAGTAATAGAAATGATAGTAGTGATGTACGGCACGTGTAGAAAATTATTCGCAATATATAGTATCGATTTTATCAACAACAACACAAGCTTAAATTGTAACTCACCCTCTCTCTCTCTCTCTCTCTCTCTCTCTCTCTCTCTCTTGCTTAAAGTATTCATACATATGCATACATATGTGTGTAACTTTTCGCGCGTAACAATCGTAAACTCGCACGTTTTATTCCCCTTCCACTGGAATAAATCTCCAAATCACCGCCATCATCGATCCCATGATCGCCATCCAGACGACCGAAACCGCCGAAGGCACTCTCACCAAGAATTCCGGGAAGTGCAAACTCGCCAACAAGAAACCAAACGCGCTCGATTTCATCGCCGTTTCAATCGCGCACGTTCTGCACGTCGTCTCCGAATACTTAAACACCTTCATCCCCCAATAACCGAGCACGCCACCGAGTAAGTGCAACAAGAACGCGGCAACTTGTAACGTCATCCCGGCGTTCAAAATGCCATCCGCGCACTGGGCTACGGACCCGCCGACCAAAATAACCGTCATGATGACGCCAACGATCGGGCAAAACGGCTCCACCGTTCGGCACGTTTTCGGTGTCACTTTGTTCAAAGTGACGCCCAACACGACGGGCACCAAAACAACTTTAATCGTACTTATCGCCATCCCGACTGCGTTCACGTCGACAATCGCGCCCAACGCCAACTTGCAAATCAACGGCGTCATGAAAATGCAACCAATCGTGGTCGCCGTAGTCATCAACACGGACAACGCGACGTCCCCTTTCGCAATGTACGCGCACAAATTCGACGCTTGGCCGCCGTTGATGCTCCCAACCAAAATCAATCCGGCTAACAAAGGCCCGGATAAGCCGATGGCGTTGCCGATGACGAAAGCCAACGCCGGCATGGCCACGTAGCAGTACAAGAACCCGAGACCAATGACGTCTGGTTTCTTAAACACTCTCAGAAAATCGTCGACAGTTAACGTGATCCCCATGGAGAACATCAACAGCGCCAAACAAAACGTAATCATCGGCGTGGTCATGAAATTGAAAAACGCCGGCTTGGTCAGCGCCAACGCCGCGGAGAGCACGGTCCATAACGGGAACAAGTTGCTAAATAACGCGGAGAACTTCGAAAAAGACTCCATGAACGTCGCCGCTCCGGCGTTCACGCTCGGGCGTCTCCCCATCAACGCTTTGTGTTTTTGCATCGATCCTCTTTTGTCGTTCGATTTTTTATTCGTCATAAAAGAGGAGGAGGAAGAAGAAGAGAAGGAGGTCTTTTCACCTCCAGCTTTTGAAGAAAACGCATGATATTCTTCGCCGCCTCTCGACAAACGAGAAGAAGAGACGACGACCGCGTCGCTTCTTCTTCCTCGTTGTTTTACTCCTCCTCTTCCGTTCGTCTTCTTCGTCTTTTCGAGCGAAGAAGAGCGGGAAGTGGAGGACAACAAAGAAGAAGCGGGGGAAGAGATTTTTGCGGCTAATCCCAACCCGCTCATCTCTCACCTTTTTTTTTCTCCCTTTTTCTCTGAGTCAGAATACAAAAAAAAACTTCTCTTCTTCCCGCTCTTCTCACCTCACTGCAGGTATTGCGTGTGCGTGTAAGTGCGCGTGCGTGTTTCAAAAGTTCCGCAACCGATCGCTTCGTTGAGTGCGTTCGAATGAATCCGTACGAGAGAGTTACCCTTTCTTTTCCGCTGGTGCGTGCGTGCGTGCTCCTGCTCCTGTGCCGAATTTTGAGAAAAGGATAGAATAATAATAGTAAAAGCGACTCTCTCGACTCGACAACACTTACTTCCCCGTTTGTGCTCCTTCCTCTCTCTGTGTTGTTTAAAAAAAAAAAATTTTTGGACGACGATGGATGGGGGCACAAACCCTCTTTCTTTGGCTCTTTTGTGTGCGCTTCTTTCGTTGTTGCTTTTCTCTCCCCGCGACGGGTCGGTCGCGCTTGTCGTTCCCGATCTCAAAAAGAAAAAAGAGAGAAAAGTTTTGAAAAAAAGACAAAAAAGGCAAAAAGAAAAAGTACAAATAATCCAATTTCCAAAAGCAAAAAGGCTTCGCAGACACATCGCGTCTCTCACCTCATAAGCCGAGACGGACGTGTGTATATACACAAAAAAACACGAGAACACGCATCGAAACGAGATCTTCTCTCTCGTCGTCGTTATCGTCATCAACCAAATCAACGTTCTTATTTAATTCGTTGTGCTCTTCTAAAAAAAAAACTCTTCATTTACGTTACTAAAAAATGAGTTCTTCTGCCGCAGCCGTGGTAAATTCGATCGCGTTTAAAACGCGAGTTGTGTCCAGATCTTCTTCGATCAAGCAACAACAAAAGCACAGAAAACCAATCGCTATGAGATCTGCTGGATCTTCGAGCAGCAGCAAGAAGGTGTACATCTCCAACGCGTCCGATGATGGATTCAAAGTTGCCGTTTTAGGCGCCGCTGGAGGCATCGGTCAATCGCTCTCTTTATTGTTGAAGATGAATCCGATGATTTCTGATTTGGCTTTGTACGACGTCGGTCAAATCGTCAAAGGTGTTGCCGTGGACTTGTCTCACTGCAACACCGCGTCCACCGTCAACGGGTACTGCGGCAACGAAGAACTCGGACAAGCGTTGAAAGGGTGCGATTTAGTCATCATCCCGGCAGGCGTTCCGCGTAAACCGGGCATGACGAGAGACGATTTGTTCTCCATCAACGCCGGTATCGTGCGAGATTTGACGCAAGGCGTTGCTGATCACTGCCCGAACGCAGTCGTGGCGATCATCTCCAACCCGGTGAACTCGACGGTTCCGATCGCGTGCGAAGTGATGAAGAAAAACGGTAAATTTGACAAGAGGAAAATTTTGGGCGTGACGACGTTGGACATCGTGAGATCTGACGAATTCGTCTCTACTTTGAAAGGTTTGGACGTGAACGACGTGGACGTGCCGGTGATTGGTGGTCACGCTGGTATCACCATCTTGCCGTTGTTGTCGCAAACGTTCCCGCAAACGTCGTTTAGTGAGAAAGAAACGGAAGAATTGACCGTGCGCATCCAAAACGCTGGGACGGAAGTTGTCGAGGCCAAAGCTGGCGGCGGTTCGGCGACTTTATCCATGGCGTATGCCGCCGCGCGCATGGGCGAGGCTGTTTTGAGAGGTTTGAGTGGTGAATCCGACGTGTACGAGTGCTCGTACGTTTCCTCTGATATCGTGCCGGACATGCCGTACTTTGCGACCAAGTGCAAATTGGGCAAAGAAGGCGTCGAAGAAGTCATGCCGATTGGCGAAATCACCGCCTACGAGCAAGGATGGTTGGACAAGTTGAAACCAGAATTGAAGGCACAAATCGATAAAGGCGTCGCGTTCATCGTCGATGCGTAAATATAATAAATGCATCAGAACATTGTCATCGTCGTCGTCGTCTTTCTGTTTTGCGAAAAGAAGAGAGAAAGTTATATGACACACCAGCATGAATACAGTCAACCGCTACCACTTACACCTGCGATATATTGCTACACTAATATTACAACAAACGCCATCTCTTTCTCTCGCCTAATTATTACTCGCGCGCGCCGCGCCGCATCTATACGCAAAAGTTTTTTTTCTCTTCACACAGCCGCTTTTGAAATCGTTGTTGACCAAATGTCATTCTTTTTTTCTTCCTCCTCGTCCTCGTCGTCGTCAACGAATCGATCGTGCACTCCAGAAGACTTATAAAACGGGAACTTCAATACTTCGTTCGCGGACGTGCTCTTTGACATGATCACTTTCTTTTTTTGCTCGTGTTGTTCTTCTTTCGCCATTTCTTTCGCTTGCTCGAGAAGCTTGAGATCTTCTTCTGAATCTTCGTCCATGTCCTCGTCCGTATCGTCTTCTTCTTCTTCTTCTTCTTCTTCTTCTTCTTCTTTTTCCATCATCTCGTCTTCGCTGTCTGATGATTCGACATCCATTCCGTTGAAGAGTAAATATTGTCGATCGTCTTCATCTTTGCCTTCGAAAAAATCCTCGTACACTTCCCACGGATCGCACTCGAAAATATTCACATCCGAATAGTTTTCTTCGTGTCTTTTCAACTGATCAAAGCCAAAATTTTCGTATATCTCCGTTCTCGAGGGGTCTCTGAAGCACAGATACGCGACGGTGAGCTTTTTAAAGTCTAAAGTCGCTTTGTGCGCGCGAGTAATGATAACGGCGTCGTCGTCGTCGTCGTCGTCGTTGTCCTCGTTCTCGTCCGACGAAGAAGAAGAGCAACAATACATCTCTCTCAGTTCGCTTCCTTTCTCGCCAAACGCTGACAAGTCTTTAATCAACACCAACTCTCCGCTCTTTTCCATCTCGACGTACGCGTTGTTATTGTTTCTATTCCTCCTTTTGTTCTTCTCCATCTCCAAACACACTCGACAAATATCCGTCAAATACGAAGAAGTTTCCCGTTGATCTTCCCGTTCACCCATCGCGGCGGCAGCCGCCGCGGCGGCCGAGGTGGTTGTAAACCTGTACCATCTCCCCAACTCTAAAAGCATGCCGCACTGATCGCACCATCCGCATTGCTTCTTCCCCGCACCACCACCACCACCACCGAGATAACTCGGGTGTAAACGTTGACTGAGTTTGTGATATTTACTCCTCGCAACGTCCGCGTTGATCTTCGCGTCTTTTCTCAGCTCCAACCGTTTCCGAAAATCAAATCGCCGCAACTCCAAATTCCCGAGTTCGTGCTCCGTATACGACGACGATGGCAGCTCCCCGGCTTCTATTTCTTCTTCTTCTTCTTCTTCTTCTCGTTTATTATTACTAAAGTAATCTTTCTTCCGAAACACTCGTATTTGATTCGTCGCTTCGATCGTTCTCGATCCAAACTTATTCTTTCCTTCTTTGCGAACGAATTCGTGTATTCGAGTGCGAACCGCCGTCGTCGCCGAATTCTCGTCGAGGGATACAGTCAACGAAGCAGCGACGACGCCATTATCGTCTTCTTTTTGAAGAAGGAAAAACGCTCTGAGTTCTTCGAGAATGCGTCGTGGAATTTTCTCCTCCTCGTCGTCGTCGTCGTCGTTCATTTTTACGCGCGCGTGTTTTGGGTGTGTTTTTTTCTGCTGATTTTGTTTGTGTGTGTTCACTTTTTTATGTGTATTTCAATACTACTCTCGATATACGAAAGAAGCGCACGCGCACGCGTATTGTTTAGAATTTATCTCTCTCTCTCTCTCTCTTTGTGTGTAAGTCGGATTATAACCTTGGTTTGTTTAGTATTCCATGCTCGTACGACCAACCTTGTGGTAAAGGACAGTCGTTGTCGAGGAGGTATTGTAAACATTCGGAGTGGTTGTACTCGTGCGCTGACCGTACGGTGGCTTCACCCCAAGGCGCTTTAACGTCTTCGTGTAAGTACTTTAAACACTCCAAGTGACCTTTCCAGGCCGCATACGCACACGCATATTCGTCAAATTCATCGTATTCACGCTCGACGAGATATTCAAGGATATGGAGATGACCATTTCCAGCCGCCTCGGAGGCAGTTTCCCAATCCCACGGCGCTTTAACGTCTTCGTGTAAGTACTTCAAACACTCCAAGTGACCATACTCGGCCGCACTCGCACACGCATATTCGTCAAATTCATCGTATTCACGCTCGACGAGATATTCGAGGATGTGGAGATGACCATTTCTAGCCGCCCAGTAGGCAGTTTCACAATCCCACGGCGCTTTAACGTCTTCGTGTAAGTACTTCAAGCAGTCTAAGTGACCATTTGCGGCCGCACTCCTACACGCCCCCTCATCGAATGGGCACTGATTTGCAACGCAATACTTCACCATTTCCAGATTACCTTGTCTTGCGGCCGCATTAATCGTCAATTCATTCCAATGACACTTTTTCTCTTCTCGTATCCACTTGAGCAACTCGAGTTTATTTGTTCGAGCAACTCGACTGCAGAAAAAGTCTTCCTTATCGGCCCACTCTTCGTCCCAGTCGTCCGGCCACAACGATCGATTCTCCCACGCAACTTCCAACGTAGATATCGACGACATCTCTTCAACTTTAAACCCATTTTCCAACTCATCTTCCCGAGACGATCTCTTAATCAAAGCTCTCGTTTCGCCGTTCACTTCGTGCAAGAATTTTAAATCAGTTTGATTCAATCTCGGCAAAATGTGCTCGAAACAAACGTCGTCGTTGTTGACAATCACGTCCCACAAGTCTCTCTGACCGGTTCTTCTCTTCTTCGCTCGCGTCGTCGCTCCTCCAGAAGAAGACATGACTTCTTCTGGTCTTCCTCTTCTTCTTTTTTCGTATCTGAAGAAGACTATATGATATGGTTTTACGCCGGGTATTTTTGAAAAAAAAAAAGAGTGAGACTCTCTCTCTGACTTTTGTTTGAGTGAGAGACCAAAAGAACAGAAGAGAGACGAATCGCCACAAACAGCAAAAATATAAAAATAATAAAAAAACACGCGCGCAACAAAGCTGCAAACAAACACAAGTCGAGAGAGACGGAGAGAGACAGCGGTGGTGGCAGCGGAACAGAACGGAAGAAGAAGAAACGACGACGACTGGTACGAATACCGCCACTACCACGCAAACGTAATAAACGAAGAAGAAAACAGCGCGCAGTAAAACACACGTAACATATTATAAATATAATAAAAATGGAAGACAATCGAAAGCAAATTTTCTCGATTCCGGCGGAATCGGAGTTGAGAGTGGAGTGCAAATTGAATCGATTTTTTTACGTCTCGGTGGTCGCTGGGACGGGAACGTGCGAGATTTTCGGAAGTGAGATTGGTTCATCTTCGAGTTCGACTTCGTCGACGGTCATTAGCACCGCGGATAAGAAGAGATTGGGAGGCGGGAAGTGGGCGTTTTTTTCATATAAAGGGTGCTCGATTGAGTTGGAAACGGTGTCGAAATCGTCGAAAAAGAGCGGCGGCGGCGATGTAAGCAAAGAGGGAGTAATAAATGAGGAAGATGACGACGACGACGATGACAACGGAGAGGAGAGCGGCGAAGAGGAGGATAAAGAAGAACAAGCGATCGAAATAGCGTACATATCCGAGGAAACGCCGATGATGAGTTACTTGAACGTGCACGGCGTATTAGAGGCGAAGAGGAAGAAAGCGAGGGAGTGTTCGAACATGTCTACGAGCGATGACACCGCGGTTTTCATCGACGGCGACGACCAGGAAGAAGAAGATGATGAGAAGAAAAAGAGGAAGAGAAAAGATGTCGACGACGACGGAGAAGAAGAAAAAGAAAACGATTTTTGTCGATCTCAATCTTCTTTGCAATCATCCGCGGGTCCGCGAGTGTTAATCGTCGGCCCATCTGACGTCGGTAAATCTTCCTTGTCAAAAATCCTCATCAACTACGCCGCGCGACAAGCGTGGTCGCCTTTGTTTATCGATTTAGATTTAGGTCAAAACGCTATTTCAGTCCCTGGGACGATATCGGCGGCTCCAATCGATCACCCGATAAACCCGTTCGAGGAAGGCGCGCACGTGAACTCTGAAATGCCTCTCAGCTACTTTTTCGGCGACGTCACGGTCACAGAAAATTCGAAAGAGCACTATAAGTTTCTCGTCGAGAAAGTTGCGGAAATGATGGAGGCGAGAAACTCGAAAAACGATCACGCCAGACATTCCGGGTGCATAGTAAACACCATGGGATGGATCGAAGGCTTAGGTTTAGAGTTGATCTTACACGCCGTGAAATCCTTGAAGATTGATACGGTTTTATGCTTAGGCCAAGAGCGTTTGTTCCAAACGTTATCGAGACAATTCGCGAAAGACGCCGCTTTGGCGCAGCAGCAACAACAAAAGAAAGAGAAGAAGAAGAAGAGTGATGGCGGCGGCGACGACGACGGGAAAAAAGAAGGAGACGAAGCTTCCTCCCCGGCAGTTGAGATTCTCTCTTTGAAGAAATCCGGAGGCGTGGTTGAACGAACAACCGATTTCAGACGCAAAACGAGGGACGATCGGTTTCGCGAATACTTTTACGGGTTTGATTTCCTGTCCAACCCTCTTTCGCCGGTGGCGCAATCGGCGTTTTTCTCCTCCGTTTCCTTTTACAAAGTTGGCGGCGGCCCGAAAGCTCCAACGTCGGCGCTGCCAATCGGACAAGAATCGAGCACGGACCCGATGCGAGTCGCTCCTGTGATCCCGTCCATGTCCTTAGTCAATGCCATCGTTGCAGTTTCGCACGGTAAAACGCAATCGGATCTGTTAACCTCAAACGTCGCCGGGTTCATTCACATCGTCGAGGTGGACATGAACGCCAAACGATTCACGTATTTGAGTCCGAACCCGGGGCACTTGCCGAACACGAACTTGATCGTTGGCAACGTAAAATGGTTCCCAGAGAATTAAGAGTGTGTATAGTTTTTTGTTAATGAAATTGAAAAATAATATCTCTCGTTGTCTGTACAAAGGTGTGCTGCGTAACCAAATATTTGATTCGCACACGGGAAAAGTCTCTTCTCATTCGCCGCTCTACTGCTGGGACGTTTTTCGTTCTCGAAAAGTCTTGGCATATAGAGCGTATTCTTCGTCCGATGGTTCTCTAGACCCTTTTTCTCGCAAGTAATCTAAGCACTCGTGTTGCTTAAAAAAACGAGCGGTAGCGACGTATCGCCAGTCGTCAAGAGGTGGTTTCTCCTCTTCCATTAAATATTTGACGCAATCGAGTCGACCATACCTTGCGGCGCTTGAAACTCGTCTTCCCGCACATTGTTGAATATCCACAGAAGCCACAATTGCACTCAAATCAATGACCGGCAAATCTCCCCAGTAGTTCGGAGGTTTCATCTTGTCGAAAAGAAATCGAAGACACTCAAGGTGTCCTCCACACGCAGCTTGAGCTGACGAATTTTCTTCATCACACGGGCAACCATTCGAGAAGCAGTACTTCAGCATCTCGAGCTGTCCTCTAGCTGCTAGCGCATCAATTGTTCTTTCGTCCCACTCGCAATGTTTTACTTCTCTCGCCCACTTGAGCAATTCGAGTTTCTTCGTTGCAGCAACATTACAGCAAAAAAAAGCTTGATCCACCACGGTTCCATCTTGAGCTTTCGCTCCCCATCTCATAACATTCCACGTCCATTCCAACGTCGAAATGGATGAACAGTCGTAAACAGAAAAACCCATTTCCAATACGTTTATCCCCGCGTATTTGAGTAAATTCTTACCTTCACTATTCACTTTTGAAAAGAAAATCCGATCCGTCTTGTTCAATTTCGGAAGCACATGCGAGACAAAAATATCTTTGTGGTGCTTCACCAATCCGTTCCAAAGAGGGGACGAACTCGTTTCTCTGAGCAAAAGCATTTCCATCGCACGTATCGCCTTCTCTCTCATCGCTGTCTCCTCGCTCTTTCCATCTTCCGAAGAAGAAGACGAATAGTCCAGTTTATCCCACTTGGAATAATCAATGCGCGACATTTGTCCGAGTATTTTTTGGTCCGATTTTTGAAGTCTGTTGTGAAAATATGACGACGCGCAGCTCTCAATTTCTCTCTCTCTGTTTACTCTCTACATGATATGTGTATACTGCACATGCGCTTGACTTAGAAGACTACATCAATATCGTCTTTTTTAATACATATATATTACTACACATAGCTTTTGCTTTTCTAACTATAAGTACCCCTAATTAAACTTTCCTACCGCGTAGTTCCGCTTACCCGCGTAATTAGCCAGCTCCTTTTTTTTGTCCTTTTCCGCCATCGTCTTTACTCTTCTTGTTACTGCTATTCGTATTTGCTGTTACGACTAAATCCTCGTAGTTCTTTTCGCTCACCATCCTTCTCCATCGCTTCAACTCCTCCAACTCTGCGACCACGTCCTCTAAACTCTCTTTCGTTATTTCCATCAACTTTGTCAGCTGTTGTCTTTCCACGGCGGCTATTTTCTTCTTCTCCCGCTCGCGTTCGTTCGATTTCTCGGCTTCCCAATACACCAACCCTCCGGCGACGGAGAAAAGGAAGATCTCCGAGACTAACTCCGCTCCGTTCGTCAACGCCACGTCGTCCGAAAGCGGTTTCACTCCGGACGAAGACGACCCGCCGCCCGACGAGGACGACGGTTTATTCCTCCCTCTCGTCGTCACGACAATCTCACTTTTTCCTCCTCCTCCACTCTTTGTCGTCGTCGTCACGAACGTCGTTGGTTTTCGAATCGGCGTTTCCAAGACGACGTAAGAGTAGAAAACGTTGATTTTCTGCGCCAACGAGATGCATGTTTCCTTCAACTCTGGTTGACTCACGATGAAGGATTTGAGAGATTTCGCCATCGGTTTGGAGACGGTTTTCAAAACCAACGAGAACGCTTTCACGTACAGCGCCATCCTTTATCTTCTCTTTTAATCGCTAGTAGTATATCTAGAACTTCTTATTACGTATACTAGTATTCAAGCTCTTTCTTTTCCTTTTCGTCTCGACGATGATGCGATTTTTTACGGATAGAGAGACAGAGAGAGAGAGAGAGAGAGATAACAAGATAACAAGAACTGTACGCGTGTAAACTTTCTCTGCTTTTTATTTCCAATTCCCCTTTTCTTCTCCTTTTCTTTTCTCGAGGAGAAGAGGCAGCAGAGAGAGAAAGAGAGAGACAGATGGACCGAAGAGAGAGAGAGCGTCTTCTCACTTCTTCTTCTTCTCACTTCTTCTTCTTCTTCTTCTTCTTCTCGCTCGTGTTATGCGTGTATAAATGTGCTCCTCCTCGATACCAACTCTCTCTCTCTCTCTCTGTTCAACGAGAGAGAACGTTTGTGAACATAAACCCTAAACTCATTTTTGCACTCAAAACAGCCAGCCGACAACTCTCACAAATTCTACTTCTCTCTCCCGCATACAACGCGCGCACGTACACATAAACAGCAAACAAAGCGAACGGAAGAAGAAGAAGAAGAAGAAGAAAAATAGAGAGCCGCGGCGGCGTTGCGTTGTGGTAGTAGTTGTCGTCGTTGTTCTTTTATCTCTCTCTCTTCAACGAGTGAGTGCTTTTATTATTAAAGAGAGAAGAAAGAACACAAAACACACACTTACGCACGCAAGTGAACAAAAATGACGAGAGAAGAAGAAGAAGAAGAAGAAGAAGAAACCGTCATCAGACGCTTGCAAGAGGAGCGACGCGCGGGAGCAAACGCGCGTCTTCTCGACAGAAAAGACGATGAAGATGACGAAGATGGAGAAGACGATAACGATAAAGCTCATAGTAATAATAATCGTCAAAAGCGATCGTTAAAGTCGTTCACCATGCCGGCGAACGCGCTCAAAGACTTCACCGAAGGCGAGGAGGAGGAGGAGGAAATGCTGCTGAAGGAAAAGTTTGGGGTTTCAAAGAAAATTTCGGATCGAGAAAACGAGTACAAGAAGAGAAGGTTTCAGAGACAACTTTCGCCGGAAAGAGAGAAGAGTAAAGATGGCGGCGGCGGCGAGAGAGGGTACAAAGAAGCCATGCGCGAACAGATGCTCGCGAGAGAGAAGGAAGAGACGATGAAGAACATCGAGAGGAAGAGAGAGAAGGAAGAGGAGGAGGCGAAGCGGAGGAAACTGTTCGAGGACGCCGAGAAGGGGAAAAAAGAAGAAGTTGGCGACGATGATGATAAACCGACGGGCGAGGAGAAAAAGAGGAAGAGAAAGAGTAGGTGGGATAAAACGAGCGCGAACGAGGAGGCGGACGGTGGAGTAGCGGCGAGTACCGGAGGCGGCGTCGCGAGGCTGGACGATTCAGCCGCGGATACCGAGAAGGTCAGGGAACATCGCCGACGGATGCAAAACGATACGTGGGATGACGACGAAGACGATAACGCGTCGCAATCGGTTGGTAACAACAATAAAACCAACGAATGGGACGACGATGATTCCAAGGCAGCCGCTAAAGCCGTAAGAAAGCCGAAAAGAAACCGATGGGACGACGCGACGCCGAGGAACCAACAACCCCAAACAACTACGCGAAGGAAAGCGAGCAGATGGGACGAGACGCCGAGAAATGAGCCGAGCGTCATGATGATGCAAACGCCTATGATGACTGCCGGTGGTTTAGGGTCCGAAACGCCGTTGATGACTGGTTCGTCTGCGTTTATGCAAACGCCCGCTCGATCCTCCGAATTCGGAGGTCAACAACAACAGATTCCGATGACGCCGGATCAGTTGCGATCGGCCAGGCACGACCGAGAGATGGAAGAACGAAATAGGTTCATGACGGATGACGAGTTGGATGCGGTTTTACCAGGTTTGCCGCAGTACAAAATCCTGGAACAACCAAAAAACTACGTCCCGCTCCGAACGCCGGCGAGAAAGGCGCAGTTTTCAGTCGGTGGTCAAACGCCGCTAACTTCCGCGGGAGGCAGCGGTGGTTTCTCTATTCCAGAGGAGAATCGCACGCAGATGTTTGACGTTCCAGACGTCCCGGAGGATTTACCAACCATGAAAGCGGAAGATTACCAGTATTTCGCTCCTTTGTTGAAAGAAATCGACGAAGACGCCTTGTCGATCGAAGAGCAAAAAGAACGGAAAATCATGAAGCTTTTGTTAAAAGTCAAGAACGGATTACCACCACAAAGAAAGTCGAGCTTGCGTCAGTTGACGGACAAAGCGAGAGATTTAGGCGCCGGGCCGTTATTCAACCAGATCTTGCCTTTGTTGATGTCGCCGACGCTGGAAGATCAGGAAAGGCACTTACTCGTGAAAGTCATCGATCGAATCTTGTACAAGTTGGACGACTTGGTGAGACCTTACGTGCATAAAATCTTAGTCGTCATCGAACCTCTGCTCATCGACGAAGATTACTACGCGCGCGTGGAAGGCCGAGAAATCATCGCCAACCTTTCCAAAGCCGCGGGATTAGCGACGATGATTGCCGCCATGCGACCAGACATCGATAACGTCGACGAGTACGTGAGGAACACGACTGCTCGAGCGTTCGCAGTCGTCGCGCACGCGTTGACCATACCAGCGTTAGTCCCATTCTTAAAAGCGGTGTGTCAGTCGAAAAAATCGTGGCAAGCGAGACACACGGGCGTGAAAATCGTTCAACAAATCGCCATTCTCTCCGGCGTCGCCGTCTTGCCGCACTTGACGAAATTAGTTCAAATCATCGAATCCGGTTTGGAAGACGAAAACCAAAAAGTTCGCATGATCTCTGCTTTAGCTATCGCGGCGTTAGCGGAAGCTTCGACGCCGTACGGGATTGAATCTTTCGATTCCGTGTTAAAGCCGTTATGGAAAGGTATTCGATCCCATCGCGGCAAAACGTTGGCGGCATTTTTGAAAGCCATAGGGTACATCATTCCTTTGATGGACCCGATTTACGCATCGTATTACACGAAAGAAGTAATGGTGATTTTGATCAGAGAATTCGCCACGGCGGACGAAGAGATGAAGAAAATTACTTTGAAAGTGGTCAAACAGTGCGTGCAAACCGACGGCGTCGATAGCGAATACGTGCGAACGGAAATCATTCCTCCGTTTTTCAAAAACTTTTGGGTGAGAAGAACCGCTTTAGATAGGAGAAATTACTTGGCTTTGGTAGAAACAACCGTTGAATTAGCGTTAAAAGTAGGCGCGTCCGATATAATCTCTAAAATTGTCGAAGATCTAAAGGACGAATCCGAGCCGTTTCGACGAATGGTCATGGAATGCGTGACGAAGGTTGTCGAACATTTAGGGGTTTCCGATGTCGACCAAAGATTGGAAGAATTGTTGGTCGATGGTGTCCTGTACTCATTCCAAGAGCAAACGCAAGACGAAAACGACATCATGTTGAATGGTTTCGGTACCGTCGTTAACGCTCTCGGTCAAAGAGCGAAACCGTACTTGCCGCAAATTTGCGGCACGATCAAATGGCGCTTGAACAACAAAAATCAAGACATTCGTCAACAAGCGGCAGATTTGATTTCAAAAGTCGCGCCGGTCATGAAAGTGTGCGAAGAAGAGCAATTGATTTGCCATTTAGGTGTTGTCTTATACGAATACTTGGGCGAAGAATATCCGGAAGTTTTAGGATCCATTCTTGGCGCTTTGAAATCCATCGTCGCCGTGGTCGGCATGTCGAAGATGACGCCGCCGGTGAAAGATTTGTTGCCGAGATTGACGCCGATTTTGAAAAACAGGCACGAAAAAGTGCAAGAAAATTGCGTGGATTTGGTCGGGAGAATCGCCGATCGAGGCGCGGAGTTTGTCCCCGCTAAAGAGTGGATGCGGATCTGTTTTGAACTGCTCGAGCTCTTGAAGGCGCGAAAGAAAGCCATTCGAAGAGCGTCGGTGAATGCGTTTGGGTACATCGCCAAAGCGATTGGACCGCAGGACGTCTTAGCGACGTTGTTAAACAACTTGAAAGTGCAGGAAAGACAAAACAGAGTGTGCACGACGGTGGCCATTGCCATCGTCGCGGAAACTTGCGCACCGTTTACCGTCTTGCCGGCGTTGATGAACGAATACCGGGTGCCGGAGATCAACGTACAAAATGGCGTTTTGAAATCCTTAGCGTTCTTGTTTGAATACATCGGCGAGATGGGTAAAGATTACATCTACGCCATCGCACCGTTAATTGAAGACGCGCTGATGGACAGAGATATCGTACACAGACAAACCGCGTGCGTGGCGGTGCGGCATTTACTTTTGGGGTGCGCTCGATTAAATTGCGAAGACGCGGCGACGCACTTGATGAATTTCGTCTGGCCGAACGTGTTTGAACAGTCCCCACACGTCGTGAACGCGGTCAACGAAGCCATCGAAGCTTCGAGAGTGACGTTAGGTCCGGCTTATACTTTATCCCACTTAGTTCAGGGCTTGTTTCATCCAGCGAGAATGGTTAGAGAGCGATACTGGCGCTTATACAACAACTTGTACGTCGGGTCGCAACAGAGTTTAGTCGCCGCGTACCCTCGATTGAAAGACGATAAAGAGAACGTGTACAGAAGGCACGAATTGGAAATGGTACTATAATAACATATAAGCGAGCGTTGTATTCTTGATATCATATAAATCATCGGAAGTACCAGTACCGTATAGGTATGCAGTGAACTCTTTCACTACAACTTGCGTACAAACCTTTCTAAAATAATACATTCGTGCTCCAATTTGCGCTACGCGTTGACTTTAAATCAAAAGCACTCTTTTTCTCTCTATATATATAAACATCTATTATTTTTAAGCTAGTCAAAATCGCTATCCTCGTCGCTGTCCGTCTTGTGAAATCCTCTCTTCATGCGTCTGTTTGCTAATTCTCTCATCACTTCCTCCTTATCGATCTGTTCGTCTCCTTTCTCCTCCTCGGCGGTATCCTTCTCTTCCTCTTCAATCGCGCCCGCCTCTAACAACCGTTTCTCTAAAGCCATCGTCTTGTAATCGTCTTTGTTCCCAAAGTCCTCGAACCCGACGATTCGATCGAACGCGATGCCGTTTTTAAACAGAATCAAACACGGTAAAACTTTCACGTTCAACTTTTCCGTGAAAAACGGCAAATCCGGCGCGTTTGCCTTCATAAATCTAGTTTTAAAATACTTTTGACTCAAGCTTTGCAAGTGTTTGTGGAGGATTTTACACCTCTCGAACTCGTCCAAGGAGAAATGCACGACGCATAAATGCGAAGACGTGACGGCAGATAAGAAATCTTTCTCCTCGACCGGCGAGTACGATCCGTGGCCTAACCGTTCCATCTCGAACCGGAGCTTTTGCGCTGCGTTAGAGGAAGAAGAAGAAGAATACATATTTGTGTCAGTAGATGACATCTCTCGATATTGAAAAGTAAAAGAGCGTGAGGAAGTAAAAGAAAGAAGAAAATCGCACGAGAGAGAGAGAGAGAGAATAACGATGATAATAAAAGCATCGATCGCGTCTCTTCATCATCCGCGCGCAACAAAGCGTACCATTTTTTAGTTCCTCGAGTCGTTTCTTCTGCATCCGTTCCACGAATGCCTCGTCGTCGTCTTCGTTCAAGTTTACCACGACGCCATTATTATTCCTTCTTCTCGATGCGTCGCCTTCTTTTTCTTCTTTCAGTAGCATTTCTCTCTGATAATCTCTCGCGGCCTGTTCCATGACGTGGCCGTAGTTCAACGAGCTCATCGTCGATTGGAAGTTTTCCGTTTTTGAAAAGTTTGGGAGTTGATTTGTTTCTGTCGTCATGGTTTTCCTTTTTATTTACTTATATATGTGATGTTGTTGTTGCTCTCGATGATAATCGTTTCTTTCTCTCTCTCTCTATATATATATATATACACGCGTGCGTGTTCTCAGACGATGATGATGATGATACGCGAGCGCGTGTGATGTCAATGTGATGATAGAAGATGCGCACAAATTTTTTCTGAAGAGTCAACGCCCCAAAAAATTTCGAATTTTTTCTCACTTACGTATTGAAATACTAATAAATCGCTAAACGAACGCGCGCCTCTCCCGGGAGCTCCAAATACCCGCGTCTCGAACTCTCGGGTCGTTTTCGGACGCACGCACTCTTGGTGGTGGTGGTGGTGTTTCGCCGATTTCTAAACTGTACTGTGATTTTACTACTACAACTACTACAATCTCTAATAATAATGAATTTTATGATGACCTCTATCTAAACTATCGCTAAACGAACGCCTCCCGGGAGCTCCACGGACCCGTCTCGAACTCTCGGGTCGTTCGGACGCACGTACACTACATTTTGTTGTTTCTTTTTCTTCCCCGTCGTCTGTCGTCGTCTGCCGTTTTTCTTTTCGTCGTCGCCGAAGAGTTTGACTCGCGTCTGGTAGTTGATCTGGACCATCTTGCGTTCGCAACCGGCGTCTCGGGACAAGCATCCTCCGTCTGTTCGCGGGGAGAACTTTTTGAAACCGTGAAATCCTCCGTTTTCACCAAACGCCGCTGGATTTTTAAACGCCAAGAGGTTTCCTCCGTACGCGTCGTTCGCCGGCGTGCTATTCGAGCGCAAATCTCTCCTCGCCAACAGCTGTAGTTTACCGCACTCGCCGCACTCGGATTCGTGCACCCACTCTTCGTTTAAATACACGAGAGCCGTGACAATTTTGGACGCGTCGTCGGCGTGAATTCTCCCATCTTCTTTCGTCGCTACGCCTCGAATAGTCGACCGAATAAACGTGTTCGACAAATCCGTTTGGAAGACTTGTTCGAACGCCTTCCGCAACGTCGCGCTCGCCATCGCGTCCAAAAACGCTTCGAAAGAACCGCCTATTTCGTTCCTTTTTCTGAGCGCGCCTTCGTCGATGTTCCCGCCACCGTACGACGATATTCGTTTCAAACTCTCCGGGAAATCTCTGTTCACTTCGCGCAAGCATTCTTTCGAGATGAATCCCGGAACGTAGACGTGTTCGAATGGCTTTTTGGACACTCGAGCTGTCAGTAAATCATCGATTCGAAGCGAGCACGAGGAGGAGGAGGAGGAGGAGGAGGACAACAACTCACTCTCACTCATTTTCACGACAGAATCATCGACAAAAGTATCATCGTAACCAACGTTTGCAGTCGTCGTCTTCGTCGTCACGCGCGTCGTCGTCGTCGCGGTGGTGGTGAGTAAGAAGAAGACGACGAGCGCGAGGAAGAAAAAACTTAAAAACCGATTATGATTTCCATTTCCATTACTATTAATAGCATTGAAGAAGAACCCCTCATAAAAAGGAGAAGAAGAAGAAGAAGAAGAAGAAGAAGAAGAAGAAGAAGACGTCATTATTTTTCTCTCTTCCTCTCTTCTTCTCGCGTTCCGGTCTTCTTTCTTCTTCTTCTTCAATCGCGGATTTAGTACTCGTAGTGATTACATTAAAAGTCGTGTTTAGGGTTTAGCACACCCTAAACGTATAAAAAACGTTGGTGATTTTGATACGAAAGCTTTCGTCAAAATAACAACGCCAACAACGATAAAGAGAGAGAGAGAGAGAGAGAGAGAGAGAGAAAAGAGAGAGACACACGCACAACACATGGCCACCAAAACCACCAATCCAGCGACGGCAACAACAACAACGCCACCACCTCCGCCCGCGTACGACTCGTTAACGACGAACCGCAAAAACGAATCCTCGAAATTGGAAGACGCGTCCTCTGTCGGTACTTCGAATCATCAAAACGTGGCGGACGAGAACGCTTCGTCCTCCTCGTGGTGCGCTTCGTTATCCATTCAAGAGTTGAGAAAGTTAGCTCCGAATACCGATCGACTCGGGTACGATGCGAGCAACAACAACAACAACGACGATGAACGAGAGGAGAAGATCACGCTGACTTGTCACGTGGTGAATCCAAAGAAGATTGGACAAGGTATGAACACGGTTTGATTAGCAGAGAGAGAGATTCGCGTTCTCCTTCTTCTTTCGCTTCGTTCCATTCGCTCGATTCTTGCTCTCTGTCTCTCTCTCTCTCTCACTCTCTCTCCTCGTTCTCGCACGTGTTTAACAACTCACCGATAAATGTACTTTTATCTCCTTCTTCTTCTTTTATCGTAAAAATACAGGCTTGACCGCGTACGCGTCGTATACGATCAAATCAGAATCCACCTGTCGCTTGTACAACAAAGCGAGCGCACAAGTCGAACGACGATACTCCGACTTTGAGTGGGTGCGAAACAAATTGTTGCAAAACTACCCGGGTCTTGTTTTGTACAAGTTGCCGGAGAAAATATCCGTCGCAGATCCTTTCGATGAGGAATTTTTAGAGAAGAGAAGAGACGGGTTCGAACAGTTCTTGAAGGCGGCGTGCGAAAACGAAGAGTTGAAATTGAGCAAAGTTTTGATGCAGTTTTTGTGCGACGATCAGTTGGAAAAAGAGCCGTGGTACGCGAAAGTGAACGCGACGTCCGCGTTAGATGGCATTGGGTCCATGTTTAGCGGGTTAGGGAACGAGGACGAGTCGGTGCCGAATAATAAGAGTAACACGCCGCAAAAGACAGATGCTAACAATAACAACAATAACAATGAATCTCCGGAACAAGCGACCACGTCGTCGGGAAACAAAGAAGATCCAGACTTTGCCGCTTTATCCAGCTACATCAAAAAGCTCGAAAAAGAGCTCAAAGTCTCCGTCGATGTCGCCGAGCAAGTCATTTTGAGTTTCTACTCGTTGGCGATGCTTTCGGAAGCGATGGGCGAAAACGCCTCGTTCTTGGGCGATTGCGAAACCAGAGGCGCGCAAATGTTGCTGAAATCTAATCAAGCCGGCGGGTTAGGTAAAGCGTTCAAGAAAACCGGTGAAGCAATGAAAGCTATGAAAGATCCAATGGAACGCCGATCGAAAGATTTGAGCAAGCAATTTCGGCAGCCGTTGGTGTGGGCGAAACACTTGAGCGAGAGTTGCAGAGAAAGCACGGAAGCTCGAGCGAAGTGTTTGTACGACGTCATCCAAGCGAAGAAGCGATTAGAGCAGGCCAGGAAAAAGTTGGAGAATCAGCTGGGCGGTGGATCGATCGTCGTCAACGCGCCGCCGGGGAATAGCAGTAGCACGCCAGACGCGACGCCGACGAAAGTAGGGGCTACTGACTCACCCACAAGCACGGCGGGAACGCCAAATGCCGCGGCGGGAACGCCGAGCAACGCCACGGAACAACTCACGTCGTGGTTTTCCTCGGTCACCGCTTCGTTAACCGCAAAACCACCGACGATTTACGAGATGCAACAAGACGTGGAATTGAAAACGCGAGAGGCGAAAGCGATGGAGGCGAAATACGAAATCGTGAAGAGAAGAACCATGGTTGAGTTACCGAACGCGCACGAACGCATCGAAAAAGTGTTGAATTCCTGTTTCGAAGACATGACGCAATTGATGCAAGAGTTGGCGAAAGTACAAGTCGCAGAGTTTGAAAGCATCATGCCTGGCTCCACGAACGCGCAGCCGAATAACAAATGATTATATCATTACCCGCACCAAAACGCAAACGGGCGCGCTGGACGTACGGTTGCGTGTGAAGTGTGATGAAGCGTGTGCGTGTGCGAAGTGTTGTTAAATTATTCTTTTTAAAATATAAAAAACGATTACAGTCAAAAACGCGTTGATTTGTATTTGGTATTGATGCTTTCTCTCTCATCTCTCTCTCTCTCTCTCTCTCTCTTTCCAAAACCCCCCTCTTTTCGCCGCGCTACTACTACCTTTAGCGTCTCTTCCCTTTCACCAACATTTTCTTCAACCCCGGGAACTTCTGGAATAAAACCAAATACGCGAACGCGCCGTGCGAGAGCAAAGTAATCAACACCCAAGCGAAACTCTCCCCGGTGAGAAGCTTCAGCGCGATCAGCGCAAACGCGAGTTTAACGACCATCATAATCTTCTTCAAAACTTTCATCAAAACGAAACCGGCTGCGGCTCCCGCGTATATTCGCAACACTTTTCGATTGGCGCGAGCAAACTGCAACACCGTCTTCGCCACGACGACAGAAACCGGCCACGGAATGGGCAACCAAATCCACGACAACACGCCTAAATAGACTCTATCGTTAACCACCATCGTCGAGAAGAAGAAATAATCGTCGTAGAGCATGTTTTTCGAGCACAACTCGCCTTCGGGTTGAATCCACCTGGAAACCGAATCCACCAAAGAATTCGAAGAAGAACTCGAAGAAGAGGACCCTAACTTCTCTCTCACGCACTTGGCGTAAAAGCTCTCTCTCGTTGGTCTCGCGTAAGGGCTGATTGCCGTGAAAAACACGCCCAAACAGAGGAGAAGCGTCGCGTATTTTCTCAACATCGCCACACTTTTTGTCGTATTACCGTTGGTGTTGGTGTTGTTGTTGATTCGATTCGGCGGTTTCGGCTTCCCGATGTTTTTATCATTCCCAGCACTACCACTACCACCACCGCGAGTCGCCATGACGATCGATCGCGCACGTCACTTATTCCCTCCTCGGTTTATGCGTCGTCGCGCGGAACGAACGAACGAACTTCGCGCTATTCTTATGTGTGAATATATAAAAGGTCACACTCTCTCTATATAAGTCTGTAAGTGAGTTTAGGGTTGCAATCGATTTTTGTTGGGGTGCGTTTCGTTTCTCTGCAAACCACACTCTCTGCTGCGCACAGAACGACGACGACAACGACGAGAAACCTCTCCTCCTCCTTTGCGCGTTCGTTCTTCCCCGGTTCTTTTTTTGTGTTGTTCTTTGTGTGTGTAAGAGAGAGAGAGTGTGTGTGTGTGTGTAAGTGTGTGTGTGTTGACCTTTCGCCCTTTCCTTTCTTTTCCCCGCCCGCTTTTAGATATTTACCTAACTAAATTCTCTAAAAGAAGCAAATACAACAACCGCTCCGGTGAGAAGAAGAAGACGAACTTGAAAGAGAGAGAGAATAAAGATGATACGAAAATCTCTGCGATCCTCTCACAGGTGGAACCCGTCTCGACCTTTTTACGTTCCAGTTTTTGCGAGGAAGTTTAGACCAGATTTCTCCTTCTCGGAACAAAATACCGAGGAAGCTTTGAGAGAGAGAGCGATGAAATCATCGAACACGGATTCTTTCTCCTCCGCGGTGCAGCTCGAATCGGAGATTGGCCAGAGACGGTATGAGTTTTGCTTGCGAACTATGAAAGAGCAGAGGGGAGAAAATCCAGAGCTCGTGGAGCTGGTGATTGCGTCTTTGTTGAGGGCGACGGATTGCGACGTGGCGAGAACGCTCCACCGCGCGCAGCAGTATTTTGATTTTTACGAAGAAGTGTTCGGGGAGTTGTCGTTTAAGCAAACGTTGACGAACAATCGGCAGATGTTGCGAGAGAGTTTTGAATCCGAAGTTGTGCAGGTTTTTGAAAATTGCGACGATAAAGGAAGAGGTGCGATTGTCATTTTGATGAATCGGATATTGCCGGGACAACCAGAATTCAGCGGGATGCAGATGATACGACTGTTCAATTATTTAATGCTTCGTACGCTGAGGAATTATCCGACGACGCAGAAAAATGGTTTCATCATCATCGCCGATATGGGTGGGTTGTCTTTCGAAAACTATTCGTTTGCAATCACTCGAACGAACTTGTACGTGCTCAGCAAATTTTTACCGTGTAAAATACACAAGATTTGCTTGTTGCGACCGTTGTATTTCGTAAAGTTTGTGTTGCCGGCGCTAAAGTCGTTCGCGTTTCCTGGACCTATGGCATCGCGCGTGCACATATTGACGCAAGATCCCAGAGATTTGTTGAGGCAACCTATAAATTTAAGGCCGGAGATTTTGCCGCCAATGTACGGCGGCACCAACAGGAGTTACGATTTCATGTCGCGCCTCAGAGGGTGGAGGTTGGAGGAAGAGGAGAGGGCGTGTAGCGATATGGGAGGCTCGTGCGGAGGTGCAAGAGGAGAAAATTGCCACGGTGATGGAACGGAAGAAGGGGGTAGCGATAGAAGTCGACGAGGAGGAGGAGGATCAAAGAAGATGAATAGCGAACACAAGCGGGGTAGGAAATCGACCGATTCCATCGGCTCGGACCGAAAGCAAAATGACGACGATGACAACAACAACAACGATTCGAGCAGACTGGACGCGAAGGAGCAGCGGGGTCTACCACCGCGGGTACCTGATACCGACAGAGGCGACAACTGTGGTTTCGTTCGAGAACGCTTCGAACGCCGAGACGAATACGGCAACGAAATCGACATGGATGCGACGAGAAGTGCGGATTCGATAGGCAGCGACAACAATGGCGACGATGTCGACAACGAAACCACGTCCTACAGGAGCTATGAGTCCGCCAAAGGGAAAATCCCGGCTTCCAGTTCCATGAACACGCAGTAGCAGCAGCCGATTGACATTTTTTTGTAATGTATATTTTCGATTTATCGCGACACAAAAATCTCACTCTTAAACCACCACCACTATCAGCGACACAGGAGAAGAAGAAGAAGAAGAAGAAGAAGAAGAAGAAGAGAGAAAGCTCGCGCGACGGGAAAAAGAAATGCAGAACTTTTCTCTCCTCTCGACCACCGCGAAAGGCGGAAAAAGAGGAAACGCGACGACGACGAAGAGAGAAACCACGGAGTGGGAAGACGCGCAACGGAAATTCGGCAACTGGAAGCCGCTAGAAGAAGAAGAAGAAGAAAGAGAGAAAGACGATTTAAGAGAGATTCAAGCGTCTGTCCCTGCGAAAACGAACGGAAGCGAGGACGACGACGACGAGAGCGACGAAGACGAAGACGACGAGGCGTTCATGAAGTCGTATCGAGAAAAACGAATCTCGGAGTTGAAGCAAGAGTCTGAGTTTTTTAACAACAACAACAACAACAACAACAAAAAGGACGACGGGGCGACTCTGAAGACGGTGCGTCTCATAACGCGAGAAGAGTGGACGAGAGAAGTGACGAAATTATCGCGCACGAATCCTGTTCTCGTGTTGTTGACGAGAGAGAACAACGCGGACTGTTATCCGCTTGAGAGAGTCGTGGAAGATTTAGCGTATAAATATCGCGCGTCGGAGACAAAGTTTCGTCGCGCGGAGGCGAGGGATATCATTCCAAACTATCCGGAACGGAACGTGCCGACGATTATTTTGTATCGAAACGGAGACGTGGTGGAGAACATTGTCGGCATCGAACAGTTTGGAGGGAGGAACGGCGTGAATCCAGAGACGGTGAAAAGACGAGTGCGAATGACGGCGAAGGCGAGTGAATTTTTGATGGACGAACGAGAAGCTGAAGAGAAGGAGAGCGAACGACAACGGAAGATTCGAGAGGAACGAGCATATGGGACGGGTAATAACGATGAGGGCGACGACGACGACGATGAGTAATAGGATTTATAGATATTAGTAGTTTTTAGAAGCCGCAGTAAATATAAGAAGTAGCATTACCAGTAGTTCTTTTCACTTTACCTAATTACACGTGTTTTTCTATTTAGTAGTTTCCAAGTCCAACAACATCTTCATCTTTTGCTTCTTCAGTTTATAGTGCTTCACGATACCGCCATCGTCCTCGTCGGCGTCTCCGTTTATTCTCGCGCGAGCTTCTCTTCCTTCTACGGTGGTGCTAACGATACTATTACTATTCTTACTAATCCCGAGCTCTTCGCACACTCGCAAAGCTCGCTCATCGATATCTACGTTATCGTCGTCGTCGTCGTCATCTTCTCCTTCTTTTCTCTGATTCCGCTCTTCCTTTCTTCTTCTGCGCATTTCCTTCATAGCTTCGCAAAACTTTTCGCTTTGCGTCTTGGTCAAACTCGTGATTTCATTCTCGCAAAATCGAAAAACTTTGACCGGGTCGTGAAAAATCTCGCACGCCTCTCTCGATTGACGCACTCTTTTGAACGCCTTGGCGAAACTTTCGCGATGAAAACATTTCAGAGCGGTGTGTAGACTTTTCGGCGCTTTCGGCCCGTCCAACCATTCGCACAACAACCACGCGTCTTCGATGGCGGTGTTCGCGCCTTGACCTTTAAAAGGTGACATCGGGTGCGACGCGTCCCCGATGACGGCTATGATGCTATTTCCCGCGATTTTCGTCGGCTCTTTGCGATCGTACAGAGGTCCAGCCCACGCGTGGCTAAAATCCGTATTTTCGAACATTTTCGCGATTGGTACACCTCGCCAATGCCTCGTTTTCTCCGTGCAAAACTTTTTAATGATTTGATCGAAATCCTTCGACTCTCTGTTCTTGTATAATCGCTTCGCTTCTTCCTCGTCGCATCGGACCGAAAGTTGCCACATCGTTTTCTGTTCTCGATTGTCGTCTTTATTCTCGTCCGCAAAAGGCATGGTGAACATTCTCGATTGTCCATCGACGGCGTAAAAGCCTCTATTGTTCAACAAGTAATGTTTTAAAGACGTAAATCCCGTGATTAACACGACGCCCAAGTACTTCAAATCTGGAACCACCTCCTTCCCGTACAACTTTTGCCTAATCTTTTGCACTTTCGAGTGCGACCCGTCCGCGGCGACGATTAACGCGCAGTTTTCGATTTTATCGCTCGTTTGTCGACGGTCGTTCTTTTTCAGCGTTATCGTCGCCGTCGCGTCATCAACCATCTCAATACTCTCCACTTCCGCGTTCCACACGATGTTCTCCTTCGGTATTCGTTCGAGTAAAATCTCTCGCACGACGTTCCTCGGCACTCTCAAGTTTCCTTTTCTTTTCGCCGTCGTCGTCGCTCCATTATTTTCTCTCCTCTCCTCCTTTTCTTCTTCTTCTTCTTCTTTCTTCGACGACGACGACGAGCCCTTCCTCCCTTCCTTCGCCGCCGTAAAGAGCTGCCCGAAATACCCCAAAACGTCCCCGCTCCTCGCGTCGATCGTCCAGTGTTGCGCGGAGAGCACGTTATTCTTTTTCAGCTCCTCGTAAATCCCTAATTTCTCGATCGCCGAGTTCGTTTCCGATATCGTCAGCCCGTAACCTTGCCGCCGCGCGGTTTCGCTCTCGTCTTTTTCCAGGAGCAGAATTTCGCACGAATCGTCGTCTCCTCCTCCTCCTCCTCCTTTTAGTGGTGATGTGTTTCTTCTTCTTTTTCTTCTCCGCAGGAGTTCGGCGACGACGCAGCACCCGGCGATGCCGCCACCGACGACGACTAGTTTTTTCTTCTTCTTCTTCTTCTCGTCGTCGTTATTCTCTCTTCCGTTCTCCTCTCCTTTTGCGGCGGTCGCGTCGTCGTCGTTGTTCTTCGGGGCGTCCATCTTTTCTTTCGAGGACGATGCGTTCATTTTACGCGTTGTTGTTGTTGTACCGGATTTCCCCTCAAATGTCTCCGTTTTTATACAGACAGAGAGTAGTACGACATCTCTCTTTGTGCGCAAACAAACAACAAACAAACAAACAACAACAAACAGAGAGAGAGAGAGAGAGAGAAAAGAAAAGCACCCGCACACGCGTCGCGTGCGCGAGTAAACAAACGAGTAAATTGGAAAAGCGCGACACTGGGGGGCTTGTGCTTTTTTTTGCTTTTGCCAAATGTGTAAACCCTAAATTCAAAAACCCTAAACTAAAAATTCTTGTTTGCAAAAAAAGTGCTTCGTGAAGTTTTTTTTTGTTTTGAGATTCTTTTTCTTCAAAAATAATAAAGCGCGAGACGCTGAAGAAGAAGAAGAAGAAGAATTAAAGAAGAAGAAGCGGTCTCTCTCTCTCTCACTCTCTCTCTCTCTCACTCGCTTCGTTCGTTTGTTTGTGAGTTGTCGATAAGTCGATAAGTCGTCGATAAGTCGTCGTCTCTCTCTCTCTCTCTCTACGCAGA
>Ga0255763_1001148_pt1 | contig 27995 bp, 31 predicted proteins | sample 041ome_2_FD_179963 | JGI IMG/M metagenome (GOLD analysis project Ga0255763, IMG submission 179963) | Coastal salt marsh microbial communities from the Groves Creek Marsh, Skidaway Island, Georgia - 041406US metaG (version 2) | ecosystem: Environmental > Aquatic > Marine > Intertidal zone > Salt...
GATGAACCCTGCTGCATTAAAAGCTCACCTCCATGATTTAGCACCAAATGGAATGCTGATTTTGAATGAAGATGCTTTTGAAGAAAAAAATATTACCAAAGCCGGATATAAAGTGGACCCGAGAGAATCTGGTGAATTAGATGGGTATAGAGTGTTTCAAGTCCCAATGGAGAAACTAACCAAGGAAGCTTTGGAAGAATTTGATTTACCCGGTAGAGCAGTTTTGAGATCAAAAAATATGGTTGCTCTTGGCTTAATATCATGGACTTTCAACAGGCCTCTAGAAGATACTGAAAATTGGATAAATGATAAATTCAGTAAACTTCCAGAGATTGCGAAGGCTAATATCAAAGCATTAAAAACCGGTTATAACTTTGGAATAACCGTTGAGGCATTTCATCATACATACGTTGTTGAAAAAGCAGCTCTTCCTGCTGGTGAATATACAAATATCAACGGAAATATAGGTTTGAGCTGGGGATTAATTGCTGCTGCAAAGAAAGCAAATCTAGATTTATTTTATGGTAGCTATCCAATCACACCAGCATCAGATATTTTGCACGAACTTTCAAAACACAAAAACTTTAATGTCATTACTTTTCAAGCAGAAGATGAAATCGCAGCTGCAGCTGCTTCTGTTGGTGCTTCCTTTACAGGAAAGCTTGCTGTTACTGGTACTAGTGGTCCAGGACTAGCTCTTAAAAGTGAAACGATTTCATTGGCTCTATCTGCAGAGCTGCCATTAGTCATTGTAAATGTGCAAAGAGGTGGGCCATCTACTGGACTTCCAACGAAACCTGAACAATCAGATTTAATGTTTGCATTATATGGAAGACATGGTGAGTCACCTCTTCCAGTTATAGCTGCTAAATCTCCTTCTCATGCTTTTTATGCAGCTTATGAAGCTTCCAGAATTGCTTTAAAATACATGACTCCAGTGATTTTATTGTCTGACAACTATGTAGCAACTGGTTCTGAACCATGGAACCTTCCAAGTACTGAAGAATTAAATGAATTAGAGACAAATATCATAACAAAACTCAATACAGAAGATGGCTTTTTGCCATTCTTAAGAAATGTTGATACATTTGCTAGGCCATGGGCACTACCTGGTACTCCAGGACTAGAATACAGAGTCGGTGGTCTTGAAAAAGAAGAGGGAACAGGGAATGTTTCTTATGACGCTGCAAACCACCAATATATGACAGATATGAGAGCATGGAAAGTTTCCAACATAGCAAACGATATTGATAAGTTAGAAATTCATGGTGATGAATCTGCTGATACATTAATTCTTGGTTGGGGATCAACTTATGGTGGAATCACACAAGCTGTAAATAGATTGAATGAAAAAGGTGTCAAAGTTGCGAGTGCGCATTTTGTTCATCTCAATCCTTTCCCAGACAACACACTTGAAGTTATATCTAAATTTAAAAAAGTAATCATTCCTGAGCTAAATACTGGCCAACTACTTAAATTAGTTCGAGAGGCATTTTTAGTTGATGCACGAGGAATTAATAAAGTTTCCGGCGAGCCATTTACTGCTCAGGAGCTAACTGATAAAATTGAGGCAATTATAAATGAGTAAAATACCTGTTACCTATAAAAGAACTGATTTACAAAGCGACCAAGAAGTCAAGTGGTGTCCTGGCTGTGGTGACTACACTATCCTTGCATCCGTTCAAAATTTCATGGCTGAGATGGGTATTTCAAAAGAAAAAATAGTTTTTGTCTCCGGAATTGGCTGTGCAGCAAGGTTCCCATATTATATGAACACATATGGTGTTCACTCAATTCATGGTAGAGCACCAGCAGTAGCTACTGGTGTATCAGTATCAAACCCAGATTTATCTGTTTGGGTTGTTTCTGGTGATGGTGACGCACTATCTATTGGAGGAAACCACTTAATTCATGCACTTCGTAAGAACGTAAACATCAAAATTCTTATGTTTAATAATCAGATTTATGGACTAACTAAAGGCCAGTACTCTCCTACCAGTGAGGAAGGTAAAAAGACCAAGTCTTCACCTTTTGGTTCAGTAGAGATGCCACTCAATCCAATGAGTCTTGCATTAGGCGCTGAAGCAACTTTTGTAGCAAGGTCTATTGATATGGACAGAGATCTCACTGCAAATATTTTAGAAGAAGCTAAAAATCACAAAGGTTCTGCTTTTGTAGAGATTTATCAAAACTGTAATGTCTTCAATGATAAAGCCTTTGAGCAGTTGACCAATAAAGAGACAAAAGTAGCAAATAGAATAAATTTAGTACATGGTGAGAAAACAGTTTTTGGAGAAGATGGACACAAAGCTGTAGTTATCAGAAATGGTATTGCACAAATCGTTGATACTAAAGATGTCGATGAATCTGAAATCTATGTTCATAACATCCATGAGGAGAACCCATCAATTGCTTTCTCTTTATCTAGACTTTCTCATGGTCCATATGGTCCAACACCACTTGGCGTATTTAGAAAAGTCCAGAGAGATACCTTTACCGAAGAGGTTCATAGTCAAATTGATATGGCTAAAGAACAAAAAGGTGAAGGTGAATTAGATAAGCTTATACGTTCTTTGGGAACTTGGGACGTAAGTTAATTTAAGACTTATTCGTCTAAATAATCTATTTGATCCGTTGGCATAATCAATGCTGTTGAAGCATTAACTATATGGGACACAATTCTTTTTAAATATCTAAAAAAGAGTGTTGTTGCTACAGGATATTGAGTCTTTTCTTTATTTTCTAGCAAAGCTGTAATGCGTTTATCAATATCGGTTGAAATTGATGACCCTAAAGTAATTAAATCCTGTACTTTTGATTCATCATCTAACGCAATGCAAGACTGAAGATAAACAATTAATTTACCAATATCATTTCGAAGCTCAATATATGAGTCCAGATCATCACCTTTTGCAAAGGTATTTCCTGTTTCAGCAATTTCAAAAAGATTTTTACAGTAATCTCCAATACGCTCGATATCTTTTGACATAGTCATGTATGAAAGTAGTAAAGGTATATCCAAATTTCTTGAATTCACTGCAGAGTGAATAATCATTTCTCTTCTAACTTCTCTGTGCAGTTCGTTTATAGCTTTATCTGTATCATATAAATCATCTCTAACCGAGTCTAAATTAGTATCACCTAATAAAGCATTCATCGATATATCAAAAACACGCGTGCTGTTAGTTAACATCTCGCTTAGTTTTGCATCAATATTGTCTAATGAATTTTTACTCATCTTTTCTCCTTAATTAAATAGTACTACTCCAAGTAATGGAAGCAGTAAGAAAGTTACTAAAACATATAAAATTGCTACGTATCTTCTTTTAGCAGTAACAACAGCTAGGCTTTTAGCTAGATTTACAGGGATATTTCTAATAAATTGTATTGGATAAATGATCGCTACTCCAATTGCATTAAAGAATACATGATGTAAAGCAATAGTCAGACCTGCCGAGTTATCAACAGCAAAACTTGCTAAGACCGCTGTTATAGTTGTCCCAATATTTGCACCTAAAGTTATTGGGAAAGCGTTCTCAATTGATAATATTCCAGAACCGACAATCGGAACAAGTATGGATGTTGTGATACTTGAGCTCTGTACTGAAAAAGTAATTAATATTCCAATCAGGATAGCAAGTAAGCCTCCACCTTTAGCTAAAGCTCTATCAAGACCCATCTCAATTTGATTGAGCATTAATGATTTCATATTCTTAACAACATTTCTCAAGCTCAAAAAGATACAACCTATTGCAATAATGATTAGGATCACTGCATAGACTCTATAAGAGTTCTCATTGAGATTGCCAATAAATGGAACTGCATTTAATCCATCAAGAATATTATTAGATCCCCACTTGATTGCATTTTTAATTGGGCTATCTGGTTTTGTAGCTGTGAAGCCTGTGGCCAAAATGAACTCTGTTCCGTCTTCTGCCATTTTGGTAATAAATCCAGTAATGAGATCTAGAGGAAATAAGATTATAACAACAATTACGTTGAAAAAGTCATGCATAGTTGAAGCAGCAAACGCTCTCTTGAATTCTTGTTCTCTTCGTACGTGCCCAAAAGATACAAGCGTATTTGTAACAGTCGTTCCTATGTTGGCACCCATTACCATAGGGATTGCATATTCAAGACTTAAAACTCCACTACCAACTAATCCGACAATTGTAGATGTCGTAACTGATGAGGATTGAACCAAAACAGTACACAATATTCCAACGAGCAATCCTGCAAATGGATTTGAAACAGATTCAAAAAGTTGATCAGTATATTCTGCACCAAGTGTTTTGATACCCTTTTCAAGAAGTTTTATGGATACAAGAAAGAAGTATAAGAAAAATAATGCGAAACTTAAGTTTTTAACGACTTTTAAATTCATATTCCGTATGAATTATATATGAGTTTAAATTAAATTAAATTCAGATTTACTGTTCGTTTACTTTACGTTTACTTTAGGAAAAATTATTGAGAATGTTGACCCGAAACTGAGTTTGCTTTCTATTTCGATTCTTGCATTATTTCTATCAATAGCATGTTTTACAATTGCTAGACCTAGCCCAGTCCCCCCTAGTTTTCGAGACCTGCCTTTATCTACTCTATAAAACCTTTCAAATATCTTTTCTTGATCGGCTTTTGATATTCCAGACCCATAATCTTGAAAAGAACAAATTATCTCAGAATCACTCGTCTCTGTTTTAATAAATATATTTTCTTCTAGAGGTGAATACTTAAGAGCATTTTTGATTAAGTTTTTAACAGCTATGGAAATATCATCATAATTTGCAAAAATTTCAGCTTTTGTCTTTTTATATCCCACTCTCTTTTTATTTTGTTTCGAAAGATATGAAATCTCATTTGAAATCACTTCATGTAAATCTATTATTTCCATTTCAATATCTGAGGATTCCATTGAAGAAAGGTCTAGCAAATCAGAAATCAATTCGTTCATACGATCTGAATCCCTTAGAATTTGCTCCAAAAATGATTTCGCCATTCCATCCTTTAACTTTAAAGACCTTAGTGCGGATTCAGCAGCAAGTCTCACAGAAGCTACAGGAGTTTTTAATTCATGAGAAGCATTTGCTATAAACTCTTCTTTAATCCTTGTAATCTCTAAGAACTCTTCTGTATTATCACTCATCGATAAGTTTGTATCCCATACCTCTAATAGTCATAAGTCTTTTTGGTTTTTTGGGATTTTCCTCTATTCTTTCTCTAATTCTTTGTATATGCACATCAAGTGTTTTGGAATTTCCAGCAAAACTATAACCCCAGACTTGATCAAATAATTCCTCTCTTGAAACTAAGTTACCAGCATTGTCACATAAAAAATAAAGTAATTCAAACTCTCTGGGTCTTAAGTCAATAAGCTCTCCCTTTACTTTTGCTTCATATCTAAGTGGACTCATTTCAATATCCCCAACAATTATTTTGTCATTATCTGCAAAGTTGGTTTTTTGGCTTGCATTTGTAGGAGGTGAAAACTGCGATCTTCTCATGACAGCTTTGACACGACTAATTAATTCTTTAACAGAAAAAGGCTTCGTAATATAATCATCCGCACCTATTTCTAAACCTGTAATTTTATCTACTTCATCATCTCTAGCCGTCACCATTATTATTGGAACATTTGAAGTTTTCCTTATAGATCTGCATATATCTAAACCTGAAATTTCAGGAAGCATAATATCCAGTATCACCAAATCAAAATGTTCTTCTTCAAAAAGATCTAGAGCAATTGGACCTTCATCAACATGAGTTACCCTCATGCCCTCATTTTTAAGATTATAAATTATTCCTTCAGCAATACTTTTTTCATCTTCTACAAGTAATATTTTCTTTGCCATTAGAACTCTTTAAATTCTCCAGTGACTAGAAATGAGGCTAATTCGCAAATATCCACAGCGTGATCTCCTCCTCTTTCTAAAGTCCTCACACATGTTATTAGTCTAAATAATCCACTATATAAATCTTTATTACCAGATATATTAGGAACTTCATTTAGCATCTTATTGTAAAGACTATTGATAAGCTCATCTTTTCTTGCGGTTGATAAGGCTAACTCCGCATCTCTGTTTTTTAAACTTTCTAACGCTGAAGAAGCCATGTCTATGACCATATCACCCATTTCTACAACAATTTTATGTAAACTTTCTGGAATGGGTAAATCATGTATTTCGTGAGTTGTTTTTCCTAAATAGACAGACAAATCTCCAAGTCTTTCTAAGTGTAAACTTGCTTGCAAAATTGATGTTGAGAGTCTTAAATCTGATGCAACAGGTTGTTCGGTAGCCATTAGTTCGAACCAGTCTTGATCAATCTTCATATACGCATCATCTATTTCATCATCTTTATCCATCACTTCTGATGCTTTTAAAGTATCTTTATCTTCTAGTGCTCTAACAGCACCTACCAACGAATCGAGAACCAATGTTCCCATGATGTGTAAATCAGTTTCAAGATTATTTATTTTCTGCTCTAAACTCATCCAAACCTCCCACTTATATATTCTTCCGTTAAACTTTCAGATGGATTTGTAAACATAGTCTTTGTATCACTATATTCCACCAATTCACCAGTCCTTCTTCCATCATCAGTAGCCTTTGTTGTAAAAAAAGCACAGTAATTAGATACTCTTGATGCTTGTTGCATGTTGTGAGTCACTATAAGGATGGAGAAGTCTTTTACTAATATCTGCATCAAATCTTCAATTTTTTTAGTTGCGACAGGGTCTAGTGCTGAACATGGTTCGTCCATCAATATAGTATCTGGCTCGACTGCAATTGTTCTTGCAATACACAATCTCTGTTGTTGACCTCCAGAAAGATCAAGAGCATTTTTATCTAGGTCGTTTTTCACTTCATCCCATAGAGCTGCTTGTGTAAGTGCTTTTTCAACTCTGTCATCTAAATTGTCAGTCATATTATTAACTTTTAATCCAAAAGTTATATTTTCTCTTATTGATTTTGGAAATGGATTTGGTTTTTGAAAAACCATACCAATTCTTCTTCGCACTTGTACAGGGTCTACTTCTTCATCATATAGGTTTATACCTTGATAGTTTATCTCACCATTTACTACAGCATTAGGAATCAGATCATTCATCCTATTAAATGATCTGATAAGAGTACTCTTACCACAACCTGATGGTCCTATGAAAGCAGTTATGTTATTTTTAAACATATCCATAGATACATTTTTCACAGCAGTAAAGTCTCCATAACTTACGGAAACATCTCTTACTGTAAAAACATGATCTAATTCTTTTTTTGTTGTTATTTCAGTTTCCATTTATTCCTTTCTGGTTATTACCAGTCTTTTTCAAATTTATTTCTAATAATTAAGGCCAAAGCATTCATACTTAGAAGCAAACCAAGCAATAAAATTATTCCTGCAGATGATGTGTCTTTCCATTCTGCTTGTGGATATCCTATCCAGTTATAAACTTGTATTGGTATGGCAGTAAATCCGCTAAGTGGTGTGTCTGGATAATAATTAACATAGGTTAACGCACCCATAAAAATTAATGGAGCAGTCTCTCCGATGGCTCTTGACAGTCCAAGAACCATTCCTGTAACCATACCTGGGATTGCAGATGGTACTACTTGTCTAAAAATTGCTTGAAATTTTGTTGAACCAAGCGCCAACGCACCTTGCCTTATTGTGTCTGGAACAGCTTTTAATGCTTCTCTAGAAGCAACAATAACAACAGGAAGAATAAGTAATGTCAAGGTTAAACCTCCTGATAATACAGATCTGCCAAAACCTGCGAGTCTGACAAAAACAGCCAACCCCATTAGTCCATAAATTACTGAGGGAACTCCCGCTAAATTAGTTAAATTTAATTCAATAAATCTAGTTAATTTATTTTTTGGAGCAAATTCTTGTAGATATATAGCTGCACCTGCACCAAGAGGAAATGTTGCAAATATTACTATTATCATTAACCAAACTGTTCCTGCAAATGCTGGACCTATTCCAGCTTTAAGTGGATCACGAGAATCTAAGCTTGTTAAGAAATCTCTTGGATTATCAATTGCTACTTTACTAATAAGCCCTAGTTCATAATCGTTAAATAACCTTGAATACCCTGTTGAAATTACATCATAAATAAGTGTCATTAAGGTAACAATTGCAACTGTTACACAAAAATACAAAATACTTAGAAAAGCCAATTCTTTTAATTGCCTTTCCTTTTTAGTTTCGGCAAACACAGAGTTACTGTTCATATTCTTTCCTGTATTTTCTAGCGATGTAATCTGAAAAAATATTGAGAACAAAAGTCATAATAAAAAGTGTTATTCCTAAAGCAAATAAAGCATTGTATGCTGTTGTTCCATGAGGAGTGTCCCCAAGAGAAACATTTACAATAGAAGAGGTTATCGTATACATAGCTTTTCTAGGATCAAGATTCAACTCAGGATACTGCCCACCCGCAATGGTAACTATCATTGTTTCACCAATCGCTCGTGAAAATCCCAAAATAAATGATGCAATGATTCCGGACAAAGCCGCAGGTAACATTATTTTTAATGCTGTTATTCTCCGCGTAGATCCTAATGCGAGAGAACCCATCCTCAAAGATTTTGGAACAGCATTTAGCGCATCATCAGAAATTGATGCGATTGTTGGAATAATCATTATACCCACTGCAATGCCGGCTGAAATAGCATTAAAAACACCTGATCCAGGTATAAAACGCTGAACGATATTAGGTGTAATCCAATTTAAGGCAAAATAACCAAAAACAACAGTTGGTACACCGGCAAGTATTTCCATAATTGGCTTTATAACTTTTCTTGTTCTTCTTGAAGCAAATTCAGAAAGGTAAATTGCTGAAAACAAACCTAAAGGAAAAGAGATCAAACATGCAATCAATGCGATATAGAGGGTTGAAGAAATCAAAGGTAAGACCCCATACACTGGGTTTTTAAATGTTGGTGTCCATCGAGTAGCAGTAAAATACTCTCTAATTGTAACTTCTGGATCTTGAAAAAAATTAATAGCTTCAGTTAACAAAGTAAAAACTATAGCTATTGAAATTAAAATTGCTGCAAAAGCTGACAATGTTATAAAAAACTTTACAACAGATTCAAGGGGCTTTGTTTTAGTTTTAGTTAGATTTAAATCTTTATACATTTCTATTTATAAAAAATTTAGTTAGAAAAGGTAAATAGAAAGTAAATTGAAATTATCTTGGAATTAAACAAAGACGTATCCATGTATCTCTACACAGATACGTCTTTTGATTTTCAGCTACTGAAGTTCTGCCAAGCAGATAGTGCATTGGCTTTTTGATCTTCAAGCATAGGTACGTATCCAACTGCGGGAACAATAATATCCATAGCTTCAAAATAGAAGTCAACAAATGCTTTAACTACTTGATCCTCTTTTACAGATTCTGAAATATATATATATAACGGTCTTGCTAAATAGTAATTTCCTTCAAAAGCAGCTTCTGGTGGCTGACAACCATTTCCTGCGTCAACTTGCACTGCGTTTAATTTATCTTTGTTTTCTTCATAGTAAGCAAGTCCAAAATAACCAAGACCACCTTCAGAGCCAGAAACTCCATTTACTAAAACGTTATCATCCTCAGATGCTGTGTAGTCAGATCTACTACCTGCTTCTCCAGTTATTTCCTCATTGAAGAAATCAAACGTACCTGAATCCGTACCAGGTCCATACAAATCTATTGGCACATCTGGGAATGTACTTCTTACTTCATTCCAGCTACTTACAGAACTATCAGCAAGCCATATTGAATTTAACTCGTCAACTGTCAAGCATGTTGCCCAGTCATTTGAAGATGGAATTACTACTGATAATGCATCTATACCAACTTGCACCTCTAAATATTTTGTGTTGTTCTCTTCACAAAGTGCTACTTCTTTATCTTTTATTGCCCTTGATGCATTTGATATCATAGTCTCTCCAGGACAAAATTTCTTAAAACCACCACCTGTTCCGGAAACTCCAACTGAAATTTTCACGTCAGGATTTAAAATTGTAAATTCTTCAGCTACAGCTTGAGTAATTGGAAAAACTGTTGAAGAACCATCAATCAATATCTCACCAGTAAGTGTCTCTGCTGCTGGCTCAGAAACTTCATTTGTAGATTCAACGGTAGTTTGAGTAACTAATTCCTCATCAACTGTTACTGCATCAGAACTAGTTTCATTGCTATCACCGCATGCAACTACTAGTAAAGATAGAATCAAAATTGATGAAGTAAATTTCAACTTAGTCATTAAATTTCCTTTCTAATTTTTATTACTTAATTAAAAATATAAAATTAGTAAGTAAAAATGAAGTAAACCAAAGTTAAAAGTGATTCAAACTTAAATTAGTTCAGTTTGTGAAGACCAAGACCCTCTATTGAAAGCAAGTATGTAGTTTTCATATCCTAAAAAATCTTCTTTAAATTCATCTGGAATATTAAAACCCCACCAGTCATCTTTAAACTGACTTCGATGTGCTTTCATGGAGTTAATTTTATGTTCTACATACTTTGTTCCATCAACCTCAACATCTATATCGTCATGTTCACTGCCAATTGGGTTGAACCTATTAAATTCTTCTTCTGAAATAATTCCAGCATCAAACATCTGTTGTCTTCTAGATTGCATTCTTTTTTTAGACCAGGCACTGTAATAAAGACGCTCTGGAATCCATACTTCTTGACCATCTTTTAAAGGAAATTTATCTAAATCACTAGCTGCAAAGAAGGCTGCGGTTCCGATTCTATGTGTCTGAATATGATCTGGATGACCGTATCCCCCAAAAGGGTCATATGTGATTAAAGCATCTGGTTTATATTTTCTAATTATGTCGACTAGTTTTCCAACAGGATCAAAGTAATTTTGTCTCCAGAAACAATCAGGATCATCATTTTCATTAGTACCCATCATGCCAGAATCTTTAAACCCCATCCATTCATACTCTTTTACACCAAGTGCTTCAAGGCTTGCCTCTAACTCTTTTCTTCTCATTTCAGCGAGTTTAGGAAAAAGCTCTTCTGGATTATCGTAATTATGAATTTCACCAGCAGAACCATCAGTAGCTGTAGCAACTACAACTCTGTGACCTTCATCAGCGTATTTTGCTAGAGTAACTCCAGTAGAGACGCTCTCATCATCAGGGTGAGCGTGGAATGCTAAAAGTGAAGACATTATTCGGCTGGAAAGGCTTTTTTAGCTAACTCTTGACCAATTTCAATAGCTTTTTCGTGATCTCCATCAATCTTTTCTACTAGTTCGCCAAGAACAATAACTTTCTCTCCAGTAATTTGAAGTATTCCACCAGAGATTGCAAAACTTGTTCTTGTATTGTCATGTTCAATAGTGAGCCCACCTGGCATGAGAGTTGCAACAGTTTGTTCGTGACCCTCAAGAATTCCAATCTCGCCGTTAGGAGTTCTTGAAATTACCATGGTCGCATCTCCTGAGAAACAACTCTCCTCTGGTGAGACAACCTCGACAAACATTAAAGGCTTTCTTCTAGCTCTTTAGCTTTAGACATGACCTCATCAAGGCCACCAGTCATATAGAATGCCTGTTCTGGGACAGCGTCAAGATCACCACTTAAGATAGTATTAAAAGCTTCAACTGTATCTTTAATAGACACGAATTTACCCTCGATACCTGTGAACTGTTCAGCAACAAACATAGGTTGTGATAAGAATCTCTGAATTCTTCTCGCTCGTCCAACTATTTGCTTATCTTCTTCTGACAGCTCATCAATACCAAGAATTGCAATAATGTCTTGCAAGTCATTGTATCTTTGCAGCACTCTCTGTACTTCTCTAGCAGTGTTGTAGTGTTCATCACCAACAACACCTGGATCCAAAATTCTTGATGAAGAGTCAAGAGGATCAACTGCTGGATAAATGCCTAAGTCTGCAATTGTTCTAGATAAAACTGTTCTTGCATCTAAGTGAGCAAAAGCTGTATGTGGTGCAGGGTCAGTAATGTCGTCTGCAGGAACATACACTGCTTGTAGAGATGTAATAGATCTACCTTTAAGAGAGGTAATTCTCTCTTGCAAGAAACCCATCTCGTCTGCAAGTGTAGGTTGATAACCAACAGCAGATGGCATACGTCCTAATAATGTAGATACCTCAGAACCTGCCTGTGAGAATCTAAAGATATTGTCGATGAACAATAACACGTCTTGCTTTTCTTCATCTCTGAAGTACTCAGCCATAGTTAGAGCTGACAATGCAACTCTTAATCTCACTCCAGGCGGTTCGTCCATTTGACCGAATACAAGTGCAGTTTTATCAATAACTCCAGATTCTTGCATTTCTCTAAATAAGTCATTACCTTCACGAGTTCTCTCTCCAACACCAGCGAAAACAGATACACCACCGTGCTGCGTTGCAACTCTATTAATCATCTCCTGAATAAGAACTGTCTTACCAACACCAGCTCCACCAAATAAACCAATCTTTCCACCTTGTACATAAGGCATTAAAAGGTCAATAACTTTGATTCCTGTCTCAAACATCTCATTTTGTGCTGTCACTTCTTCATATGGTGGTGGCTGTCTATGAATTGGCCATTTTTGTTTTACACCAATAGAGCTTGTTTCAACATCTAAAGTTTCACCCCAAACATTGAATATGTGACCTAGAGTTTCTTGTCCAACAGGAACTGAAATTGGTGCTCCTGTATCAGAGACTTCTGCACCTCTTCTTAAACCATCTGTACCTTGCATAGAAATTGCACGAACTCTTCCTTCTCCAAGATGCTGAGCAACCTCTAAAACAATTGTACTTTTAGAACCATCTATTTCTACATCTACTTCTAATGCATTTGTAATCTCTGGTAAAGAATCCTGTGCGAATGCAACGTCAACGACTGGACCTGCAATTTTTACAACTCTACCTAAACTATCGCTCATTTATTTTTCTCCTTATCCTGCTAGAGCTTCCGCTCCACCTACAATTTCTGAAATCTCAGTAGTAATCTCAGCCTGTCTAGCCTGATTACTCTTTCTTGATAAAATCTTAATTAATTCCTCTGCATTCTCTGTAGCTGCTTTCATAGCTCTCATTCTTGCTGCATGCTCCGAAGTTGAGGCATTAAGTAAAGCTGAAAAAATAGTCGCATTTGTATATTTTGGAATAATATTACTTAAAACCTGACTTGCTGATGGCTCAAAGGTGTAACCTCCAACTGACTCTATCTCTTTCGCTATCTGTTCAACCTCAAAAGGAAGTACTGTTTTATACAGCGCTGTTTGAGTCATTGCAGATTGATACTCTGTGTAAACAAGTTCAATTTGATTTGTTTTACCATCATAAAACTCCTGAACTAGCGGGGTCATGATTTCTAAAGCATTTTCAAAGTTTGGTTCATCTGTAATGCCTTCATAGTTTTGCTTTGGTTCAATATTTCTATATTTGAAATATCCGTTTGCTTTTTTTCCGACTGTTACAATTTCAACTTTGTTATTCAAATTTTCATATTCAGATTTTCTGACTTCGGCAAGCTTTAAAATATTAGTGTTATAAGCACCAGCAAGTCCACGATCTGAGGTAATAACAACAAGTGTTATTTTTTTTGTTCCCTCAATTGATGGAGAAGTTGGCATTTCTCCACTGCCTGTGAGTTCCTCGACAATTTGAGCAAGTAAGTTTGTGTAATTGTTTGAGGAGGTAAGTCTTTGTTGTGCTTTTACAATTCTTGAAGAAGCAATAAGTTCCATTGCACGTGTTATTTTCTTTGTAGATTTAACACTTTTAATTCTTCTATTTATTATTCGTAATTCAGCACTTGCCATGATTTACTCTTCTTTTTTCTCCAATGTACTTACAAAAGCTTCTACCGCAGCTTTTAATTCCTCTACAGGTAACTCACCAGTGGTTTTAATTGAATTAATAACCTCTGAATGTCTTGTTTTTACATAATCAATCAAGTCCTGCTCTGCTTGCGGTATATCGGCTGGATCAACTACATCAAGAAATCCCTCTGTAACTGCATAAAGTGAAACCACTTGTTCTTCCATAGGTACTGGTTGATACTGAGGTTGTTTTAGTAACTCAACAACTCTCCGACCTCTATCAAGCTGTGCCTGTGATGCAGCATCCAAATCTGATCCAAACTCAGCAAATGCCTCTAACTCCCTGAACTGTGCAAGGTTAATTCTTAATGGACCCGAGACTTTTTTCATAGCCTTAGTCTGAGCTGCGCCACCTACTCTTGAGACTGATGTACCTGGGTTTACAGCAGGCCTCACACCAGAATAAAAGAGTTCTGATTCCAAATAAATCTGACCATCTGTAATAGATATCACATTAGTTGGAATGAATGCTGAAACGTCACCAGCTTTTGTCTCAATGATTGGAAGGCCGGTGAGTGATCCCCCACCTAACTCTTCACTTACTTTTGCACAACGCTCTAATAATCGAGAGTGAAGATAGAAAACATCACCAGGATAAGCCTCTCTACCAGGAGGTCGTCTTAAAAGTAATGATATTTGACGATATGCAATAGCTTGTTTTGATAAATCATCAAAAACAATTAATCCATGCTCGCCGTTGTACATCCAATGTTGACCAATTGCTGAACCAGCATATGGAGCATACATCTGCAATGCTGCAGCAGCAGAAGCAGGTGCGTTCACAATAACTACTTTGTCGAGTACTCCCTCTTGTTCAAATCTCTCTACAACCTCAGCTACAGTTGATGACTTCTGCCCGATAGCAACATAGATACACTTAACATCAGTATCTTTCTGATTGATTATTGTATCAACTGCAACGGCAGTTTTTCCAATTTGCCTATCACCAATAATAAGCTCTCTCTGACCTCTTCCAATTGGAATCATAGAATCAATAGCTTTAATTCCTGTTTGAAGTGGCTCTCCAACAGGTTGTCTTTCTACAACAGAAGGTGCTTGTAGTTCTAAACGTCTTCTTTCGGTAAATTCAATTGGTCCTTTACCATCGATTGGATTACCGAGCGGATCAATAACTCTTCCAAGAAACCCATCTCCAACACCAATTGAAAGAACTTCGCCAGTCTGCTTAACTGGATTTCCTTCTTCAATATGATTGGAATCACCCATTAATACAACACCAATGGAATCTTCTTCTAAGTTAAGAGCAACTCCGACAAGTCCACCTGGGAACTCGAGTAGCTCTGAAGCCATAACATTTTCTAAGCCCTTGACTCTAGCTACACCGTCTGCAATAGCTGCTACATGACCTACTACATCATCTTTTACAGAGTCTTTCCAGTCACCAAGTGTAGACTTTAATGAATCTGAAATAGCTTTTGCATCAATATTAAGATCGCTCATTCTACCTACCTTCTAATACAGATTTTATTTCTGAAAACTTTGATGAGAGAAGACCGTCAAAAGTTCTCTCTCCAACACTTATACTTATTCCACCAATTACAGATGGATCGACATCAATACTTAGCTCTACATCTGTGCCAACTTTATTTTTAATTACCTTTTGTAGTGCTTTTTGAGTTTTATCATCAAGCTCAATAGCTGTAACAACCTTTGCTACTGAAGCTCCTCTTTTATTTGCAATAAAGTTTGCAACATTTGATTCAATATCATGAAGGTTATCTGCATAACCTTGAGAAATAGTGAGTGTGACAAGATCTACAGTTAAAGGTAAAACTCTTGTACTCAATAACTTCTGCACAGCTTCAATTTTTTTCTCAACAGGTATGCCAAAGTTTCTAAAAACATCTAATGCTTCTTTAGAATCTGACAAAGATTTGAAAACTTGGAGGATTTCATTCTCAACTCTCTCTGAATCATCAGAAGATGCAATTATTTCAACTAACCCTTTTGAAAAAGTCTCAACCGACATTATTATTGCTACCCCATATCCTTTATAAATTTATCAATAAGCTTCTTTTGGTCATCTTTTGACATAGACGATGCAACTTTTTGTGATATCTCCAAAGAGAGATCGGCTACTTCACCCTTTAATTCTGAAGAAACTCTTTCTTTTTCAGCCTCCGAATCAGACTTCGCTTTTTCAACAATTATTTCTGCTTCTTTTTTGGCTTCTGCAAGCATATCTTCTTTAATTTTCTCAGCGGCAGCTTTACCTTCATCAATGATTGTTTGAACTTCTGAATCAGCATTTGATACAAGCTTGTCGTACTCAGCTTTAGATTTCTCAGCTTCTGCTTTTGTTTCCTCAGCTTCTTTTATCTGACCTTCTATGGCAGAAGATCTTGATTCTAAAGTTTCATTCAATGCAGGTAGTGCCCATTTCCAAATAAAGAAAAATACAATTGCAAAAGCAGCAATACCAGCAACAAGTTCAGATGTTGCAGGCAAAAGCAGATCAATACCTGAGCTTGATTCTTCAGCTTCTGCTAATAAAAATTCTAAATTCATGTTCACTCTTTTTCTCCTATACCAAGAAGAATAGAACGAATCCAATAAGCGCTAGTGCCTCAGTAAAGGCGATTCCTAAGAACATAGTTGTCCTTACCATACCAGCAGCTTCTGGTTGTCTTGCCATAGCTTGTACGGCATTACCAGCAATTAACCCGATTCCAACACCGGGACCAATTGCAGCCAATCCGTATCCTATTAACGCGTATGCAGCTTCCATTTTCCTCCTTATTTATTAATGCTCTGGATGCAGAGACGTTTGTATATACACTGCAGACAACAATGTAAAAATGTATGCCTGCAAAATTGAAACTATTAATTCGAATCCATAAATTCCTAATCCAAGTGTGAACCAGGCTAAGCCAATAGGTGCTTTAGAGAGTATGTAATCTGCACCACCAGGTTGTACTAAGAAAAAATATGCAGATGCAAGTAGCAAACTTAGCATGACATGTCCAGCAACAAGGTTAGCAAAAAGTCGAACAGCGAGACTAAATGGTCTCACTAATAAAACTGAAACTAACTCTATGACACCCACTAATGGTTTAAGCGCAACTGGAACTCCTGGAGGCCAAACTAGGTGAGAAATGTAGCCAAAACCTTCTTCTTTAATTCCAACAAAAACAAAAATAAAATAAGTAATAAGACTTAAAAATAGTGGCAAAGCCATACGAGATGTAACTGGAAAGTTGATTAGTGGAGCAACCTCAAACAAGTTTCCAACAAGGATAAATAAAAATATTGAGACTAAATAAGGAGTAAACTTCTCTCCACCTCTACCAATTACACCAATAGCTATTTCATCTTTAACAAATGTAAATATTGATTCAACTGCGGATTGGAGTTTTCCAGGTACAACTGATTTTTTTCTTAACCCAAAAAACACAACTAATACAGGGATTATCGCTGCAAGAAGTATTAAAATCTCAGTTCTTGATATTTGTGTTCCTGCAAAATTACCAAATTCGAATAACTCTTTTACGTTTGCAGGTTTGCAAACTACTTCATTTATAAAATCACAAGTTTCAGCTGCTGTTATCATTTGCCCAATCTAAATCTGTGTCTTTTCTCTTAATAACCATAGTCATTTCTATAAATAACATAGTTAAAAAAACAATTGGCACTGTCAGAGACATTGCCAAATCATCAATAGAATAAACGTTTTTTAGTAATAAGAGAAACCCAAATATAAAAATTAATCTAAATACATATCCAAATAACGCAGCAAAATAATAGAAATTTAGAGAGATTTTTGCTGCATAAGACATGATTACTGCTCCTAGAAAAAAACCTGTAGCAACAATTACTGAAGAATAAAGAGAGGTGAGAAATGCTTCTAGTGATTTAAAATAAAATAACACTGGAACAATTACATATATGGGTAAAGATCTAAAAAGCATCCTTTTTGCTAGTTCAATTTCAACGTTCATCTTTTTTATCCTCTAATTTTGCTGAAATATTCCACATTCTTCTATAGCCGTCATAGATTCCAATGAGTACAAACATTATTACTGGCCAGGGTTCGTATCCAAAAAAATTTTGAATTACAAGCCCTATTAAGAGTCCACTTAAAATAGATGTGGAAAAGGTAGAAACAGGACCAAAATCTTGTAAATTGACTCTTGCTTTAGCCATATGGTTGAAAACTCGTGGCAAGAGATCTGACTTCTGCCTCTAACTCATTTAATTTATTTTCATCTGATCTATTTTTCATTATCTCAGATATTAGATAACCAACCTGTGATAGTTCGTTTTCTTTCATTCCACATGTAGTTACTGCTGGAGTACCCATGCGTATACCTGAAGTAATAAAAGGAGATCGAGGATCAAATGGTATTGCATTTCTATTTAAAGTAACTCCCCTATTATTTAATAGAATACCAGCTTCTTTACCCGTTAATTCTTCATCTACACTTCTTGTATCAACAAGAACTAGATGGTTCTCTGTTCCACCACTAACTACTCTTAAGCCTTGGTCTTGAAAAGAATCAGCTAGTGCTTTTGCGTTGTTTAAAATTTGTTGTGCATACTCTTGATACTCTTTTGTTAAAGCTTCTTTAAAACATACAGCTTTTGCTGCTATTTGGTTATTTAGTGCTCCACCTTGAGCACCAGGAAATGTATTTTTATCAATATCCTTAGCGAATTCTTCCCTTGTTAAAATAATTCCACCACGTGGACCACGTAAAGCTTTGTGAGTTGTTGCCGTAACAACATCAGCATATTTTGCTGGATTGTCTACAACTTTTCCAGCAACTAGCCCGATAAAGTGAGCTGCATCAACCATAAAGTGTGCGTCAACTTCATCTGCAATCTCTCTGAATTTTTGGAAATTAAGTGATTGTGAATAGGATGAGTAACCAGCAATTATTAATTTAGGTTTATGCTCTAAAGCCATGTTGTAAACAGTTTCCATATCAATTAATTCTGAATCCTCGTCTAGACCATAGCCAACAAAGTTGTATACCTGACCTGAGAAGTTAACAGGTGAACCGTGTGTGAGATGTCCTCCTTGGTCAAGTGACATACCTAGTACAGTGTCGCCAGGTTCTAATAACGACAAGTAAACTGCCATATTTGCAGATGATCCTGAATGAGGTTGAACATTAGCGTGATCAGCTTGAAATAATTCGCAAGCTCTATCAATCGCTAGCTGTTCAATTTGATCAACAATTTCACATCCTTCGTAATATCTACGTCCTGGAAAACCCTCAGAGTATTTATTAGTCAATATTGAGCCAGTTGCTTCCATTACTGCTTTTGAGGCAAAATTTTCTGATGCTATGAGATGTATATGTGTATTTTGTCTATTTAAGTCGTTATCAATTAACTCAGAAATTTCTGCATCTACATTTTTGAGTGATTCTTGGGAAGCGCCTTTATTATTCATGATATGTATTCTAACAGTAACTTGGAGGCCATTTAAGTGGGCCTTCTCTTAAAATTTCTCCACCCTCGACACGAAAATCTATAATAGTTGAACCACTTCCGTGAACAGAGGCTCCTTCAAGATATTCTGCAACATTTGAGCCAAATATTTCTTCTGCTTCTGTATTACTAGTAACATCATTTTCACCAGATCGGTTTGCACTTGTTACAGCTAGTGGTCCAGTAATTTTTAATAACTCAATTGCTAGCTCATTGTCAGGAACTCTGACACCAATTGAAAATGGATTTTTTGTACCAACACCATCAGCAAATTCCTTTGTTGTCTCAACGACAATCGTTAGAGGTCCTGGCCAATAAAGCTCTACAACTTCAGGAATTGTTGATACTATATCAAGTTTCTGTAGGTCGTAATAAGAAGAAACAAGAATAGATAAAGGTTTATCTTCATCTCTTCCTTTTAGGTCAAAAATTTTATCTACAGCTTCTTGACTATAGGGATTAACTCCAATTCCATAAACTGTCTCTGTTGGAATACCTACTACTTGATTATTATTTATTGCTTCAACTGCATGATTCAATTTATCGTTTTGCAATTATATACCGATCTCTTTCAACTAAGTCCTTCTCTAACTCTACTTGCTTCCAATGAGAAAGATTATTCAAAATGGTTGTTGCATGACTAGTGTCGACTTCTAAAAATAGTGTAAGGCTTCTTATATCCTTTTCCTCAATTTCATTTATTAATCTATTGATATATAAAAGTCCATCAATTCCACCATCAAGAGCTAAAAGTGGTTCATAATCCACTACTTCAGACTCAAGACTGGAGAGGGTTTTTGTTGGAATATAGGGTAAGTTTGCAACAATTACGTCATAATCAACTTCTTCAACGTCATTTAAAAGGTCTGATTGAAATAAATTAATTTCTAGATTATTAATTTCTGAATTCTCTTTTGCTAAATCTAATGCTTCAAGGGAAATATCACATGCATCAACTGTTGACTCCGGATAAAGTTTTTTCAGCATAAGTGCAATACATCCAGTTCCGGTACCCACATCCAAAATTTTTTTTGGATTATCAGAGTTATTTTTTATTAATTCAATTAAAAACTCTGTTTCTGGTCTTGGGATCAAACACCGTTGGTCAACATTGATTTGAATGCTATAGAAAGGGATATATTCTTCTATGTATTGAAGAGGCTCACCATTTAGTCTTCTAGTAAGCAGCTCTGTATAAGATGAATGATAATCTGACTGTGATCCTGTAATTTCCTTAGCTTTTTCTCTGAGTCTTGCCAGTTCATGTTCAGGAATTTGTTGGATGTTCATTATTCTTCTAGATTGGCAAGTCTTGAAGCTTCATTATCTGCAATCAAGCCAACAACAAACTCTTCTAAGTCTCCATCTAAAACCTGATCTAATTTTTTTAATGTTAAGTTAATTCTGTGATCAGAAACTCTATTGTCTTTGTAATTATATGTTCTTATCTTGTCTGATCTCTCACCAGAACCAACTTGGTCTTTTCTATCTTTCGCACGTTCTGCTGCAGCTTTATCTTGTTCAGCCTTTAAAAGTCTTGCCCTTAAAATTCTCATTGCTTGATTTTTATTTTTTAACTGTGATTTTTCATCCTGACTGGTGACAACAAGGCCTGTTGGTATATGAGTAATTCTCACTGCTGAGTCAGTTGTATTAACACTTTGACCACCAGGACCGCTAGATCTATAAACATCAATTTTTAAATCACTATCAACGATATTTAAGTCAACTTCTTCAGCTTCAGGAAGTACTGCAACAGTTGCTATTGAAGTATGCACTCTCCCCTGTGATTCAGTTTTAGGAATTCTTTGTACTCTATGCGCTCCAGCTTCAAATTTAAGCTTTGAAAACACTCCTTTTGACTTTATTGCAAAAATTATTTTACTGTAACCACCCTGGTCTGAAGCTGTAAGTTCTATAGGTTCAACATTCCAAGCATTTCTTTCCGCAAAACGGGTGTACATTTTATACAAATCACCCACCCATATAGCTGCCTCTTCTCCACCAGCTCCAGGTCTAATTTCAACTAATACATCCTTTTCGTCCAGAGGATCTTTTGGAAGAAGTGAAACTTTTATTTTTTGTACTAATGGATCAATTTTATTTTTATTCTCAGTGACGATTGATTCAAACTCACTTTTCATATCTTCATCATCTTCAGAATTGATAAGCTCAACTGCATCATCAATCTCAGAAGTTATCTTTTTCCACTCATTAAATAAATCGACAATAATTGAGACATCACTATGCTTTTTTGCCATTTCTGCATAACCTTTTTGATCCTTAGAAATATCTATTTCTGAAAGTTGTTTTTCTATTTCAGGAAGTGAATTTTCAATTGCTTTCAGTTTTTCATGTAAAGAATTATCCAACTTTTACCTCACTTGCTTGTGCAGTAATCCTTTCAAATAATTTTGTATTTTCAGAATTTTCAACACAGTTTGCCATTGATAAAATAGCCACTTCAATTTGATCATCAGAAGGTTTTTTTGTCGTAATAAACTGTGTCCAGATGCCAGGAGCTGCAAAAAATTTTGCAATTAATGAATTACTATTTGCAAAGTTAAATTTCAATATCTCATAAGAAAGCATTGATACCACTACAACATGTAAAATTCTAGTCACCGCAGTCAAAACAATATTGACGTTTGGGATAAATGGAAGGGTTAATAAGCTAATAAAAACTATTAGAAAGAGAAAAGATGTTCCACACCTTATGTGTTCTTTTGGAAAGGTTTTTACATCATCCATAGTAAGAGATTTTTTAGCTTCATAAGAAGCTATTGTCATATGCTCAGCCCCATGATATTCGAATAACTCTTGTGCATCTTTAGTTCTTCCTATGAGATAAATATAAACAATAACTATAAGCCCACGAAGAACACCTTCTAATACACCGGTTAATGATTGAGAAAAATTAACAGTCTCTACCAGCAATCGAGGTCCAGCTATAAAAATTAGTAATACAGATACCAAAAAAGAGTAGGTCATAATTTTTGACAACAAACTTTCCTCATATTCTTCAAAATCAGAATAAATCTGATCTGAGAGAGTTATTGCCTTAAATCCAACATACATTGAATCAATGAGTGCCCCAAATCCTCTGATTAATGGGGCGGACCAAAATTTGTTTCTTTTTATTAATGGGATTCTTTCTTCGTAATATTTGTGAAGTTTGTTATTTTTATCCCTGATTCCTAAAGACCATCCTTTTGGGCTTTGAATCATGACACCACCAATTACTGCTTGGCCACCATATGCAATATCTTGTTCAGACATATGAAATTGAAATTAGTAAAGTTATTCTTCTTCTTGAGAAGAAGTTTCTTGTTTTGGTGCTTGTCTGGTACTTGTTGATCCGTACCTTTGCTTAAACCTTTCGACTCTACCTGTCGAGTCAACTAATTTTTGCTTACCAGTAAAAAATGGATGGCTAGCAGAAGAAATCTCAAGTTTTACTAATGGATATTCGTTTCCATCTTCCCATTGAATAGTTTCGTTTGTTTTAATAGTTGAACGAGTAAGAAACGCAAAACCAGCGTCTTCGTCTGAGAAAACAACTTCTCTATAATCTGGGTGTATACCTTGTTTCATAGTTCTACTTTACAATAATACTTTTATTACTTTACAAGATTATTTTGCTTTTGCGACATCCTTTAAGAATGCATCATTACTTTTAGTTTCTTTTAATTTATCGATTAAAAGTTCAGTGGCTGCTCCGCCTTCAAGGGCCACTAAGACTCTTCTAAGGGCCCAGAGAGACTCAAGCTCTTTTGGAGATACGAGTCTTTGCTCTTCTCTGGTTCCAGAAGGTGTGACATCAATAGCTGGAAATACTCTCTTATCAGCAAGCTGACGATCAAGACGTAACTCCATATTTCCTGTGCCTTTAAACTCTTCAAATATAACTTCATCCATTTTTGAACCGGTCTCTACAAGTGCTGTTCCAAGAATTGTTAAGCTTCCCCCACCTTCAATATTTCTCGCAGCACCAAAGAATTGTTTTGGAGGAGTAAGCGCTGTTGAATCAACACCACCAGAGAGAATTCTACCGCTAGCAGGTGTTGCTAGGTTGTGAGCTCTAGCTAAACGTGTGATTGAATCTAGAAGAATAACAACGTCTCTACCTTCCTCAACTAATCTCTTGGCTCTTTCAATTGCTAACTTAGAAACTTGAGTGTGCTCATCAGGAGGTCTATCAAAAGTAGAAAATACTACTTCACCATCAACTGATCTTTGCATGTCAGTTACTTCTTCTGGTCTCTCATCAACCAACACAACCATCAAATAAACCTCGGGATTATTAGTGGTTATTGAATTTGCAATTTCTTTAAGAATTGTTGTTTTACCAGCTTTTGGTGGAGATACAATTAACCCTCTTTGTCCTTTTCCTATAGGTGCAATCAAGTCAATTATTCTTGGAAGAATTTTTTCAGGCTTCCCATCCATTTCAAGTTTTAATCTCTCATCTGGAAAGAGAGGAGTCAATTTATTAAAATCTACTCTTCTAGCAAGTAACTCCGGATCAGCATCATTTACAGAACTTGGTTCAATAAGTGCTGGATACTTTTCTTTCTGCCTTGGGGCTCTGATAGGACCTGAAACCATATCACCTTTGCGCATTCTATATTTCTTTATTAAACCTGCAGCAACATAAACGTCATCCTCACTTGGTTTGTAACCGTTACATCGAAGAAATCCGTATCCTTCTGGAAGAATGTCCAGAATACCGTCCCTTGTATCACCTTTTTTAATCTCACTGTCGCCAGAGCTAACGACAGAAGGGCCGTCATCACTATCTGATTTGCTGATTACCTCAGCTACTTCAGTTTCTTCTACATCTAATATTTCATCACTATGCTCAACTAATAAATCTATAAGTTTCGCTTTCTGAAGCCCCTTATGCTCAATTCCTAAGCTCTCAGCTATTGACCTAAGGTCTGCTACTGTTTTAGATTGTAATTGTGATCTTGCGGACATATTTTTCTCCTATATAAAATCAATTTTTTGGAAATGATTTGTGAATTGTTTGTCTGAAAGACAACTTAATTATATACATATTTTTATTAAAAAGATAACTTTTAAAACTTTTTTGAAAAAGAATACGATACTACAAAAACCATGCTTGTTAAGTAGTAAATCATTCCATAAATTGCTACTTCTGGCATTTCTAAAGCTAGTGAAATGCCTAAAACAATTGGAAAATTTTGACATAGAGCCTCAATTTGTAATGTTTTTGCATTAGATAAATCAATATTCGAAAAAGTTATCAATATTCTGCTAAAAATAAATATCATAATTAAAGAACTAAATGAAATAAGTAATCCCTGTTGTACATTTTCTAAAATGTAAGATGCCAAATCAATTGGTGTCCAAATTGAAACAACAACAATTAAAATCTTCAAAAATACATCGAGAGGTTTGAAAATTAAATTTGTAAATTTCTGAAATTTTGCTTTAACTATCATACCAAACACAAAAGGAATCAAAACAAACAGAAGTAACTGAATAAACGAAGTTGCTGGATCAATACTGAAATTGTTAGATCTTGATGTAATGACTGTAAGCCAAAAAACTATAGTTATTGGTGAAATAAGCGACGCAAAAGAAGTCAAGAATACAGATAACGGAACGTTCCCACCTTTAATATGTGCAAGTAAGCCAGACACATGACCCCCCGGAACAATCAAAACTATAACTGCTGCAATTGCAAACAATGAATTACTAAAAAGTTCAGATACTAAAAGACCTATAAGGGGTAATAAAATAAGTTGAATGCAAAGGCCGTAAAGTAATGATTTTTTTTCTGTAAATATTCTTTTAAACTGTTCTAAATTGCTGCTTAATCCTAAAAAGTAAAATAAAACAGGAATAAATACAGTAACTATATTTAAAGGTAATGAATTATTTACTGCTTCCCCCATGACATAAATATACAAATATTTTTACAAAATGTATATAAGGTCAAAAATAAAAATTGATTTTTGTATTAATTATTATCTTTAACTTTTATATAAAATCCTACAATCAAAATTGCAACCATGTATCCAATAAGCATTAATGCAAAAGTTAGGAAAAATAAGCCTTGATTGACTCACTTATTGCAAATTTATCATTTTCAAGCTTTAAATACTCTTCTGTATCATCAATTTCTACTTCAGAAGAGGTTTCAATTAATGGGGTGATAACATTACTGAATTTCTCAGGAGAAGCTGTGGCAACTGCAACAGTAGGGACTGAGTCTTGATTGTTTAATGCCATACGTATTGATGTGACCGAATGTGGATCAAATATAGAACCAAACTCTTCATATAGAGATTTAATTTCACTTTTAATATCATCATCTAAAAATGTAGTTGATGAAAAAATGTTATTCAATTTTATAATATTCTCATCAGACAACTTCGCTTTATGTTCTTTTAAGAGTGCGTCATAAAATACAGATGCCCCATCTGTAAAATCAAAAATTAACCTCTCTAAGCTTGATGGAATCTGTATATCCATGCTTGGAGCAACACTTGGTAAAGTCTTCTCAGGTGCAAGCTCCCCTGTCTCAATAAATCTTCTCAAAACATCGTTTACATTTGTACTACAGAGGATTTTGTTTACAGTTAATCCATTAGATCTTCCGAACCATGCGGAGTAAGCATTACCAAAATTCCCAGAAGGAATTGCAACATTTATTGGTGAGCTAAATTGCTTTGTAAGCCAGACATAATATGAGACCTGTCCCATGACTCTAAGCCAGTTAATTGAGTTAAGAGAAATAATTCTTCGACCAAATGGATTTTCTGACAATAAATCTTTAGCAATTCTCTGGCAGTCATCATATGATCCCTCTACTGCAATATTCAACACATTGTCTTGAATGACACTTGTCATTTGCTTTCTCTGATACTCACTAACTTTGTTTGCTGGATGTAAAACAACGATATCAATATTTTCAGAATTCTTTACAGCCTGTATTGCTGCACTTCCTGTATCACCACTAGTAGCAACAATGACAAGCCCTCTCTCTCCCAACTCATCAAGTCTTCTATTTGCTATCGCACCAAGAGGTTGTAATGCATAATCTTTGAACGATTTTGTAGGACCGTTAAAAAGTTCCATAACAACTGTTGATGCATTTAACTCTTTTAAAATTGGTTCTGGGGAATTTTCAAATCCAGGATAAATTGCTAAGTCCTCTACATATTTTGCTGACGCTTTATCAAGAGAAATAAAAATAGTTTTTACGAAATCTTCGTAACTTAAGTCTTCCTGTGTTAGATAAGCTAAATTTTCTAAAGTTACTGAATCAGGTAGGTACAAACCTTTATCTGGTGCAACTCCTGAGAGAATAACATCTTGAAAAGACAGTGTCTCTTTATGACCTCTTGTTGATTGATAATGTACCACTTAGCTATAGACACGAAGAGTTGAGGTTACTGAAGTAACTGAGTCAAGCGAGGCTATTTGCTTAATTGACTTCTGCATATCTTTTTCTGGTGCTTCATGAGTAACAAGCACTAACTCTGCCTGTTCCCCACGACCTTCTTGAATAACGCTCTCAATACTCACATTATTTTCACTAAATGTACCAGCTATAGAGGCAAGTACTCCCGGTTCATCAGTTACTGACAATCTAATAAACCAACTTGAAGACACGTCATCAAAATTTTTACTATCATTTTTTTGACTTCTTAGGGGATACCAGTTTGACTGATTGCTTGAAAGTTGATGACAAGCACTTAAAACATCTCCAATAACTGCACTTGCTGTAGGAGCAGCACCTGCACCTGGACCAGAAAATACTAATTGATTTATATTCTCTCCCTCAACTACCACTGCATTAAGGGCTCCTCTGATAGCTGCTAATGGATGTTTTGTATCAATAAGTACAGGATGCACTCTTGCGTTGAATCCACCACCTTCATTATCAATGAGCGCAACAAGTTTAATTGTTTTGTTTAACCTACTAGCCCAATCAAAATCTTCTTTTGTAATTGAGGAGATTCCCTCAGTATGTACATTATTTTTTTTGGGAGTTGCACCAAAGCAAATTAATGAAAGAATCATTGCCTTATACGTAGCATCAATTCCCTCAACATCATTTGTTGGGTCTGGTTCTGCATACCCTAACTCTTGTGCTTCTTTAAGTGCATCTTCGTAACTACTTCCCTCTTCCATTGCAGTGAGTATGTAGTTGCTTGTTCCATTAATTATTCCGGAAACTCTGGTGAGCTCCTCTGCTCGTAAACTTTCAATAAGAGGTTTCAGAACTGGAATACCTGCTGCAACTGCTGCTTCAAAATATAGATTAGTTTTGTGTTCTTGTGCAAGCTCTATAAGCTCTTTCCCACAGTCAGCGATAATATCTTTGTTTGCCGTAATCACAGATTTTCCACTCGTAAGTGCTGTTTTTATATATTCTTTTCCAGGATTTATACCACCAAGTACTTCAATCACAACATCAATCTCATCATCATTAATAATGTCATCAATATTATCTGTAAGGAGGTTTTTATCTAGTGATCTATCTTTATTTAGATCTGCAACTAAAACTTTTTTAACGGTGATGTTGAGCAGTGAGTTATCTACATTGAGTAGACGCAGAATTACAGCAGAGCCTATATTTCCTGCACCAAGTACTGCTATATTAATGTTTGCTTTACTCATAATTAGTAAGAATAGATGTTACAAACAAT
>Ga0255763_1001154_pt1 | contig 27890 bp, 10 predicted proteins | sample 041ome_2_FD_179963 | JGI IMG/M metagenome (GOLD analysis project Ga0255763, IMG submission 179963) | Coastal salt marsh microbial communities from the Groves Creek Marsh, Skidaway Island, Georgia - 041406US metaG (version 2) | ecosystem: Environmental > Aquatic > Marine > Intertidal zone > Salt...
GAAATGCTTTTACGAGCGCCGAAAGATTTGGACGACGCGTGCATCGCGACGAAGACGAAGAGCGGGAGAGAGGTGAAAACGCCGCTCATGTCCGGCGACGAACTGTTTGCACAAAACGGTGGAGGACACGCGATGAAACCGAAACGAGAGGAGAAGTTTTGGTGTCAAGTGTTGAGGGAAGAGACGACGAAAGTCCTCCCGGAGGAGGAAAAAGAAGGAAAGGAGAAGAGTAAAGAAGAAGAAACGAGCGACGATGACGGAGAGAATAATCGAGAACCAAAACCGACTGGCGCGGCGATGATGATCGCTTTGGGTGGCGGCATCGGGACCAGAGACGCGGTCGCGTGGGAGTCCGATCGATGGCCGACGGTATCGTCGAACGAGGAAGAAGACGATGCGAAGAAATTCTCGGAGAAGAACGTGGAGAAAGTTTTGGGATGGCGCGAGAAAAAAAGCGCGACGAAGGAAACGACGACGGAAACGACGGAAACGAAAGAGATTGAGCTTTTGGTGAAGTTTAAAAACGTCGCGTATTTCCACTCCCGATGGGTTCCAGAATCCTTCGTCGAGAAGCAAAGATTGACGCAACTGTACATCAAGTTTCCGAAGGTGGACCCAGTCACCGGGGAAGCCAATACGAAGAGTGTGTCCGTGGACGTGGCTAAGGAGGTCATGGAACTAGATAAGATTGTCGCGGTGAAACCTGGAGCGTTGTATCTGTGCAAGTGGAAAGGCTTGAATTACGACGAGTTGACGGAGGAATCGTTCGAGTTTGTCGAGGAACATTTTCCTTCGTGCGTACCGGATTTCAACAAGGAGGAGATGCGATGGACGGAGAAGAACGAAAAAGCGGGCGAATTAGAAGACGCCGCAAAGAAACCCGAGGACGGCGAAGTGCGAGCGAAAGTGTGGACGACAAACGATGCTTTGATCGAACCGGAGAAGTTCAACGGCAAACACACCGATTTCATTTTGCGCGAGTATCAAGCCGAAGGCGTCAAATGGATCACGAGCAATTTTCACGCCGGTCGTCCAGGTTGCATCTTAGCCGATGAGATGGGATTAGGTAAAACCGCGCAAGCAATTAACGTTTTAGAAGTTGTTTGTGAACGCGTACGCCCGGACCTTCCAACGCTGGTCGTCGCGCCGTTGTCTACGTTAGTGAACTGGGAACGCGAGTGCCAAACGTGGATACCGCATTTGAACGTCGTCGTGTACAGCGGAACCGCAAAAGCGCGCGCGGAAATCCGAGACAAGTGTTTGTGGCCTAAAGACGAGCAATCAAACACTTTATCCCCGGGGTCGAGAGCGGACGTCGTGTTGACCACGTACGAGATGGTGAACTTTGATAAAAACGCGCTCGGTAAAATTGAATGGTCCGCGGTAGTTGTCGACGAGGCGCACAAGTTGAAAAACAGCGAAGGTAAACTCTTCAACGAACTTTCCTTGTTTAAAAAGCAAAAGACGTTGCTATTGACCGGCACGCCGTTGCAAAACAACGTCGGCGAATTGTGGAGTCTGTTGAAATTCGTCGACCCGCAACGATTCGCCGAACGCGAAAAATTCGAAAAAGTCTTCGGCAACATCTCCACCGCGAATCACGTGGACGCGCTGCACGCGGTGTTAAAACCGTACCTGTTGAGACGTTTGAAAACGGATGTGGAGCAAAAGTTGCCCCCGAGAGTTGAAACGTTAGTCGAGTGCGAGTTGGCGCCGTTGCAAAAGAAGTGCTATCGCGCGTTGTTTGAGCGCAACTTTTCGTTCTTATCCTCGGCGTCTGGCTCGGACGATGCGACGATCTCAATGAAGGAGGAAGAGAACGGCGAGAATGCGCTTTCTATGTTTCGCAACGTCATGATGGAAGTGCGCAAGTGCTGTCAACACCCGTTCCTTCTCGACGGCGTCGAAAATGCCGTTTCGAACGGAACGATGACCGTTACCATCGACAAACTCGTCTCGGCGAGCGGGAAGTTGCAATTGCTCGATAAGCTTTTGCCGAAATTGAAAGCGAACGGCTCGAAAGTTTTAATCTTTTCACAAATGACGCGCGTTTTAGACGTTTTAGAAGATTACAATCGCGCCAGAGGCCATAAATACGAGCGATTAGATGGTGGCGTGACTGGAAAGAAACGCCAAGAATCCATCGACCGATTCTCCGCGGAAGATTCCGAGGCGTTTTTGTTCTTATTATCCACTCGGGCCGGCGGTCAAGGCATCAACTTGACCAAAGCGGATACAGTCATCGTGTTTGATTCGGATTGGAACCCGCAAAACGACGCGCAAGCGTTAGCCAGAGCGCACAGAATTGGCCAAACGAAAGCAGTCCAGGTGTACCGCTTGGTTTCGAGAGGGACGTACGAGAAGGAAATGTTTACTCGAGCGTCCATGAAACTTGGTTTAGAACAAGCCATTTTCGGCGATATCAATAATAACGATAGCGATAAAGAGAACGCTGCGCTGCAACAACAACAACAACAACAACAACAAAAGCCCTCCGCGAAATCGGCGAAAGAGCAAAGACAAGAAGTTGAAAATTTGCTCAAGCACGGAGCGTACGGGCTCCTCACCGAAGCTCGAGAAGAGGCGGAGAAGAGATACCAGAAGTGGGGCTCCGACGATATCGACTCGATTTTGCAAAACTCGGAGCAAAAAGTCGTCGACGCCGAGGAGGATGAGAAAGAAAAGCGGCCGTCGGATAAGAAGAAGGAAAAGTCTTCTTTGTTTGCCACGGCGACGTTCGCCTCGGAAGCTTCGGAGAAGATGAACGTAGATTTAGACGATCCGGATTTTTGGCAAAAGTTAATGCCGGAACAAGCCGAGGAAGAAAAGCGTCTGGAAGCGCAAAAGAAACGCCTGGAAGAGCAAAAACAACAAGCGTTGTTACTCTCGGCGAAGAAGAAAGAAGACAGACGCATGGCCAACGGCGAGATTTGGGAGTGGTCGTGGCAAGAGAAACGCTCTTCGTTGGATAAATTAGCCATGTTTGGTTTTGGAAACTGGGAGAAGATCTACGACACCGCGCAGTTGAAGAACGACAAAACTATCGCGCACTTGAAAGCGTTTTGCAGACGCTATGCGTCTTTGGTTGTCCAACGTCACGAAGCGATTACGCCGGTGTTGCGCGAAACCGTTTTCGGCGAAATCGACGAGGACGAAAAAGCCATCGTACATTTAGCCACCGGCGGTGAAGATTATCTCAACGAAATCTTCGCGGACCGACATTTTTACACGCACTGCAAAGAGCGATCGTCAGAAGACGCTTTGAAGTTGGAAATGTTGCTGTGCGGATGGAAAGCGGTCCAAGAAGTTGGCGGCATTGAAGGCGCCTCTATGGAGTTGGACGTCCCAGACGTCTCCATGGGACCAACAGATCAACAAAAGATCGCCCCGCCGGCGAAATGGTGGAACGAAGCGCACGATCGCGCGTTGATTTGTGGCACTTTCAAGTGGGGTTTCGGAAAATACAACGACATTCGCGACGACGAGGAGTTAGCCTTCGCGTGGGATTTTAAGGGTAAAGTCGCGCCCGAGGAAGAGAAGAAGAAGAAAGCGGTCCCCGTCGCGAAATTGCCGGTGGCGACGTTGCCGGGCGGTGGCATCATCGTTGACGTGCCCGAATTCGGTGGAGGTGTTCAGGACATGGATATCGATAAAGCTGCCGACGACGACCTCATGGCGAGCATGCGCATGATGGAAAAGAAAGAAGACGAGGCCACCGCTTTGCCCGCAATCGCGACGGACCTGCAGGAGCAGCCGCAGCAGCAGCAGCAAGAAGACGACATGGAGACGGAAAAGCAATGGGTACACGGCCGCCATCTCGCCTACCGCATCCGCCGCCTCTTTGCCGCGCTCGGAAACAAACCGTTAAACGCGTTCAGCATCAAGCGCGACAGCGCGGCGTTGCCGAAACCGCCAAAAGCGCCGAAAGAACCGAAACCAAAGAAGGAAAAGAAACCGAAAGCACCGAAAGTACCGAAAGAACCGAAACCGAAAAAAGAAAAGAAACCAAAAGCACCGTCTCTCGGCCGTCGCGCGGGAGGCGGCGCGGGTGGCGACCCTCTCGCCAAACTCGAGAGAGCCGCGCAAGCCGTGAAAGAGTTGCCTCGAAAAGAAGCCGACGAAACCGGTTACGAAGCGTTTCAAACGCCCATCGGTCCCGTAGGCGGCGTCACCATCGAATGTTTAGGTACGGTGTTGCACTCGCCGGAAGACGCCAAGAAAGGATGGTCGAACGTGAACTACATCTTACCGCTCGGTTTCAAAACCACAAAGTTGTATTCCAAATTAGACCCGGAAAATTTGGAAGAGAAGTGCACGTGGACGCAAGAGATTAAAATGGACGAATCCGAGAAAACGCCGCTCTTTTCCTTGACCACGGAAGACGGCTCCATAGTCATCGAAAAGAAATCCGCGACCGCGTGTTGGGGCGAAGTTTTGCAACGCGCGAAAACCATCCGCGAACAAAAAGGCGAGGCGGCGAAGAAAACCGCCATCTCCGGACCGGAATTCTTTGGGTACTCGTTACACACCGTTCGATTGATGATTGAACAGTTACCGAACGCGGAGAAGTGCGACGAGTACGTCGCTTTAGAGAAGACGCTACGAGACGCCGTCGCTAGACAGCAAAAGGAGAAAGAAGCCGCCGCTTCTGAAGCCGTCGAAAATGCTCCGACGACCAAAGAAGAAGGAGAAGAGAAGGAAGAAGCCGCCAACGACGAAAACGCCGACGCGTCCATCTCGGGGACGATCTCGCCCGCTCGAATCACCACCCCAATCTCCCCATCTCGCGCGTTCGACTCCCTCAAAACGACGCCGTTGAAGCAACAATCCCCCTCGCTCTCCAACGCCAAGAAACGTCCGTCCCCGACCCAAATTTCCAAAGGAGGATCAGGAAAGGGATCCTCCTCCCAAAAGAAGACGAAGAAAACCGCCAAAGCCTCTCCCCTCGCCGCGGGGGATGAAAACGAAGGAGAAGAAAACGACGACGTCACTCAGAGCGACCGAAAAAGAAACGACGGTAAAGAGCGCGGTGGTGGTGTCGGTACCAAGCTCCTCTCCGCCATCAAAAAGAAGATGTTCAAAGCGTAAAAGAGACGAGAGAGAGACGTTTTTGCGTGCGGTAGTATTTTAAGAATTTTTCCTGCCTTATCCTCAGAGTATTAATTTATCGACACAAATCTGAGACACACTTTTGCTTGTAGAACACGTAACACACATAAACACACACACATACACACACAGAGAGAGAGAGAGAGAGATTTAAAGCGGTGGTAGTAAAACATGCTCGCGTCTTCCACTTCTTTGTCGTCTTCGTCTCTTCTTCGTCGCGGGAGAGATGAGGATTTGGGGAAACCGTCGACGTGTCACGTGGCGCCTGGCCAGCGAAACGTGCGAGGAAAAGAAGAACTTTCGAGAAGAAGAAGAAGAAACGCGGGTGGTTATACCGCGGTGAAAGCTGTGTTGAAATGCCCCCGAGCGTCGAAATTGCGCGCTTTACGAAGCGAGGACAACACCGGCGGGAGAAAGATTACGCGTGGATTTGTCTCCCTTTCCTCAGCTCGAGGTGGTGGTGAGAGAGCGAACGCGAGTAAAAATGAATCACCATCATCGGACAAAGAAGAAGAGGAAGAAGAAGACCGAGCGAGTAAAGAGAACGACACGAATAAAATCCCGTCGGACGTGTTAAACTCCTTCTCGGAGGAAACCGAGGAGGAGAAGTTTGAGACCAATCGCCGAAGGAACTTTTCGCTCGTCGAGTTTACCAAAAGACGAGTGGCGTTGTTTTTAGTGGTGATGAAAACGGTGTTTACGGACGTGTTTAAAGCAGTCGGGGCGGTGTTGAAGACGAGATTGGCGAAGTTTGTGTTATCGGCGGCGTTTTTTGTCGGGAGTGGGTTGGGGATTCGGAGCGAACACGCGAAGCGGCATCCGCCGGCGCCGGCGGTGAAGAGCGTGCCGTATTCGACGTTTTTGAAGTCCGTGCAGAAAGGGGAGGTGACGAAAGTGAGGTTCGAGGAAGGGACGACGAGGTTGTTGTTTGACGTGAAGGAGACGTCCTCGTTGGTCGTTTCGAGTCCAGCGAAAGCGACGATGGAAGCGGCGAGTAAGCGACAACAACCGCCGGCGCAGAAATACATGAAACGACGGTACCAAACGAGACGATTACCGAACGATTTACAGTTGATTCCGAAACTCGAGAAAGCAAACGTGGAATTTTCAGCGGTATCTCCCGCCATCTCCACGTTTGCCTCGAAAGGCGCGTTGGCGACCGCGTTTGTGTGGCTTCCGATTATTCCGCTGCTGTTTTGGTTGCGAGGCATCGTCCGGAAACAAAACGGATTACAAGACGGTAAGAAGAAAAAAGACGCTCGAGACGACTCGAAAGGTCCTAAAACGACGTTCAAAGACGTCGCCGGCGTGGACGAAGCGAAGCAGGAACTCTACGAACTCGTTCAGATGTTGAGAAACGAGGAGAGGTACAAAGAAGTTCGTCACAGACTCCCGGCGGGATGTCTATTAGTTGGACCTCCGGGGACGGGGAAAACCTTGCTCGCTCGGGCGGTCGCCGGCGAAGCTGGCGTCGCTTTCTTTCCAGTCGCTGCCTCGGAGTTTGTGGAACTTTTTGTCGGTCGAGGCGCCGCGCGCGTTCGCGAACTCTTTGCGGAAGCGCGAAAGAAAGCCCCGTGCGTGGTGTTCATCGACGAACTCGATGCCATCGGCGCTCGACGAGGCGCAGGATTGAACGAAGAACGCGACCAGACGTTGAACCAAATGCTCGTTGAGATGGACGGGTTTAACAAAGCCGCGGGTGTGTTAGTTTTAGCCGCCACGAACAGACCAGACGCGCTCGACCCGGCGTTGACCCGCCCGGGAAGGCTCACGAGACGCGTCTTTGTCGGCCCTCCGACGACGAGCGGTCGCGCGCAAATACTCGCGGTCCATTTGCGAGGCATGCGCTTAAAAGAACCGCTCGGTCAAATCTGCGAAGCCATCGCTCGACAAACTCCAGGATTCACCGGCGCCGAACTCGCCAACGCGTGCAACGAAGCCGCCTTACTCGCCGCGCGCAACGGCAAAGACGCGTGCGGATACGAAGAACTCATGGAAGGCGTCGAACGCACCCGAAACGGTGTCGGCGCCGGCGTCTGGGGAGGCGGTAAAGTCGACCCGTCCAAAGTTTTGAGCGACTTACGCGCTCGCTTTTTAGGCGACTTTGATGACCTCGATAATACTACTACTAATACCAACGATAGCGATAGCGACGATAGCAACACTAGTAGAAGAAAACTCAAAGACGAGTACCTCGGCCAAGGCGTCAGCATCAGCCAAGGTCCTTCTTAATAATTTGCTCTCTGTATAAATATATAAAGAATTGAGAATACAAGAACACACCGCGAATGAATACTGCTCTAATAAATCATCGTCGTCCGTCGTCGTCGCGTTCGCGCTCAAGAAAGGAAGGCAAAGCGCAAAGTCTAAAACCTACACCCTAAACCATTAAAACCATCGGGATTCAAAATCAAGCGACGCCATCGTCACAATAACTCTCCGTTCTCTTCGCCGAAAGTACACTCACGCGTCGTAAAAGTCATTTCCTCCTGCATTCAATTTCTGTATCAGCAAGTATCACCATGGATTTGCCTCATCTCGCTCGAGTCCTCGACTCGACGCTTTCGAGCGATCCTCAGATTCGAGAGGAAAGTTCCCGATTTTTACTCCGAAACGTCTTGCCGAGAAGCGATGGATTGGAAAGTTTACTCTTACTTTCCTCGTCGTCCTCGTCTTTAAGGAATGGTGGTGGTAACGAGGGAGAGCAATTGGTATCGGACGGGGGTAAACTCGCCGCCGCGGTTGCGTTTAAAAACGGGATTAAGAAGCGATGGATTGTATCTGATTTGGACGAGGAGGAGGAGGAGACTTTAGAGAAGTGGAAGGAAATCGAACCGGACGCGAAGGCGAGATTACGCGTTTTAGTCCTGGAAAAAGCGCTCGAGGAAGACGAGGCATCGGTTCGTAATACTAACGTTAAAAATCAACTCGCGGAGGCTTTGCAAATTATCGCTTTGAACGATTTAACGTGCACGCGAGAGTTTCCGCAGGGGAAGTGGCCGGAACTCGTGCCGAGCTTAGTGCAGAAGATTGGTCGATCGATTCTCGTCGAAGGTGGTGATAGTCAGAGAAGGGGAGAGACGTTGATAAATAGTTTGACGGTGGCGAATGCGATTTTTAAACGGTTTCGAGGAGCGACGAAGACGGACGCGTTGTACGTGGAGTTGAAGATGGCGCTGGACGGGTTCGCGAAGCCTTTGTTGGAGGTGACGAGGGAGTGCGCGAAAAGAGTGTGCAGTAGCAGTGGTAGCAGTGGTAGTAACGAAGAGAAGGCGCAGAGGAAACAAATGGTGAAAGCGTTGAGATTGTGCTTGAGAATATTTTACTCCTTGAACTCGCAGGAGTTGCCGGAGGTGTTTGAGGACGATATCGCGCACTGGATGGAGCTGTTTCACGGCATGTTGAACGTCGGGATAGAGAGCGGTGGGAGCGGTAACGACGAATGGGGTGTTGATATGGACGCGTTGCGCGCGGCAATTTGCGACGCTTTAAATCTGTACGCGGAGAAGAACGAAGAGGAATTTAAGCCATACTTGGAAACTTTCGTCAGAGACGTGTGGACGCTGTTAGGCAATTATTCCAAGGAGAAAAGTAGCGATAATAATAGTCAATATCAAAACAACCACGAGGAAGACGAGGATGAAGTCGAGCGATACCGCGAACGCGTCGCGTCCTCGGGGATGGCATTTTTGACCGTCGTCGCTTCCGGCGTGCATCATACGCTCTTCGAAGCGCCGGAAACGTTGCAAAATATCATCGAAAATATAGCCATTCCAAATTTGCAATTTCGGACGGAGGACGAGGAAATTTTCACGGATAACTTTGCGGAGTATTTGCGAAGAGATATGGAAGGAGGCGACCAAGAGACGAGGCGGAGGGCGGCGTGCGAACTGATCAAAGCGTTAGCCGCCAAGTTTCCACAAAGCTGCACCGCCGCGGTTGGCGGATACGTGCAACAGCTCTTAGCGCAGTACGTACAAAATCCGTCCATGTTTTGGAAAGCGAAAGATTGCGCCATTTATTTGGTGTTGGCGTTGGCGGTGAAGAAGAAAACCAACGCGCGAGGCGCGACGGAGATTAACGAGTTAGTAGACGTGGCGGACTTCTTCAACGCGCACATCAGGAGCGAACTACTGTGCGAGAACGCGACGACGTCGCACCCAGTCGTGCGCGCGGACTGCTTGAAGCTCCTCACCGTTTTTAGAGGATTCGTCCCGAGAGACGCAGAATTGCAAATGTTGCCGCATTTGGCTAAGTTACTCTTGGATAGCTCTAACGTCGTTCACTCGTACGCGGCAAACTGCATAGAAAAGATGATGACCTGTCGCGATTATAGCCAGTTGCAGCAGCAACAGCAGCAACTGCAACAACAAAATAGCACCATAGCCGCTTCGGCGCCGGTCAAGTTTGCTCCGAACGACTTTGCGCCGTTCGCGAATGATATTCTGCAAAACTGTTTCAACGGATTTGAATTGCAAGATTCTAGCGAGAATGAGTTCATCGCGAAATTAATCGCGAAAACGTTGCGATATATCGGTGGAGGAGGTTCAAACGCCAGCGGCGGCGGCAAGTTACTCGCCAACGAAGTAATTTTTGCGTGTTGCGAAAAGCTTTGCAAGCGTCTCGACGAAGCCGCGAACAACCCTAGGAATCCGACGTACAATCACTTCTTGTTCGAAGCAACGACGGCGTGCGTGCAGTGCGTTGATTTCTCGCCGAATTCGCAGGAGAAACAGCGCGTGGAAAGTGCATTATTCCCGACGTTCTTGGGAATTCTCGCCAGAGACAACGCGGAATTCACGCCGTACGTCTTTCAAATCTTGGCGCTGATGTTGGAATCCGCGGCGGTACCGGCGGCGGGTACCGGCGGAGTCGCGGTTGGGATCTCCTTAACCGAACAATACTTACAACTCCTCCCAGCGTTGCTCGCGCCGCACACGTGGGACAGACAAGCCAACATCCCCGCATTAGTCCGATTGTTAGACGCATATCTCAAAGCCGCGCCGGTACAAATCGCCCAATTAGGGTACCTCACCGGCGTCTTAGGGGTGTTTCAAAAACTCATCTCGAGCAAAGCGCACGATCATCAAGGCTTTTACATTTTGAACGCCTTCGCGAAGAGTTTAGATTTATCCGTCTGGAGCGAACATTTGCCGACAATTTGGCAGGTTTTGTTCCAGCGCTTACAAAGCGGCAAGACGCCGAAATTTTGCCGAGGCTTTGTCGTATTTTTGAGCGTGTTGGTCGCCAAGCGAGGCGCCGAGGCGGCGGTATCGAGCATGGCGACCGTACAAGCCGGGATTCACGAGATGATTCTCTCGAACATTTTCGCCGTCGAAAGTCAGAAAGTTGCCGCCAAAGAGGAGAAAAAGCTCGTCGCCGTGGCTGGCGCGCGATTTTTGTGCGAAACGGAGTTGTTGAACACCAACGCCCAGTGTTGGAGAGACGTGTGCGCGGCGTCGGCGAGGTGCGTAGACGCCTACGTTTCCACGACCGACCAAGACGGGAAATCATTAGCACCGAATGGCACCACCACCTCCAACACCGAGAAACTCGCCGACGACATCGACCTCGCGGACGAACTCCTCGAAAAAATCGAGCAACAAGGCGGCTACTCCGCCTCTTACTCTCAACTCTCCGCCGCGAAAGTTAAAGGCGCGCGCGCCGACGAAGACGTTTTGCGAGACGAAGTTCCGGACATCGAAATATATTTCGGTCAATCCTTGGCGCAGTGCGCCCAAAAATGTCCAGGAGACGTCCTGAAATCCACGTTGTCGTTGCTGGATGGGGACGTGCAAAGTTGCGTCGCTCGGTGTTTCCAAAAGATTGGCTTCGCTCTCTAATATGTAGGATATGTCATTTATCCTGCTTAGTATACGAAAAGAGTCCACAGTTCACACATTTATCCAAAACCAATCCTCACTTTACAACACCACCATCATCATCTAAACGGCTTCTTTCTCTCTCTGAACTCCCCTTCGTCCCAAAGATCGTCGTCCACTACTCCTTTGTCGTCGTCGTCTTTTCTTCGTCGTCTTCTTCATGGTGACGAGCAGGCGCAGGAAAGAGTCTCTTTAGTGTAAAATGTCTCTGTTTTCTCGGGAAACGATATGGCGGCGACGCCTTCTCGCGGAAGCAGCAGCGGCGAGTTCTTCCGTCACAGACGGAGGAGGAGGAAAGCACCACGAGGGTGATGATCCAACGGCGATTTTATGGTTCATTTTTATCGCCTTAGCGATCGGGACCGCCTGTCGGAGCGCGTTCACTTTCGTCAATTCGCCGGTTCCCTATACCGTTGCCTTGCTGGTGAGTAGGAAAATTTACGCTCGTCGTAGCGACGATGCGAATCATTTCGGCTTTACGTCTAACTTTTAGGACGCTTTTTCTCACCACCAGAAATACTAACACGCTTCTCTTCTCGCTTTCTTTTTCCACCTCTTTCTTGTTTTAAAAAACAGGTCATAGGAATATGCATGGGCGTATTGAACGACCAATTCGATTTGTCCGGCGTCGGCAACTCCTTGGACGCGTTCGTGCACATAAACCCGCACCTTTTGCTGGCGGTTTTCTTACCGGCGCTGATATTCGAGTCCAGTTTTTCCATGGAGTGGCACACCTTGTCGAAAGTTTTGACGAAGATTTTGATCTTAGCAGGGCCGGGGGTGTTGATAAACATGGCCTTGACGGCGACGGTTTTGCACGCGTTTCCGTTCGATTGGGATTGGAACTTTTCGATGATGGTTGGATCGATTTTAGCGGCGACGGATCCGGTGGCGGTGGTGTCGATTTTGAAAGAGGTAGGCGCGTCGAAGATTTTAGGGCACGTGATTGAAGGCGAGTCGCTGGTGAACGATGGTACCGCTATCGTCGTGTTCACGTTGTTTTTTGAGATTAGTAAAGGCGAACACAAGACTTCGTTGGATGTGTTTTTGATGTTCTTGACGCAACCGCTTGGCGCTTTGCTCGTTGGCGTCGTCGCCGGACAGTTGGTTATTTTTTGGCTCAAGTCGATATTCAGAGACCATTTGGTACAAATTACTTTGACGCTGTTCGCGTGTTACTTGACGTTTATGGTTGCCGAGAGCGTTTTTCACGTCTCGGGCGTGTTGGCGTGCGTGAGCATGGGATTTTACATCAGCGCGAAAGGTCGCGTTTTTTTCGTCGGGAACATCGAACATACCATGCACCACTTTTGGGAAGTGTTGACGTATTGCGCAAACACGTTGGTGTTCGTTTTGACCGGGTTTATTATCGCGTCGGAGGTTATGAACGACGAGTTGGAGTTGAAATTCTCCGACGCAGGCTGGGGCGTTTTGTTGTACGTGTTTTTAAATCTCATTCGATTCGTGACTATCTCCATCTTATGGATTCCCATGAAATGGAAAACCGGGTATCAAATGAGTCGATCGGAAGGGTTCATATGCGTTTGGGGCGGTTTGAGAGGCGCGATTGGTTTAGCGCTAGGTTTGGTCGTCTTGGAAGAAGACGTCGCGTTCACCGCTCGAGATCGAGGGTTGGTTTTAATTTTAGTTTCCTCCGCGGTCGTCGGAACGTTGCTGTTGAACGCGTCGACGAGCGCGTTGATGTTGCGTTTGAGCGGGCTATTGAAAGCGGAAAAATCGCAAGCGTCTGCGTTAACTGCCGCGCGAAGAGCTATTCACGAACGCGCGATGGAACACTACGAACAAACGCTCGGTCAAACCGGCGCGCAATACGTCGGCGCGCCGGATTTCACCGCAGTCAAACAACTCATTCCCGCGTTGCGAGTCGTCGACGACCCGCAAATGGACGAAACAGAGATGGAGGCGGTGAAAATTATCGAACAAGACGCTTTTATGCGCGAACAGAATAAAAATTTGTTGGTCCAGGAAATTCGTCGTCGATTTCTCCACGGCGTCCGATCGGAAGCGTGGAAAATTTTGGAGGAAGATTTGTGCGACGCGGTCGTGTGCAGTCACATCATGGAAGCCGGTGAATTCGCGGAAGACGAACCACCTGGGACGTCTTTGACGGATTTAGACCATCTCTTGAGAATGTTGGAACCGAAAGCTTGGAGGAAAAAATTGAGCGCGATTATGGAATCTAACCAAATCGGAAAGAAAATCTTGCAAGGTTTACGCAAATTAGGCATCATCGAGGAACCGTGGATGGTCGTGAGACGACGAATGCAAGCGTTAAACGCGTTTTGCGCGGTGCACGAGAGAACGTCCGCGCGATTTGAACGGCTTTTGTTGGATTCCAAAGAGAAAGATGAGGAAGAAGAGGATGGCGGCGAAGGTACGAGGGCGCACCATAAAGACGTTAGCGGCGGAGGCGACGAACCCGATTCCGATCATTACTTGACGCAAAGCTCCATTCATTCGTTGAATCAGTTAACGTCTAACTCGCTGACCTCGCCCGCCGGCAGGCGCAAAGGCGGCGACCAAAGGAAAGTCGGCGGCGGCGCAAACAAAGCTTCCGCTACTGGAACAAATACGCACCGAGGGCCTTCGCGTCGCAGGGTGGACGCCGTCCAACAGTTGGAAGCGGAAACGACCGGATCGTCTTCCGCAGCCGTTCAAGAACACTTACGCATCGTGCTCAAAGAATCCAACGAAGAGTGTGAAAAGGCGAAGGAGTTGTTGAAGAAGATGCAACATTCGCACAATCACGTGGCGAGAGCTTTACGATCGGAAGATTTAGCCAGAGAAACGTTGGAAGTCGTCTCGCACGAGATTGCTCGATTGACTCGTACGGGTTTGTTGAAACAAGGTGAGGCGGCTATTTTGTCTAGCGAGCACGCGCAAGTGTTGCGAAAATTGCTCTCCCAACCGTTGCGACCATCGAAAACCTCTCCCGGACGCATTTTATCCGCCACACCAATTATGGACCCAACTGTTAGATCAGGCGTGACGTCTCGAACCTTGCGCACTCGCATCGCTCGAGAAGCTGACGTCATAGAATACTCCATCGGCGACGTCGTCGTCGACCCTTCGAAACCGCTGCCAGAGGAAGGTATTTTGCTCATAGGCAACGGCGTTTTAGAGATCAGGACAATCAACGACGTTCCAGGAGACGAACCGTTAGTGATTGGGTGTAAATCGCATCGAGCCGCGTGGGCGATAACCGCCTACGAGGAAATGTGTCGAGATTCGCGAACTGGGACGTTTATTCACCGCTCGGGGATTCAAGCGATTGCCAAGGCGAAAATGTTTGGCTTCATCGTCCCGAGAGCGTTGGCGGAAACCATTTTTTCGGACGAAAAAGAACGCGAGTGTTTGGATTCGTACCGAAGAGCCGCGGTAGCGTTGCTCGCGGAATCGTCGTTGAGACGCGCGGTGAGCGCGGTCGTATCGCGAACGTCCTGGATTGAAGGTGGTTTGAGAAAGTTTTCGCCGCACAGATTCGCGGCGAGAGGAAAATTTGAAAAAGTAGGCGGCTCGCAAGAGAGCGCCGCCTCGTCGACGACGACTGAATTTCGATGCGACGATCCTTCGAAAATCATTGTTTTAATCAGCGGGATGGCTCGCGTCGAAGGCGTAGGTATTGTTATCGCGCCAGCGATTCTAGATTCGAGATGCGTAGGTATTCGAGGAGGGACGTGCGGGAAATCCTCGGCGGAACAGGACTTCGGCTCTGGTACCGAAGGAGGAGGAGGAGGAGGCTCGAATTCGGAATACAGATTGGGACATTCGATGCCCGGTGTCGCTTCTTCTTCCGGCGGTATGGGTGCGAGAAAGAACTCGTTAGCGAACATATTCGGTTTAGGCTCGAAACAGCCTACGCCGTTGGAACCGACTCCAGACGCGCCGAAATCGCAGCTTTCCGGATTAACCGCCGCTTCTTCTCGATCGGCGTCCATGGAACTCACCAGAACAAACTCGATGAGTGGCGGCGGTGGCGAAGAGGGTAGCGTGAGAGATGGCGGCGGCGTGGACGAGTACGCATCTCGTCGAGAACGTATATCCGGAAGAGATGCGCCCATTAGCGGCAACGCCTTCACGGGCAAATGGACGCCTTTAGGGCAAGTGAAGCTCTTCGTCGTCAGTTGTGGAAAGTTGGTCAAGATGAACAAAAGTGGTGATGACGAAGAAACAAAAAGCTCTCCGAACAACATCGTCAACAACAAAAACAAAGCGTTTATGCACCAGAGAACGATGGAAAAACTCAAATCGGGTTCGAGCACGCTGCACGCCCTCTTTAGCGAGGTCTCTTCCTCGAAGAAACCTCCGCAACACGGTGATCAAGGTCTATCCGGCCTCGCGCATTCCGCGAGTGAAGCGTTGCAAAAGAGCGACGGAGATGGAGACGGAGACGACAGCGAACGGGAAGCGCCGCCGGCGCACATCACCATGGGTAAAGAAGAAAATACCAGCGATGATCATCCGTCCTCGTCGTTCGATAAAATGAAAGATCGAAGAAAAAGCCTCGGCGATAATCCAACTTCTCGGAAATCGCACGACGGCACCTCGAATAGTGGACCCGGAAGTATAAGCATGGTTCATTCGCGAAGCGTCGAAGGTATAGATTCTGCTGTTGGTCAAAGTGTTTCAAACTTTAGCGATGACGAAGATGATGCCGGAGAAGACCAGCATCCGCTCACGCAGCATACCACGCGCTTTTGAGTAAAATATACGATGAAACGTGTATAAAAAATAGCAAAGTACGGGTACACACATGGTACTGTACCTGTACAGGATAGTAATAAAGTCGTATACCAAACCTTTCGTCTTTTCGTAATACAAAACTTTTTATAAATATACGTAATAATGATACGATTTTTATCGTCGCGCGCGTACGCGTGTAAAATCGATTCTGATTATAAAAATCAGGAATGAAGAAGTCTTCTCTCATTCTTATTCTTATTCGTGGTACGAGCCCCACACTTCTTTCATCTCCTCCTCGGATAACTTCTCCTTATCTTCGGCTTGCATCCAATACATGTACTTCATCATGACGACGTACAAAATGATGTAAGACAAACCAATCAAAAACCAGGCCACCGCTAAAGTTTGGGAATGGATCAACAATCTATTCAACGGTGAATCGTCCGGGGCTTGAATCGTCTCGCCGGTGATCGGATCGACGTAATCTTGCTGCTCCGCGGCGACTTTCGCGACAAAGCTTTGCACGTATTTGCATCGGGCCAAAGAGTCGATGTTTGGCAACGCATTAATCATGTCGATGGTCCCCGACACTTCGGAGATGGGCAAAACGTAGCCGTAATTACTCGAGTAAAACCCGCTCGCGTCTTGCAACGACTTCGTGTGTGATTTCGGTACGCCGCTCCAATCTTGATCGTAGCCAGCCGCGTTCGTCGCATCGAAAGCTACGTCGCCGTCGAGCAACAAGCCTCTCTCGTGCAAGTTGCACGCCAACGCTTTGTATTCGTCGTACGCCACGTTTTCACTGGAGACGCCAACTTCATTGAACTTACCAGTCTTTACTCCGCACATTTCCAACGCCGTCGTTTTCTTGTATTCTGCGTTGATATAGATGTCAGTGTCCACGTTGTTAACGTTCAACTTTGTGTTCAAATTGTTGATGCCTTCGTAAATAGTTTCTCTCGCGCCCGTGATCGTATCCAAAGCGACGCGATCGCTGAAGCACGGCAACACGTCGTCCAACGACGTCATTGGATTCGCGGCGGGCGGGTAAAACCCTTCCGCTGATCGCCAATCGATCACGGTCGTTTCCAAATCGTCGAAAAATTGCGCGACGCCCATAAACACGCCAAACATTATCCACGAAACCAACATGAACAGCCACAACGGTATGGAGGCGAAGAAGAGACACTTTTTAAAGTTACCAAAGACCAAACCGCCGCAAATTAAAGAAATGACCAACAAAAATGAGGCCAACGCGATGGCGGCTTGTTCCGTTTGCTCCACGTACATTTCGACTTCGTTTTCAAACGTGCTCACGGTCGACTGCACGCTCGCTACCGTGTTGGAAATTTGCACTTTTTCATCTTGGCCGCCGTCCGGGATTAAAGCCGCGGAGTTCGTATACGCCGCGTCGATTATATCCACGTCACTCGTCAAAATGTTCAACGAGTCGCTGAGTCCCTTGACGACGTCGCTGACCGCGAGCGGTAACTCCGATGCTCCCCAGTAAATCAACCCGCAACCGACGATGGAAATCAAAGCGCACGCCACGACGACGCACTTCGCGAACGTCTTCGCGAACGCAGTCGGGGCTTTCGATCTCAAGCAGCACTCGCACGATCCCGTCACCACCCAAATGCAGCACGTCGCAAACTTAAACGCGAAGAAGAGGAGAGTAAACACGAACATGAACCCGGCGACTAAAACGCCCGGCAAGACGCACCCGCCGATCATCTTCGCGTACTCCTCGTTCAACTCAAACTTCATATCGGTGATCGTTTCGCCGGATTGGACGTCCAATCGCGGAGTGCCCCAAATGGTGCTATCGTCCAAAGTGTAATAATCCGACGCGGCATCTGAGTTGAACCACTCGACAGTGTACACCGAGGGGTCAAACGTCGCCGCCGGAGCGTACTCGGTGAACCCAGTTGAAACCTCGTTCCCGCTCGGCGTGCAGGCCTTCGGCGGTCCGTCCACCCCGCAATTATACGACGCCAAAAAAGCTTCCGCGTCGAGAAACATCATCGACGTGTCCGCGCCGACGCCACCAGTACACGAGTAATCGTAGTTGGATCCGAAATAGCCGCACTGGGCATTTCCGTCGTGCTTGGTCCACCCGGAAACGTCCTGCGCAAAGCTCTTCGCCTTGTCGAACATCCACTTCATATTAATCACTTGATTGGTGTTCCAGCCGGAAACTTTCCCGTTGAACTTTGTCGCCTCCCAAAACATATCTTGCATGGACTCCGCTTTGGACGTGTCCCACGTCTCCACGCCGACGCCTTCGTACGACGTCGCGTAGTTGAACATTCTCTCAAACCTCGTCACCGAAGATACGTCCCACTTTGATAAGTCCCCGTTAAAAGTGTACTGGTACGCGAACGCGTCCGACATGTCCTCGATCATGGACACGTCCCAGTCGAGTAACGTTTTCCCCCCCTGTTGCATGCTGTACCAGTGGGTCGGGCAGTTCCCCACGGAGGACTCACTCAGACATTCCGAAACGAGTTGGTAAAAACCGTACTCTTTGTACCAATTAATATTTTCCACATTTCCCACGTGATCCGCGAGAACATCATCGCTCGTTCCGGAAAAGAACAGAAGGATTATTGCGGCGACCATCGTCGTCGAAAACGACGCCTTTGTTGACGACAAAGATCGCATTTTTGACCTAACGAACGAAATTCAAACTTTCCCCTTAAGAGTCAATTTTTGTGTATATAAAGAGTCGTATAAATAGAGTAAGAACGCCAATAAAAAGAGGTATAACACAGAGCGCTCTTTCGTCTGTCTCTCTGTCTCTCTCTGTCTGCGTAAATAAAGACGTAAAAACCTCTTCTTTTTTTGGACGACAGACTTTTACGCGCAGTTAACGCGTTTTACGAATGGAGAGGATTTCGAGTCAAAGCGCTTTCGTGCTGGCAGATTTTTCTTTCTCCAATTAAGTTCTTTAAACCCTAACACAGAATACACCCTAAATTCTTTGACACCTCCCGGATAATCTTTTCTTTGCTTCACTCGTGCGCTCTTGCGAGTAGTTTAGCGCACAGAAAGAGAGAGAAAGAACGATACTAAGATGACGACGTGTACGAGAACTTTGACCAGCTGTGGTTTCTGCTCCTCCTCTTCTTCTCGCGCTTCTTTGACCACGAACAACAAAAACAAAAACGTTTTAGACGATGATGATTGTAAGGGGAAATTGAGGACGTCATTGGCGCGCTCGAGTGCGAATCTTCGCGCGAGCGGGAAACGACGACGAGGCGCGCGCGCGAATGCGGTCGTCCTCAAAGCAGCGGCGGGAATCTCTCCCGCGACGGAACGAGGCGGAGGCACCCCAAAAGCGGATTTAGAATCCTCTCGAGGCGCGTGTTCCGTCGTGAGTCCGAAATATTCGCCGGAAAGCATACGACAGAAAACGTTATTCAATACGCCGTTTGAATCCGCGCAAACGTTTTTACGATTGATTGAAATCACCTGGTCCGCGGGCGTGTTCGCCGGGTCTTTGTTGTACGACGAAATCAACGGCGTGGGCGACCGAAACGTGAGAGAAAGGAGCGAACAACTGAGAGTCGGGTTGGCGTCGCTGGGGCCGTCGTTCGTGAAAGCGGGGCAGGTGTTGGCGAACAGGCCGGACGTGGTCAGAGCGGATTTTATGGAGGAGCTGACGAAGTTGCAAGACGACGTGCCGGCGTTTAAAACGGAGGAGGCGTTTGCCATCATCGAGAAGGAGTTGGGGAAATCGGTGAAGGATTTGTTCGAGGAGATTACGCCGGAACCGATCGCCGCGGCGAGTTTAGGGCAAGTGTATAAAGCGAAACTGAAACAAACCGGGGAAACCGTGGCGATTAAAGTCCAGCGACCTGGGATTGAGCCGATTATTTACCGAGATTTGGTTTTGTTTCGCATTCTCGGCGGGTTCGTCAACGGCGTGGCGAGGAAACGTTTGGGATGTAACGCCGAGTTAATCGTGGACGAGTTTGGAGAAAAGTTGTTGGAAGAGCTGGATTACGTTCAAGAAGGCAGGAATTTAGTGGACTTTTACGAGAACTTTAAAAACGATCCAATCGTGAAAATTCCAAAGTTTTACCCGGAATATTCCGGGAAGAAAGTGTTGGTGATGGAATGGATCGACGGCGTGAGGTGCACGAACCCGAAAGAAATTTGCGACACGTTGGACGTGGACGAGTTCATTCGCGTCGGCGTCGTCTCTGGGTTGAGACAGTTGTTAGAGTTTGGTTTGTTTCACGGCGATCCACATCCGGGGAATATCTTTGCCATGCGCGACGGCCGCATCGCGTACGTCGATTTCGGCAACGTCGCGCAGTTGACGCAACGGAATAAAGAGGTGCTGATCGACGCGGTGGTCCACGCGGTGAACGAAGATTACGACGGGATGGCGAGCGATTTCGTCAACTTGGGATTCTTGACCGAAGGAACGAACGTGACGCCGTTCGTCCCCGCGTTGGAACGCATTTGGCAAGACGCTCGAACGGCGTCGTTGGAAAAGTTCAACTTTCGAACCGTCACGAGCGCGTTCAACGAGTTGGTGTACGAATACCCGATTCGAATTCCCGAACGGTTTTCTTTGGTCATTCGCTCGTTGCTGACGCAAGAAGGCATTTGCATGACGTTATCACCAGAGTTTAAGTTTTTAGAAGTCGCGTACCCGTACGTCGCGAAAAGGTTGCTGACCGATCGCGACGCCGGGTTAAGAGAACGTTTGACGCAAGTCTTATTCGATAGCAAAGGCAAATTTCAATGGAAACGGTTGGAGAATTTAATCGAGTTGGCGAAAACCGGCGGTGGTGATTTGGATTTAACCGATACGGCGACTGATGGTGCCGGATTACTCTTAACCGACGAAGGGTTGAGAAAGAAACTCATCTTAGCGTTGACCGAGGACGATCGTTTGCGAGTGGAAGAAGTCTCCCGATTGGTTGATTTGTTAAGAGAAGACGTCGATTTCGAAAAGTTGGCCAGAAACTCCGTCCAAGACGCGCCGAGAGTGGCGAGGAAGTTTCTAGAGCGGTGGTCGGATTCCGTTTTGAAAGTTTAATACGAAGTAAAAATACCGACGACGAGATTTGTTCGGGGTTGTATTATTATATATCGCACTACTACGCGCAAGCAACGAATATTTTTTTTTAAGGCGGAAACACTTGTAACACCCCCGTGACGTTCGCTCGGCACGTCGGGCACCGAAAGAAAACCTCGTTTTTCTTCACCTTTCTGTTGTTATTATTGTTTATGTCGTCGTCGTTTTCATCTTCTCCCGCGTCCTCCTCCTCGTCGTCCTCGTCCTCGTTCGCCTGCTCGACGAACCGCTCTCTGGATCGATTCGCGCACTCGAGGCACGTGGTAAAGTGGCAGCACGGAAGCAACGCGCAGGCTCTCGGATTCGAATAACAGATAACACACGTCGAAGCCTTTTCCAATTTATCGATTTGATCTTTCAAACGCGTGATTTCGTTTTTGAGGTTTTCTGAATGTTCTTGTTCGTCGTTTTCGTCTTCGTCTTCATCAAAATCCAAGCGACGACGAGAAATCGACGATGAACGATACCCACGATTCACCATCGAAGGCGGCGTGTTCGTAGAAGTGGAACGTGCGGATGTCGTCGTCGTCGCGCGCTGCGTCGTAAGGTGTGAGATGATTGTGGCCAAGTGCGTGGACGCGTCGAGTCCTTCCCTCGCGGCTCTCGCGATGCGCATGTGCGCTTCGCGAAGAGACCGAGCGTTGATGTCCGCGTCGAAGCTGGAATAGACGGTTTCCAAAATATCCGTCGGTCGAGCGAAGACGTTTGGCGTCGCGTCGTTGTTGTTGTTGTTGTTGTTGTTCTCGAGGACGTGTCTCATGCGTGTTCTCGGTGAATCTCGAGAGAATTGAATCACCGACGATCGTCTCCCAACGGTTTGAGCGTCAGCGTTCGCGGTAGAATAATTCGAAAACATCTCTTCGGCTTCTTCGGCTTCTTCGGCTTCGTCGGCTTCGTCGGTTTCAACCACGCGAAGTGGCACGCTTTCTCTCCGCTCGACTCGAAACGAAACTGGATGTAAATCAGAGGCAGAGTTGTTGTTGTTTGTATTCCTGGCAATCGAGTGGCGTTGTCGTCGTAATCTTCGCGAGATGATGCGTTCTCCTTCTTCTTCGTCTTCATCTTCATCTTCATCTTCGATCCCGCTACTACTCGAATTATTATTTGGTCCGTCTTCCTCGTCTCTCTCGCCGCGACCAAACGCTGCAGTTCTCACCTGTTCTCTTTCTCTCCCCATCAAAATTCGGTGCGGCGCTGCTTCCAACCCAATGCTTTCTCTCACCGCTTCCTCTAAATATTCGCACTCTCTCCTCCATCTCCTCCGCTCGCGTTCGCCGCTCGGTTGAAACGCGCTTTCCTCGATCGACGACTCCAACTCCAAAAGCATCGCTAACATCGCGTACAGCCAATACAAATCCCCGCACTTATCCTCTCCATCGCTCTCTTCGTCTTCTTCATCGTCGTTCGTTCGCTCGCGAACGTTATCTACGTGTTCCAACCACCTTCGCCGACGATTTTCTATCCACCATCTCGATTGAAAATCCACTAAAACAGACGCCTCGAAATCTCTCAATGCCTCGGAGAAACAAGACAGCTTGGAATTCGCGCGAATGCGAAGTAACTTCCTGGACCATAAATTTCTGCACTGGTACCACGTGAACGGTCGAGACTCTGCGTTTAAAAGCGTTTCGAGCTGTTCGTGTGATCGTTCAAAGGCCCCGCCCGATCGGAGAGAGAGTAAGAGAGAGAGAGTTTAGCACATACACACAACGAGGAGGAAGGAAAAACGAAGAAAACTCTTCGAATACTACTAATAAAAAAAAAAGAACACACAAACCTCGCTCGTCGCTCGCACCGCCGCTCGCACCAGCCTCGCCGCTTGGCTTTCCTCTTCCTCCTCTCCTCCTTCTCTCGAAGAAGAAGACGATTCATCCGATGACTCGGAGGAGGAGGAGGAGGAGGACATCACGTTTGATGCGCGCGCGTGATATAATATTTTAAAAACAAAGAGAAAAAGAGTAAAAAATATTCAACACACGAATTCATTTCATTTTTTTTTTCTCGTTTTTTGAAAAAAAAGCGTTGCGGCTGCTCTTTTTTCGAAGCCTCGAGATACGAAGAAGGTTTAGATAAGTTTCGCATTTACCATTTATATCTTGGGTTTACGCACGCATACACACACACATATACATAGAATGACCACCACCTATACCGCGGCGGCGAATACGACGAGAGCGTTTTGTTCTTCTTTTTCTTCTTCTTCGAGAAAAAGAAGCAAAAGCATCGGCAGAAGCGATGAAAAGAACTTTCATCGTAATCATCATCCGTGCGGGAATACGCGAGAGCGGATTACAAGACGAGCGTCCTCCTCCGCCTCTCTTTCGAGCAAAAACTCTGAGAAAAGCGAGAGGAAAAGGAGGAGGAGGGAGAGTTTTCGCGGTTTTACGACGACTGCTTTTGCCACAAAGGAGGGAAAGTTTTTGAGCAGCAGCGAGAGGGATGATGCTGCGGCGACGAGCCATCGTGAGCGAGATGACGTCTTGGGAGTATTTAACAAAAAAAATGTTGGTAAACCACCATTTAATGTAGCCCTGATGGTGATGGTCGCAGCGACTGCGTTTGGAGCATTCGTGGTAGGAGGACAAGACGTGGCGTGGGCTGAAATGGGAGACGTCGCCGCCGCGGTAGCTGAGGAGGATCTAGAATCCACCGGTGGAGGTTTCGCGCAAGCGTTCCTTTTGATTCTCTTGTCCGAGCTCGGCGATAAGACGTTTTTCATCTCGCTCTTGCTCGCGTTGAAAGAGAAGAAATCGAGCGTGTTTTTAGGGACGTTTGGCGCGTTAGCGGTGATGACGGGGTTATCCGTGTGCATTGGGCAGTTTTTTCACGTCGCGGAAGGGTCGTTGGGTTTGAGCGAATCCGCCATTCCGTTCGACGATATCTTGGCGGTGCTTTTGTTGTTGTATTTTGGGATCAACACGATTAAAGGCGCGGAAGACGCCGACGACGTCGCGGAGGAAGAGAAAGAGGAAGCGAAAGTGGAGATTGGGAAAATGCAGTTTAGTGGAGATCAGGCGTTGATTCTGAGCACGTTCGCGTTGGTTTTTGCCGCCGAGTGGGGGGATAAGAGTTTCTTCGCGACCATCGCGTTGTCGGCGGCGCAAGATCCGACGCAAGTATTTTTAGGAGGGACGGCTGGGCACGGCGTAGCGACCGGGTTAGCGGTTTTGACCGGGGATTTGATTGGTGACTATTTGAGCGAAAAAGTCGTGGCGTACGCCGGAGGCGCGTTGTTCATATCCTTCGCCGTGGGGACTTTGTTTGAGATTTTTGAAAAGTTGAGTTGAACGCGACATGAAAAGAATAGAAGAAGAAAATCCCATATATGAATGAGGTATCGTATTGTAATACTCCGCAAAAAACAAATTTTTATTACATTGATAAAGAACAAATAATTTAAACTACTGGATGCGACGCGTACGCGTCCACCCCTCTGACTCGCACGTTCCGCGTATCCACGTGCATATTTTTCGTCAACCAGTCCGAAGTCGGTTCCGGGCTCGCTTTGGCCGCCGCGACCGCCTCGTCCACAATCTTCCTCTGCGCCTTTTCAATCGCTTTCACCTCCGTCGGATCCAATAAACCTAGATCGTTGATTAACTTTCTCAACCTTTCCACCGGGTCTCTCTCTTGTCTAATGCCGGTAATCTCGTCTCGAGTTCTGTACGTCGACCCTGGGTCGGACATGGAGTGACCGTGGTATCTATACGTGTCCATCTCCAAAACGATCGGCCCTTTCCCGCTGACGCAATGCTCTTTGGAAAACTTGAACGCCTGTTTCACCGCTAACGCGTCCATTCCGTCGACTTTCAACCCTGGGACGTAATCGCCTCTTTTATAATAATTCGGAGATTTCGCGGATCGTTCGATGGCGGTCCCCATGCCGTAGTGATTGTTCTCGCACACGTAAATTATCGGCAAATCCCACAAAGCGGCCATATTCATAGCCTCAAACAGTTGCCCTTGATTCGCCGCCCCATCTCCATACATCGCCACCGCCACGTTCGCTTGCTTCCTATACTTGTACGCGAACGCCAACCCGGCTCCAATCGGCGTCTGCGCGCCCACAATCCCGTTCCCTCCAAAGAAATGCGCCTCGCGTCGATACATGTGCATGCTCCCGCCCATCCCTTTCGACGCGCCGTCGAACCTCCCCATCAGCTCCGCCATCACCTCTAACGGCGTCCCGCCTCTCCCTAAGTGCGTGCAGTGGTCTCTGTACGATGTCACCACCGCGTCGTCGTGCGTTAACGCCTTTTCCATCCCGACCACGACTGCTTCTTGCCCGTCGTAGAGGTGGCAAAATCCTCGTATAAATTTGCTCTTGTATAAAGTATCCGCTGCAATTTCCAAACGTCGCATTTGGTACGCTTGCGTGAACATGTCGATGATTTCCGATTTTGAAGTGTCCACCAGTTGCGAGGGAGGTGAATCGATGTTGTGCGCGATGAATTTCACCGGGACTTCGATTTGTAACCTTTCATCGTCCTCGTTTTCTTTGCTCTTTAAAGTCGTCTTAGTACTACTGATTGTTCTCTTCGCCGCCGGGAGATCTGACGAAAATGATGATCCGCAACCAACGCTGATGAGTCGCTGGATCTGCGCCGCAAAACCACCGAAACCAGTTCGAGAAAGTCCTCCTCCAAAAGAAGCACCGATCGAGGATCGAACGAGACGTTTGATCGCTCGTCTCGAGGAGGAGGAGAAGGAGGACATGAGGAGTAAAATGTGCTTTATTAAGCCGTCGTTTGAAATTTTTTTGTGAAGAATTTCAACTGCTTTTTCAGAGGTAAAAATTTAGAGGAAAACGACTACGAGCGAGCGAATCGAATCGGGTTTCATTTACGGAGGAGAACACATATATCTATCGTCTCTGTGTGTATGTACCCTTTTTCGATGATGATGGGCGTTTTATGGTTGTAAAGACACCGAGTAAGAGCATTTAAATGTGCTCCTTTTTCCTCCCCGGGGAGACGTAGATTTTCTTCTTTTCTCGCTTTGCTGCTTTTGAATATTTTATATGTGCGCGCTCTTGCCGGCGGTTTAGCTATTTCTCTATCTATCTGTGCGCGTCTACTGCTTTTCGCTACTCTATTTGTTGGTGTTGTCGTTGTCGTTGTTGTTGTTGTTCATTTAAGTTCACTTTTTTCAGGAGTCGCTGCTGCTGCTGTAGCCGTTGTTTTCGAACAAGGCGGCGAAGCTCTTTTTGGGTTTCTCCTTGAGCGAGGCGTCGGCGGCGACGGAGTATTCGACGACAGCCTTCTTGGCTCGTTTTCGTTTCTTCTCTTCTTCTTCTTCTTCTTCTTCTTCTTCTTTTTTCCCAGCGGCGGCGGTAAAGTAGTTGATGGCGTCTTCTTGAGTGGTTACGATTGGGACGGTTTTTGGTTTCTTCTTCTTTGGAGGCATCGTCGAGGAGGACGCGAGAGGGCCCGCGCCGGGCACTTTTGGAGGAGAATTCGCGTGGGTGTTCTTCTCTTTAATATTGATTGGAGGAGAAGCAGCGGCTTTTGTGCTCCCGCCAAACATGAACAACTTTTGCATTTCTTCCATCGTCATCGGTTGACTTTTTTTAGTTGTTGTTGTTTGCGGTGGCGCCGGCGATCTGTTTTGCGTGCCCAGAACCATCTCGTCGCCATCGTCGTCGATGACGATGGCGCCATCTTCTTCGTGGTTTTGTACTTGTTCTTCGGCTTCATTTTCCTTCTTCTCCTTGTATGCTTCTTCTTCTTCTTCTTCTTCTTCTATTTCTTTGGCGGATGCGGCTCGCTCGACGCGTCTCTCGCACGCCGCTCGTAACGTCTCCAGGGTCATGCATTCTGCCGCTTCGAGCGCCTTCTTTTTGTTCGCGTGCGCTTTCGCGACGCCATCGATTCCAGCCGGTCGTCGCGGTGGTAGTTCTTCGCCATCGCTAAAATCGGATATCTCCACCATGTCTTCTATCTCGTCATCATCCCCGTCGTCCGCGTCGCCTCTTCTGCCCCGTCGTCGTCTCGGCGGCGTCGGTCTTTGCGACATCGTCGGCATGCGATGTTCCATCGGCACTTCAGCGCCGAACGGTTCAAAATCCGATTCCGAGTCCGACGAGGAAGTCTCTCTTCTTCTCCCTCTTTTCTTCTTCCTCTTCTTTTTCAGCCTTTCTTTCTTCCCGTCTTCGTCCTCTTCTTCTTCCTCGTCGCCGTCATCATCCAGCAAATCCTCCAAAAAATCCGCCTTCTCGTCATCATCCTTCTTTTTCGTCGTCGTCGTCTGAACCGCCCGGATCGTCTTCTGAGTCGTCGCTTTCGCTGTCTTATTCTTCTTACTCTTCTCAACCTCTCCCCCGTCTCCGCTCTTTCCTCCCCCCAAAAGTGACATCGGCAGCTTCCTCGCGCGTTTCATCCTCCCCGTCGTCACCCCCGACGAAGAATCCCCATTTGCCCCCAAAGCCTTCCCTTTCGGCGAGTTATTGTTGTTCATCAAAGTCTTCTTCTGAATCCGACTTTGACGACGATGATCTAAACCAACCATCAAAACCGCGCACGAATGTTTGCACCTCCCTCGCGTCTTCCCGCTCAGTTTGTTCGCGTGCGCGCATTCGCACGTCGCCTCGGTTACTTCTTCAAAAACGTTATCATTCTTCTTTTTGTCCTCGTCGTCGTCACCATCACCACCACCAAAACTCGCGTTCGTTTTCATTTGCACCGAAACGCGATAGACTTCCCCGTTGCTCCCATCGCACGTGGCTTCGATTTTATGACATTTTTCCAACGGTGATGCCACGACTGAAACGATCCTCAGCTTATTCTTCGTTTCGTCGTCGATTACGTCCACGATTTCTTTCCTCGCTCGAGCGACTGTTTTCGGCGCTCGCGTCCATTTTATCAGCGTTTTGTCGACGATGTTGTCTTCTTCGTCGTCGTCGTCGTTCTCATCATCGAAGAGGAAGCGTTGGAAGAACTTCCGCTCGACGTCTGCATCTTTAAACAACATCACGTAGTAGTATTCGTGTTCTTCAAACCACACACGCAGGCAATACTACTAAAGCACCTCCTCTTTTGATTTTCGAAAATGTTTCCTCTGAAAAGCGTTCATTTCATCGTCCGAGAGAGAGAGAGAGAGAG
>Ga0255763_1001160_pt1 | contig 27837 bp, 20 predicted proteins | sample 041ome_2_FD_179963 | JGI IMG/M metagenome (GOLD analysis project Ga0255763, IMG submission 179963) | Coastal salt marsh microbial communities from the Groves Creek Marsh, Skidaway Island, Georgia - 041406US metaG (version 2) | ecosystem: Environmental > Aquatic > Marine > Intertidal zone > Salt...
AGTTATCACTCGATCATGCTGGGAAATATTTCATATCAATCGAACTCTCTTGTTCAGTATGCCATTCCCGCTGAAACTATTTTTGGTGTTACTCCATGTGAGAATTCCGATGAGCCTTTCTCATTAGTCAGCTGCTCGGTATGCCCCGGATTTATTGATGCTGGGTTTTCATGGCCAGATTCATCTGCTCTGAGAGCAAAGTTTGAAAAATATTCTGATTTAATTGAAAAATTAGCTCCTCCTGTGGAATCTTGAGATCGATGCACAAACTCTTTTCATGGGGTGGGGGAAAAATACTGGAGATAGAAATTCCCAATTGGAAGGACTGGGTGCCTGAGTTATTGGCTCAATTTGATCAAAGTGCGAATCATGCCCAAAAGTCCCATAAAATAGGTGGGCGCTGGGAAAACTTGTATCTTGATGTGGTAGATGTGGGTTCTGCACGGATTCCTATCCGCTTTGCCCGAGATTGTGGAAAAGAAAAACTAGGGATATCGAGCGTTATCCTTTTTGATCCATTACCCGGATCCATCCAAAAGTATCCGCCCTTTTGGTTTAATTTGGCAGAACCGGGAGAGTCTACCGGATTGCATGATCATGCCGATCATGCCATTCTCTCAGGGGTGGTCTATCTATCCTGTGAAGAAAAATCAGGAAACTTGTATTTTCACAAGGATGGCGAGGTGGATTTGGATATTATGCCAAGTGTTGGAAAGCTCGTTCTTTTCGAACCTTGGATGCGGCATGGGGTCCGGGAAAACCGTTCAAATTCTAACCGACTTTCCTTGGCATTTAATCTTTTTCCCTTTCCTTTGCCTGTTGATAATTTGTGATCCTTACGATTTTGCCAAAATCTAATGTGAAACTATTATAATTTTATTGAGAATTTCGTTGTGCAACGCCTCAACAAACTTCATAAAATACTTCGTTTTTTACATTACTAAACTCCCCTCAACCAATGACACAAGCAACTGATTCTTTTGAAGAAATCAAATCTGCAGTGGTACGCTTTGCTGGAGACTCCGGCGATGGTATGCAAACCATAGGCGAACGCTTCACCGATTCCAGTGCCTTTGCCGGCAATGACATCGCCACCCTGCCTGACTTCCCCGCAGAAATACGTGCCCCAGCCGGCACCCTTGCTGGTGTGTCTGGATATCAACTCCAATTCGGAAGCACATCAATCCTTACTCCTGGGGATGAACCGGATGCTTTGGTAGCGATGAACCCGGCAGCACTCAAGGCAAATATTGCCGACTTACCCGAGGGTGGGATGCTTGTGGTTAATGTGGATTCATTCAAAAAAATGAATCTCAAGAAAGCTGGGTATGAAAGCAATCCTTTGGAGGATGAGGATTTTCGTAAAAAATATCAGCTCATCGAATTGGATCTTACCTCCTTGACCAAGGACGCTTTGTCAGAAAGTCCGCTGAAGCCATCTGACAAAGCCCGTTGTAAAAATTTCTTTGCTTTAGGATTCATGTGCTATGTGTACGGTCGTCCACTTGAGCCAACTCTAACCTTCTTTGATCAGAAATGGGGTAAGCGTTTACCGGATGTTGCAGAAGCTAATTCCACCGCTCTCAAGGCGGGTCATAATCTCGGTGACACCATGGAGACAGCCCGTAACCGCTACCAATTAGCCAAAGCAGCTGTCAAGCCAGGGGTATACCGCAAAATCTCTGGAAATGAAGCCACGGTTTATGGATTGGTTGCAGGTGCTCAATGTGCCAATCGTGAATTGCTTTACTCTGGGTATCCCATTACTCCTGCATCTCCAGTGCTTGAAGGTTTGTCTGCGTTAAAGAAGTACGGGGTAAAAACTGTGCAGGCGGAAGACGAGATCGCTGCCATGGGCGTGGCGATTGGTGCTAGTTTCGCCGGGGATTTATCCGTGGTTGCCACCAGTGGCCCCGGGATGTGCTTGAAAAGTGAGTTTATCGGGTTAGCCAGCATTACCGAACTTCCTGTGATTATCTGTAATGTTCAGCGTGGTGGCCCAAGTACCGGTCTGCCCACCAAAACGGAGCAAAGCGATTTATTACAAAGCCTTTTCTCCAGGCACGGTGATTGCCCATTACCAGTGATCGCTGCACATTCACCATCAGACTGTTTTGATTGTGCTATTGAAGCCTGCCGGATCGCTTTAACCTACTGTACGCCTGTCATTTTCCTCAGCGATTTGTATGTCGCCAATGGAGCTGAGCCTTGGTTGGTGCCAAATGTTGGAGATCTGCCTGCCATTGATGCCAAGTTTGCCAACCCGGATGAGCCTTATGTTTCCTACAAAAGAAATCCTGAGACTTTAGCTCGTACTCAGGCAATTCCTGGACAACCTGGTTTGGAACACCGTATTGGTGGTCTTGAAAAAGCGGAAGATGGTGGCGTCAGCTACGATCCCGAGAATCACGAACACATGACTCATCTACGTGCAGATAAAGTTGAGAGGATTGCAGATTCCTTAGCCCCGACCGAATTGCACGGAGAAGGGGAGGGCGATTTACTTGTAATTGGATGGGGGGGAACCTACGGAGCGATTACTTCGGCTGTGCAGGCAATGCAGGCTGAAGGGTTTGCGGTATCCAGTCTTCATTTGAGACACCTCAATCCACTACCAAAGGATTTGGGCGATATCATTTCCAAATTCAAAAAAGTCATCGTACCTGAATTGAACCTTGGCCAGCTAAGCTTAATCGTGCGGGCTAAATATCTGGTGGACGCCATCTCCTTGACTAAAGTGCAGGGTAAACCTTTCAAGGTTTCTGAATTGCGTGAAGCATTTCACAAGGAATTGTCCTGAATAGAAAGTTTGTCATGAGTACAACAAATACCGAAGAAAGCAGTTTAACGAAGAAGGATTTTGTCACCGAAAATGATGTTCGGTGGTGCCCGGGCTGCGGAGACTATGCAATCCTTAATGCAGTTCAGCGTACTTTGCCTGAGCTCGGAGTGCCCAAGGAAAAATTTGTGGTAGTCAGCGGAATTGGCTGTTCCAGCCGTTTTCCTTATTACATGAACACCTATGGCTTCCATACCATTCATGGCCGTGCACCCACAGTTGCCACCGGAGTGAAGTCAGCCAATCCTGATTTGTCGGTTTGGATGGTCACCGGTGACGGGGATGGTTTGTCTATTGGTGGAAACCACCTGATGCATCTTCTGCGCCGCAACCTTGATATTAATGTCCTCCTATTTAACAACCGAATCTATGGATTGACCAAGGGTCAGTACAGCCCCACTTCAGAAGTGGGTAAGAAAACCAAAAGTACGCCTGCGGGTTCCTTGGATTATCCTATCAATCCGCTCTTGTTTGCGTTGGGCAGTGAAGCCACCTTTGTGGCCCGAACCACCGATACCGATCAGAAACACATGGTGGAAACCTTTAAAGCAGCTCATGCTCACAAGGGAACCTCCTTTGTGGAAATTTTTCAGAACTGTGTGATTTTCAATAACCATGCCTTTGATCCGGTTACCGGCAGAGATGTCCGCAGTGAGCAGGCATTGATGCTGGAAGAGGGGCAACCCTTACGCTTTGGAGAAAACAAAGGAATTCGTTTGAATGGATTTGATCCTGAGGTCGTGGAACTGGGGAATGGGGTGGAAGAGTCGGACTTGTTGGTTCACCAGTCAAAGACATCCAATCCTGCCTACGCCTCTATCCTAGCTCAAATGGCTTATCCTGCATTCCCTACTCCCTTTGGTATCCTTCGTCAGGTGGAGGGGCGGGAGACCTATGAGGATGCCCTGCATGCTCAGATTAAATCTTCCCAAGCACAAGGAGAAGGAAACCTTCAGGAATTACTGATTGGAAAGAACTCGTGGATGGTTGAATAATCATCTCCCCTTGCTTTTCCCATAACTTTGATTTTATAACAAGACTATGAGCTCTGAATTTATTGATGATCCCCAATTTGGGCACACCAAGAATAAGTTGCCCGTTATTTTGGTCCCCGTGGTTATGTTTGCTGTTCTGTTGGCAGGAATCGTAGCATCTAAAATTTATGTCGATGCCGTTCTCTATTCCGACCACGGCGAAGAAGTCTCCGAATGAGTGACGAAAAGCCAGAGATTGGTGGCAAGTCCCCAGCAGTACTGGAACTAGAGCCTGGTGATTACTGGTGGTGCACCTGCGGGATATCCTCCAAGCAACCTTTCTGTGATGGTTCCCACAAAGGAACCTCCTTTACTCCAGAAAAGATTCAAATTACCGAGAAAAAGAACTACGCCCTTTGCACCTGTAAACAGTCCGGTAATGGTGCCTTCTGCGACGGGGCCCACGCCAAGCTTTGATGCTTTGCATACGGTTAGTTCATAAGTAACCAAGGTTATTTACAAATCTTAGTCTTTTCCTATATCTGGTTTTCCTTGGTGCCACACTCCCTGGTATTGGAGAGATCCTTTTTTGTTATACCAAGAGCCATAACCATGCTCTAGACCGTTGGAAAATTCACCAATATAATAGTCGCCCGTTTTAGAGGTTTTACGCCCCACACCCTCAGGTAATTGCTTGGATAGATGGCCTTCATATTTTGAGCCATCGGACAGTATTAATGTTTTAATAGGATTCACATTAGGAGCAGACTCAGAGATAGTCCCTGGAAATTCTTGGTTTTGTTGTATTTGCTCAATAATGAAACCAGCCTCATTCTCTATTCGTTGCTTTTCTGTTTCAGATAAATGATCATCTTTGCCTGAAGACTGAACTTTTTCTGGGTAAAGAGATGTACACACCTTTAGCCAAAGTGCCAGTTGATAGATGTCGGAGTTTTTTGAGCAGTAAGATAGTAAAAGGTTTAGGGATTCCATATCACCAAGTTTAGCAGCCCTTTCCAGCCACCTCACTGCAATATCACCATTTTTCGAGGCTCCTTTTCCAGAGAGATGATTAAGTCCAACCAAGCGACAAGCTATTCGGTTGTTCTGTTTAGCCAGTTGTTTTAGCTGGTAGTGAGTGTCGTGACAGTTTTCCTTATAATTTTCTTCTATTCGAAGAATGATCTCAATTTCTGGCAATCTTGAAGTATTACCATTGGTTGTTAGTGATGCAATATAGGTAAGGATTAAAAAATGAAAGGGTATGATTTTAAAATTCATCCGTTGAGATTATTATCCTTATCGAATCCAAAAAAAAGCTGTTGCCTAGGCAACAGCTTTTGGAAAGTCCAATGAACTTAAGTTTAAAAACTAGTACTTACATTAATACCAATACTTCCATCCCAGGATTTATAGTCATGATTTGCAGTAGTTCCACTGGAATCACGATTACCATAGCTGGCAAGAACAGAGGCTTGCACATCGCTTACTAAAGGATATTCAACCAATATAGAACCACCGTATGAGAAGTCATCTCTGTCTTTGTTCAAATCCTCCTCATAAATTTTGTAGCTGGTTGTGAGAGTAGGAGAGATAGTGAATCCAGCATACTCATGACGCAAACCGTATGACAAGGTAGCGTCCCAGTTGGTAAGTTGATCTCCAGTATGTCCCTCATCTTTAATAAGATCAGTGATTGAAGATGCATAGTGCTTGGTGATGGAGAAGTCAAAGAGAGCATCTGTTTCGGAATTTACGGAATACACCTTGGAAATTCCTACGGTTGGATAAATCCCTGAGTAATCCTCAGTGCTGTACTTAACACTGATGTCAGACGCATATCCAATACCGAGACGGGCAGTCCAATTGTCTGAATATTCAGCCAGTAAGATAGCATAGGCTTCGGTGGAGTAGTAGTCGTAGTCCTCGAAGTGGGCTTTAGTATACTCATTGGATGTCCAGCTACCACCAACAACAGGAATTACCACAGTGTTGGCAAAATCGAATTCACCGAAATCAGCACCTCCATAAAAGGTATTTGTCCAAACACCGGTTGTATTTTTGTACAGTTTTCCAGAATCACCACCTGGGTTTGACTGATATACAGCACGTACATCATATCCGATGAAGGTTGAGATTCCAGATTTTCCTAAAGTTACAGGTTTTTGTTCGCTTGAATCTGCACTACTCGCTGAATTGAGGGGGGAGTAGGAGCTAGGTAAATTAATGCTACGATTTGTTGCATCAATTCTGGAGAGAGATTGTTTTACATTATTTTCGCTTCTTGTTTGTGCTACAAGAATGGAAGAGAGGCCTAAAATAGCGGCTGTTAGGAATGATAATTGTTTATACATGGATCTGATGTATGGAGGGTGAATTAAATAGAACTATACTTCATAGTCTCATACATCGCAGCACACAATCATAAATTTTCAAGCAAAATGATTATGCGATAGAAGTGGTATTTAAAGAATAGGTTACTCGATTGAGTATCTAGTTTGATGATTCCTGATTGTCCAAAACCCACATTTGCAGGTTTTTATCACTGGTAGCATCTCCGATCAGGGCGTTGTATTTACCTTTCATTCGTTTTTGCTGAGCAAAAACGGCTAAGCCGATCTTTTTCATGGTGGGCGGGGGTTCCTCGAATGCATTGAAAAGGAGGCTCGATTGAAGAAGTAGCATGATATCCACATCATAGGCATTGCCCAGCGATTCCTGCTCTCCGAGAACCAAGACTAATCTGCCAGCTGGCATTCTTAATTTTTTTTCCTTTGTTTCAATATATGGATTTCCAGAAAGGGTGATGAATTTATATCCTCCATTACTGGTTGCTTCTGCAATGAAGGTACAGGGACCGCTGATGTCTGCTCTTCCCTTTGAGGAGGAAATTGTGAAGAGCATTTTATCCTGAAGACAAACCATAAGTGAACCCTCATGAATCTTCCAGTGATGCTTTTCCATCCACTGGGTGATACTGCTGCTTCCTTGCCTCAATGTGATGCCATAGGCTTTAACCTCGGAGTATGATTTTGGACCTGTGGTCAAGTAATCCTGAATTTCAAGAACACGACCTTTACTGAGAATTTTTATCTCTGTATGAGGACCAACAGATCTGAGTCTGTCCACCCCTTCATTGGCAATTGTAACTGTGTAGTAAGGTGGGGTAGGATACTCTCCTAAAACTGGTTTTATGAAACCTAATTTAAGTGCCAAAAATAAAATATAACAACACCACTTTGCCATGTGATGCGGATAATTTGTAGCAAGAAAATGTACGAAACAGTGTTTAAATTAAAAATTTACACTTATGCCAACATTCGCTCCTGCATTCCAATTTTTATACTTTTTGACTAAATCTGAGGGTTTGTTGGAGTCACTTTGTTCGAATGAATAATTAAGCCCAAGACTCATATTGTCTGATAAATTGTAGTTCGCACCTAAGGAAAGTGTGTTGGTATAATCTACCCGGTTATAATTTACAGCCACATTCGGATTATCCGTTAAATAGGCGAGTCTACTGTAGGTATATTGAGGGGAAAGAATGATATCCCATAACTCATAATTAAACCCGAGTGATGCTGATATGTTCCAATTATCCTGTTCATCCCGGTCTTGGGATGTATTAGGATCTGTATCTGAAAAATTTACACCCCCATCAAGTTTAAATACTCCGACAATATCGAAGGGGAATTGAATGGGCTTGGACGCACTAACAGTTGGACTAAAAGAACGATAGGTTTCGTTTTTGGTAGCCGGATCATTTACCCATACAAGATTAGATCCAACGCTGTAATTCCACCCGGATTCATGCTGCATCATAAAAAGTAGATAAGCACTTGCAGATTGCGAGTCCATGGTTTTGAAAAAACCATCAGGTATGGGACTTCCGTCAAGTTCACGGGTACCAGCATGAAGATGTTCAACATCCGTCCACCCGCCACCTGCGATTATGGTGAGCATCACGGAATTAATATCAATAGGATTTGTCAGGGCTCCTAAATTTAAACTTTTAGACCATGAAAATGAGTGGCCTCCGTGTTTATCTATATCAAGGTCTGTATCTTTTTGCAGGGGATTAGCACTTCGATTGATAGAATTTGTGATGGATGCAAAGTATGAAAGGTTAGATGTGTTCAGAAAAACTGGCCGTTGCATGCCAGTATCACTTGCATTAATATTTGAACTTGTTTGCCCTGTTGGCTGTTTTCCTTGCTTTAGTGCTTGTGACGCTGCCTGGTTAATTTGCTTGGTTGATTGAACTTCAATCTTGGTTTGCTGCAAACGCTGAGCATCTGTGATGCTTTGTGCACTAAGCTGAAAGCCCCCTATAAGAAGGGAGAAAATCGATAAGGCTCTAAATTTCATGGTTTATTTATTGTAAAATGTTCTCAGATTTAGGTAGCAGATTAATGACCACTACCCCAAGCTTCGACTTGAACCAAAGGTCGGCCAGTGGAAGAGAGCTTTTTAGATCTGTTGGATGAATCAAAGTGCTTGAGTTGCAAATATTCAGTAGTGGAAATACCAAGGTGTTTCACATTATTCATGTTTACTCTACCTGGTTCGTAACCGTTAAAAACAATACCACCTAGTTCACTGCGTAGTTTAACAGTAGCAGAGTGCGGGAAGACTACATTTTGAAGGCTTATCGTTGTTGCTTCCATGTAAATGTCATCAATTTTGCCTTGTATGGTCAGGTCACGGATCGAAAGTTCGTTAGACGCATAAAGGAATAATCCTTCATTGCGTACTCCTTCATGACCCACATTGAATACATTATCATCTTCCGGGCGGGTACTTCTAAGGTTCAGGTCATCAAGGGTGGCAATGGCCAGACTGCCCTGTGTAGTGATGTCCACATTGATCAAATGCATGGTGTCAATTGAGGCTAGTCCAAGGGATGCGTTTTCCACATCGATCTGATATGGTTCAGGATCTGAGTAGCTTTCCGCATGTGAATCAGCTGTCCATTCGTCGCGAAGGTAGAGTTCATCCGCAGAAGCAATCACGTAAGCATCAGTCACATCAGGTGCACCCTCATTGATGATCTTAAAGTGACCTTGTTTTTTGGTCGTGGTAACTCCATCAATTGTCATATCAACATCTACATGGGCAAGAGTAGTGTCCCGGCCAGATGAGAATATGGTTAGGTCTACGCGTTCATCATCGGTGCCGGTGTCTGTAAATATGCCATGTAATTCAGCATTATAGGAGGAAAGAACACGGTAGTTGATTTCCTCCACACCAATATCCAGTCCAGCATTGTTAAAGCTTTCTTCACGGTCTCCAGCAATTTCACCACGGGATAAATGACCTCTCTTTTCGCCATGATCACGGCCCGTGTTGGTATCAATGTTCAATAGTTGATCGAGGAGACTAGCATAGGTAGCTGCAGTTTCATCTGTTTCAGAATCATGCTCAGGATAATCCTCTCCTGGCCCACCAGCCTGAATGTCTACCCCACTGGCCAGAATTTCAGTAATGTAGAATTCGATTTGCTCTTCGTTGTCTCCATCTCCAATCATATTGAATTCTAACATAAGCTTCAGGAATTTGTCGGAATCTGCACCCTGGAAGGTTGAGTCGAGAAATTCCATATCCACCAGATTTGGCAAATTTTTAATATCACCACCGCCCAAGTGGGAGCGGTTTCGTAGGAGAATATTGATCAGATCAATGGTTGATTGAATATTTCTTTGGGTGGATAACTTCCAGTACTCATTTAGTTCATCGATGATGAAATCCTGAATCAAATCTGTGTCAGAGAAGAGTGTATTCAAGTCACCAAAATCAATATCAAACCCGTCTATAATTCCATCAATATCACTGTCGGAATAATTAAAGTTTTCAGCGTGATCAGCATCAGCAAAATTGGGGATGCCATCTTCATCGTCGTCACCTGTAGCAAATGTATCTTCGCGAATACTGCCGTCTGGATTTTGGAAGATATCAGCAATTCCATCATTGCTGCGGTCGTTAAAGCTATTGGGTGTGTTTGGATGACTGTCAAATAAATCGATGATTCCATCGCCATCTGAGTCTGGACGTGGGTCTGTGCCACTCTCGGGAGCAGCGTTGGATGGATGGTCTTTGTCGGCATAATCGGCAATTCCGTCATTGTCATCATCTAAGTCCCGATTATCACCGATTCCATCTATGTCCTCATCCTGCCATTCGAAAGGATCATAAGGATCGAAATCATCTGTGTTTGAAACTCCGTCACCATCAATGTCATTATCCTTGTGGTCGGCAATACCATCCCCGTCTAAGTCAGAGTTGCTTTCAGACTGATTATCGGGATGATCGAAGTCATCTACATCGGCGACACCGTCACCATCGTCATCGGTGTCCGCATTGTCACCTGTTCCGTCTAAGTCAAGGTCACGCCATTCATCATCATCGTATGGGAAGTCATCCCAGTAATTACTGACACCATCATTATCTATATCTGGGTCGAATGCATCTATGATATTATCCCCATCTGTATCTGTTTCTCCAAGATTAGCGGAGTAATCTGCGTCAAGGATGTTGATATTTCCATCACCGTCATGATCAAGAAACAACTCATAATCTTCAAATGCAGCCAATAATTCAATCAGTACTTCTTCTGCATCCTCAGCATTTCCAAAAATCTGGGAGAAGACGGTGATCCTATCGGGGTCAATACTTCCACCCATACGATCTAGTTCTCCAAAGCGGAAGGAATCTACCAATCCCCAATCAATAGTGTCCCCCCACTCACTGTCGGGTCCAAAATCTAATGTCTCAACAGTGTAAGAACTTGAAATCTCGGGCAAATAGAACTCAGGGATATCCGTGGTTAAGAACTCGCTTGGTTCACGGTTTGCGTACCAATTATCGAGCGCTTCCTCGTCCTCAAACACTTCGAAGGGGAGAACGGGTTCTTCAATGTGTTGAGTAAGCAGGTGCAAATAATCCAAAATGAATGAATTTGTTTCTGTGTATCCACCAGGAGATTCTGGGTGGTGAAAATATTCCTCTGATTCATAATCAAAATCATCCTGATCGTAGAGCCATTTGCCAATTTCATCAAAATCATCGGCAAAATCATTAAAATCATTAAAGTTAATGGAGTCTACAGCATCGGGAACATAGCCAGAGAAACCACTGTCCTGTGACAATTCCTCTAAGTAAAAGATTGGAATAAGTATATCCACTGTATCTTGTTCCCCATTCGCCACTTTGACCAGCTCATTAAGAATGAGAGGATTCATTCCTGTATTCTGAATGTCAGCAAGGGAAGTGGTTGACATCCATGCGATCAGATCTTCACGGACATCAGATAAATCAACAGTTTGCTCGACGGTAAAATCAGAGAATTCGTAAACATTATGCTCTGTTTTGGTGAAACTTGTTGAGGGATCATTGGCAAATCCACCAGCACTTGACCAAAAGTTTCCTTCGAATTCGGGATCAAAATCACCATATTCATCGCCAAAGTAGTTGTTGTATGTAGGTGTAATTTTTTGGAAACGAGTAGAACCATCAGCGAAGTTGATCTGAATCAAATCCCCTAGGATTTGATATGGGGCACTTTTTATCTCGCCGTCTTCATCCCAAGATACGGTAGTGCTTGAGAAAGTGATTTGGGAAGCAAATGGCTCCTCTTCAAAGGCGAGGCCGTTGTCAGTTATTTTTTCGGAGTGATCAACGAAATACATGGTAGCCCCGGCCAAATCCCTGGCCCACATTGGACGCATTTCCTGGTAATATTCATCCTCAAATACAGCAACCAGAGGTTTCCCCGTATCATCTTTGAGCACTACATCGCCATAATCATCAAAGAGTTGGTTGTATTTTGTGGTCGCTTGATCGAGAGTACTGAACAGATTAAAACCATCCGCCCAGGCTGAGTCAGGAAGTTCATCAATGTTACTTGCGTTGATGAATTGCTGGATCATGGCCTGACTTTCAGCAGAATTAATCTCGGAATATAATAATTCACCAAATTCTTCGTCATCATCGTTGGAGAATCCAAGAAAGGCCCATGTAGGTACGCCATCTTCATTGTACATGGTCTTGATGTAAGATACTTCAATTTCCCCATCCACATCTTGATCAGTAAGTTTGATGACACTATCAGAGATTTTCTCTAGGGTTTCCTCCCACCTTTCTCCTGCAACAGATCCAAGAACATCCTGGCTTGCCAAGAGATAGTCTGAGTTAGGATCGTCAGGGTTAATGGGAGAAAATTTGTGTTCGATCACACCGAAGGATTCGTTGCGGAATTCACTCTCCTCAGATACATCATTCCACACATTGTAGAAACGGGCACCTTTAAGATTGTTGGCCCAAACGAGATCGCCATCGGTATTTTTTACAATTAGTGGAAGACCATTGGCATCCCGAAGAACAGTGTTGGCAGATTCATTGAGAATTGTTGAAATATCACCACCTTGCTCAAGGACTTCTTCGATCTGCTGAGCGGACTCCACTGCCGCATCGATATCAAAATCATCGAAAGTGAAAACAGGAGGTTCATCACTTGCGGCAGAACCAGTTTTAGTTGCGACCTGGCCAGCAACCGCAGTGGTGAGTGCCCCCACATTGAACTCGGTATACTGGTTTGCTTGATCGGCAGATAGATTAAGAGCAGCTTCTTTTGCAGCAGCTTCATCCAAACCTGCTTCCTTGAAAGCTTTTTTAACTTTTGCGCGACCTTTAGTCTCATTAAGTTTAGCATCACGCTCGGCGGCAATTTGCTCCGCAGTCTTCCCTTCAAAATTAATATCAGAAGTAAAGGAAACGACCTCCTCTTCTGACAATTCAGTGTATGCTTCGGCGTCTTCTGCTGAGAAATTATTGAGTGTATCAAGATCGAAGAGATCTTCATTGGCAACAAAGAGGGTGGTTTTAGCAGCAGTTTGGTTGAAAATACTCTCAGCTAATGCGTCCTCACTTACACCATCAGTGCTGAATTCAATTTTCTCGAAGGTTTCACGGTCGGATTTTTTAAATGTCTCGAGCTTATCTTCATCCCAGGAGTTAGCTCCGTCTATAAAAGTATCAATAGATACAACTATATTCTGGTCCTTGGCTTTCTTTGTGATTGTGGATACGAATTCTACTTTGGCCGATAATCCATTTAACTGGTCTTGAATATTGGCAGAAGAAAAATCGATTCCTTCGGTGAGTTTTGCAGCATTTGCTGAACCCAAATTAATTACATCCCCAATACTGACAGCACCACCAGTGGCATAACTGAGCTTAGTTACCGGGTTGGACGCAAGAATGGCGGCTGGGGGAGGAGGAGGAGGGGGAGGGGGAGGTGCAATTGGAGGTGGAGGAGGAGGTGCTGGTGCGACTGGAGGCGGTGCGGGAGCAGCGACTACAGGAGCCGGTGCTGGTGCGGCCGGAGCAGGGGCAGCAGGTGCGGGGGCCGGAGCGGCAGTAGCAGGTGCAGGCGCGGGAGCGGCAGGTGCGGCAGCAGGAGCAGCGGGAGCATCTCCAGCGGGAGCAGCCGGAGCAGCCGGAGCGGCAGCAGATTCAGCAGCGGGAGCAGCCGGTGAAGTATCACCGGCAGGAGCAGCAGCAGGTGCGGTATCAGCAGCCGGAGCGGCAGTGGTTTCACCACCACCGGCAGCAGGAGCCGTATCCGCAGCGGGTGCATCCCCAGCACCGGCGGTGTCTCCACCAGCGGCTGGTGCGTCTGCAGCTGGGGCATCGCCGCCACCATCCGCAGCGGGTGCATCTCCACCACCAGCAGTATCTCCACCATCCGCAGCGGGGGCATCGCCTTCAGCGGGGGCATCGCCTTCAGGCTTATCTGCCTGATCCTGACCGAATGCAGAATAGGTAAAAGGTAAGAAAAATGCCAACAGGTAGGCAGTCCAAGATGGTTTGGATTTATTCATAGTAGGGATCAAATGGAATAGTATCTAAATTTTCTCTAATGTTTAATGGAGGATCGCAAGAAAAAAATTGGTGCCGAGGGCGAGACTCGAACTCGCACATCTTTGCAGATACTAGAACCTGAATCTAGCGCGTCTACCAATTCCGCCACCCCGGCAGAGTGAAGAATTTTGTATTCTTGCAAAAATTGAATGAAGGTCGAGAAATTTTAATCCGATTCTTGAGAAAAGAGCAGGGGAATGGTTCGTTCGCGGATTCCGTTGGGTAATTTTTTTAAAAATGGGTCATTTTCCACTGTATCTTCTTCATCCAATAGATCTGGGGTGTCAAAAATATGGGATACCCGTCTGGGGCTGGGATTTAAAATCTGTGCCCAGCTGTTTGATTTTTTTCCAAGTTGGTAAGTTTCCAGCGGATAGCGAAGGGTTTTATACCGGTCTTCAAGCTCTTTAAGAAAGGATCCATTTTGATTGGAACGGTCAACAAAACAAAAACAGTCGGAAAAATGAGCCACTCCATCCAACCAGTTAAAAAAATTATCTGGTTGGTTTTCCAAAAGCGGGCAGTGGATAAATGTAAGTATTCTGCCGATTTCCATCTCAGATTGTTGGCTTATAAATTTAACCACTGCCTCCAACTGGGTAGCCAGACAAGATTGATTGGATAAATGAAGAAAGGATTCCTCATATTCTTGGGGGCATTGCCCAGAAAATTGAAAGTGGTTATCTTCCGTTAGAGACCAAGAGCTGTATTCTCCTCTGCAAGCTAATCTTGAGTCTCCTGAGTGAAGAAAGACAGATTGGCGGAGATTATCGTATTCTATGGCTTGATCGAGGAAGTCGAGGGTTCGGCACTCGGGTGTCTCAATAATAAGGTAGAGATACTTGGACATCCATCTAAGAAAAGGAGAACGATCCGCATTGAGCGGAGTGAAGCATACGATGATCCAGCAGTACCAGTGCTGCCATGGCTTCCACAATCGGAACTGCACGGGGAAGTACGCAGGGGTCGTGGCGCCCTCGCCCCATCAATTCGGTTTCCTGACCGGTGGTATCCACTGTCTTTTGTACCTGCAACACGGTGGCAGTGGGTTTGAAACCAACCCGGAAGTAGAGTTCCTCCCCATTGGAGATGCCGCCCTGCACCCCGCCGGATAAATTTTGGGGAGCCCGCACCCGGCCGTCCACAATTTCAAAAGGGTCATTGTGTTCTGAGCCTTTGAGATAGGTACCCTGGAAGCCACTGCCCACTTCAAATCCTTTAGTGGCAGGTAAACTGAGCATGGCTTTGGCAAGATCGGCTTCCAGACGATCAAAAACCGGAGCGCCCCAGCCAACAGGCAGTCCATTTACCCGACAAAGCACGGAACCACCCACGGAGTCTCCCGCTTTTTTTGCTTCCAATACCCGGGCTTCCATTTTGGATGCTGTTTCAGGATGGGGACAACGGGTGGGGGAAGCTTCAATTTCCTCCAGAGTCGGAACATTTGATAGCTTGGGAGCTTCAATATCATGGATACGTTCCACATAAGTGGAAATAGATACCCCATCGAAGGAAAGAATTTTCTGAGCGATGGCACCGGATGCCACCCGGGCGATGGTTTCCCGGGCAGAGGACCGCCCACCGCCCTCGTGGTTGCGGTGACCAAATTTGGTCTGGTAGGTAAAATCGGCATGAGATGGACGGAATTTCTCTTTCATCTCATCATAAGCCTGGGGGCGGGCATCTTTATTTCGTACAAGCAGGGCGATGGGGGTGCCCAGGGTCTTGCCTTCAAATACACCAGAGAGAATTTCCACCTGATCTGCCTCATTGCGGGGAGTGGTTAATTTACTCTGGCCGGGACGGCGCCGGTCGAGAAAGGGCTGGATGTCCTTCTCGCAAAGAGGAAGCTGGGGTGGGCAGCCATCAATAACCACGCCAATACCACCGCCGTGGCTTTCTCCCCAGGAGCTTATGCGAAAGAGGGTACCAAATGAATTTCCCATCCGTATTTAACAATGGATTCCCTTTAAAAAGGCAAAGGTAAAAGCAAGGATAGCAACCACCCTTAAAAATAAACGATGCGAATTTGGTTTGCTAAGAATGAGCAAATTTTGGATGATGAGATTTAGGTCGGGTCCCATGCGACGACGATTGGATGAACTCCGTCAGGTCCGGAAGGAAGCAGCGGTAATCGCAAGAGTTGTGTGCTGTGGGGTGCCTGGCCTTTTTTGTGCCCACTTCACTTTTTTGTTATGGATTATTGAAAATTGTGAATGGGTTTCGCTTGCCCCAAAATGAGAAGGTGCACAAATAGAAGGTTTTCCATGCAATGAGTAAATCATCTTACCAAGTCATCGCCCGGAGGTGGAGACCCAAGCAGTTCTCGGAACTGGTGGGTCAGGATCATGTGGTCCGTACGCTAGGCAATGCAATCGAGCAGGGGAGAATTGCTCATGCCTATTTATTTGTGGGTCCCAGAGGAACGGGGAAGACCACTTCGGCCAGACTCTTTGCCAAATCTCTGAATTGGGAGGATGGACCATCTTTGGAAGTACCAGAAGATTCTGAGATTGGGCAGGCGATCATGGAGGGCAGGTGCCTGGATGTGATCGAGATTGATGGTGCCTCCAATAATTCGGTGGAGCAGGTACGGGATCTGCGGGATGAGTGCCAGTATGCACCGAGCCAGTGCCGCTTTAAAATATATGTGATTGATGAGGTGCACATGCTTAGCCAGCAGGCTTTCAATGCTTTGCTCAAGACACTGGAGGAACCACCTCCCCATGTGAAGTTTGTTTTTGCCACCACCGAGTCCAATAAGGTTTTGCCCACAATTGTATCCCGTTGCCAACGCTTTGAATTCCGCTCCATCCCGTCTCCCTTGATTGTATGTAAACTGCAGGAGATTTGTCAGGCAGAGGGAATTGAGGCGGATCAGGAGGCATTGGAGGCAATTGCCCGGATGGCTATGGGCGGAATGAGAGATGCACAAAGCATTCTGGACCAAATGATTTCATTCTGTGGAAAAGTGCTTAAACCGGAGGATGTGTTGGATGTCTACGGATTGGCAGCGGCTCATCAGATCAAGGATCTGGGAGGTGCTATCCTGGACGCAGATTATGATAAGATCCTTGCTTCGACTGGTCAGTTTGCAGAAATGGGCTTGGATTTCTATCGTGCCTTACTCGATTTGTCCGAATACTTTCGGGAGAAATTACTTAGCAGTCTGTCAGGCGAAGGAGATTCCCTTGAGATTTATCCGGAGCAAATTACCCGGGTATTGGATGCTTTGCAGAATGGAGAGTCTTTGGTTAAGCTTGGACTTTCTGAAAAAGCCAACTTTGAAGTAACCTTATTCCGTGCCGTGGAAAGTGCCCGGTCTAAATCCATCGATCAGGTGATCCGGCGGATTACCCAGACCATTCCCGAGGGAGCGAAAAAAAAAAGCCCCAAGCCTGAAGTAAAACAGGCTTCCCAATCCGTATCGGGGAAAGTTGCTGAACCATCTCCGGACATTCCCGAGGAGAATACTCAAAGAGTTGAGACTCAGGAATTGGACGCCTTTTCCGAGTCCAAGGCTCCAGATAGTGGGGAAAAAGACCAGGAGATGCCCGTTGATCTCGATGTTACCGAAAATTCTGAAAAGGAGAGACAGGTAGGGGCACAGTCCCCACAACCAGTTGATACTTCGAAAAAACGGGAAGATGCCCTCGTTAATGATTTACGGATTACCGATCCAGATGTGATTGAGCAGCGGGTAAAAGCATTGCCTGCAGAAATCCGGAAGATTGTGGAGGAGGACTTTAAGGGAGAATATGTGGCAGTGGAAAAAATCGATTCGGATAAATTGATTTAATTCTCAAGGATCTTACTGAATTCATCCTCCCTAAGCCATCCCTTCTTCGAGCCCTCCAAACTTCTTGCCAGGTACCAAAGCACTCCGGAATTATTTGGGTGTGCTTTGGGCTTTCCAGATTCATCCAGATCGAGGTAGAGACTTTCTCCCGGTTGGACGGTGGTGTTGGCACTGCTGCCGGAACCGGCAAATCGACGCAGGGGAATGTGCTTGCTTTTCTCATCCTGACTGGGAGAAGTTTGGGGCTCGAGTACGATTACCTCACGGGCAAGTAAAACGGATGCATGATTCGCTTGATAGGTTCCCCATCCTAGAAACCCGATCAGTGTGATCCATAAGAAGGAAAAAGCCCACGCGGATGATTTATTGACCGTTCGGGGGATGACCAAAATTCCGAGGATAATTCCAGCCCAGAAGACGAGACTAAGAGCCAGGCTCCATCCCCAAAGGTGACTGGGGGAGTAGGAAGAGTCAGGCTGACTGGTTTCACCAGTGGGTATCGCGGATATTTCAATAGCAAAGGCGAGGTTGGTTTTTAATTCCCGGTCATCGGGCCGAAGGAGCAGGGCTTTACGGTAGTGAAGAATAGACCTTCCGTATTGTTCAAGTTTGAAATAGAGGTTTGCCAGGTTGCCGTGAAGATTGGCGGAGTGAGATTGCGTAGCGGCTTCCTGATAAAATTGAACGGCATTTCGGAGTTCTCCATTTGCTTCTGCACGTACAGCATCGTAAAACAAGCGGTCTGGATTTTCTCCGAAGAGAAATCCCGAAAGTAAGGAAAGCGAGCAAAATAAATAAAATGAAATTTTCATCGTTTTGCTCCCAGTTGTTTCAATAGTTTTTCTGCTTTTGAGAATTGTTCCTGTAGGGAAACCTTGGATGCATTCTCTGCAGCATACTCCTGATTGTCGCAGGTTTGCAGAAGCAATTCAGTTTGATCAGAAATATCAGTTGAGAAATTCTTTTTTCGAAGAAGTGCAACTAATTCCGAGGTGGACAAAGCGGAAGGTTTATCATGGTTGCAGACCCGTCCGATTCGTATGCTCAAAATCTTACGGAGGGTTTGGTAGAAGGATGTAGCATCCATCAGTTTAAGGGACTGGTTCAATTTACCTTCCAGTAATTTTTCATTTTTAATCAAAGCATCCCTTTTGGGATCTCTTTTTTTCATCTTCCAAAACAGCAACCCACAGCTAAGGGTGGCACCCAAAACCTGTAGGATCCAAAAAGCAGAAGAACTAAACGGCCGGGCAACCGCCAAGCTAGCCTTCCATTCGCCGGGCTCACTTTCGGTCTGAAAAAGATCCTTGGTGGAAATTCGTTCCGGTCTACTTTCCTGGGCAACTATGGGTTCCTGTGGCTGTGCCCATTTCTCTCCGGGATCTACCCGCAGCGGGTGGGGCATGGAGGATGAGAACTGATACTTTTCCTGAATCGGATCAAAGTAGGAAAATTCAATCGGAGGCACTTCGAGTAGGCCAGCGGTCAGGGGAGTCAGTACATACTCAAAAGTCTGAGTGCCTTGCAGCTTGGTAAGATTGTCCCCCGTAAAGGAAAAGGCTGGGGGGCCGGCACGGAAACTTTCGGAATCAGGAAAATTGGGGGCTGGCATAGCGGCAAAATTTCCTGATCCTTCAATAGCAAACTTCAGCCTTACAGGATCGCCCAGGGAGACACGGTCCAAGTCGATCGAAGAGGATGCCTGGAAGGAACCAATGGCCCCCTGAAAATTCGGGGGTCTGCCGGCGGATGGAAGATCCCTGACTTCAAGCTTATACTTGGAAGATTTAATTTCCAGGGATTGCTCCCGCCCAAACCCAAAAAAAGGATCACTGAAAAAAGGATTGCCAAAGGGAGAGTTCTTGGAGCCTTTTACCCGTACACGAATTGCCGTGGTAAAAGAGAGTTCATTTTGCCCGCTGAGTGCACCTGTCAATCCGACCTTCCAATTGAAAACTGAATAGGCTTTGTTTCCGCGAACCACATTTCTTTGTTCTTCCGGCTGTCCGAGAGAGGAGAGGGAAAAACCGTCCCCAGTTTTCTGTGGGAGTTGATCGATCCGGGTGACGGGAAGTTTGTCCCACAGAAAAAGACTAAGCTTGGCTGAAGTCGATTCACCCTTGAATAGAAAGGGCCGGGGTATGGAAAATTCAAGAAAGGCAGCTTCTCTTAAATCCTGCTCCTGTTGCTGCTGTTCCCGTTGGCGGGCGAGATCCCGCTGACTGGGTGGAAGAACCTGAAGGGTGGCTGCGGGGACGGAGTATTTTTTCCCTTCTGCAGTAATTTTCCAGGAAGGAACGGTGAATGATCCTTCACGCTGAGGACGTACCTCGAAACTGAGTTCGGTTTTAATCGATGGTACACCATTAATAAAACTGGCGGACCGGAAGATACGGGGGGAATTGGAAAGATTCAGCCCGCTGACTTGTGGGACGGAACCCAGCGGATTGGTTTGAACACCATGAATAATAATTTTGTAGTTGGCCGCGTTGGATAAAGAAATATTGGACGGTTCAAAAACCGATTCTACCCGGATATTTGCTTGTGCCACGACCAAAGGCCCCGCGAGCAAGATGTGAAAAATAAATAAAACTTTTCTTCGCATGCCTAAATTCTATCAGTAGTCACGACCGACGGGGGTGGGCCTTAATGCCTGTACCTCCTGATCCAGAGGTTTGCTCTTGGATTCCATTTCCTGAAGCAGTCTTTCGTAGAGTGCGTTCACTTCTTCCTCGCTTACCTGAGGTTGTTCCGCTTGCTCCGATTCGCTAGGCTCATCAGATGGCTGAGCATCCGCCTGACTGGCTGCATCGGATTGCTGGTTTTGCGAATCTGAACTTTCACCGGACCCACTATCCTGAAGTCCGAAAACAAGCGGATTCGAGGGCGACTCAAAATTGATCCAGGCCAGGTGTGCTTTGTGCTCCTCGATGGGGTAGGTGACATTGGCTTCCGGATTGTCTGGCTGAATACACACCGAGTACTGGCCGGGGGGTGCAATTTGAGAGAATTTTCCATCTTCGGCTGGCTTGAAGGATGTTTCATTTTCATCGAGCTGAAAGTTTCCGTTGGTATCCAGAAAAAGAGTGGCTGCAGAGGTTCCTTTTTCCTCGGGTGCTTCCAGTCCATCCCCGTCATGATCACTCCAAATTCGGCCTCGGATCTGAGGGGCTGCCCGGTAGGGTAGAGGAATGGTAAGTTTGCCAGGTTCATTGATGCTGACAAAAAAGTTTCTCACCTGGTCTGGGTTTTGAGGAGGGGGAGGGGGCGGGAATAAAGGAAGCAGAACGGAGCCATCCGATTGGTTTTTGTCCAGGGGGACGGATGCAATCTGGAGATTGGATGGATAGGTATCGGATATCCATTCAAATCCAAACACTCCATCCTCATTTGTTTGAACGGCAGGTTCGAGTGTAGCATTCAATTCGCCGTTATTATCCTTGTCCCAAAATACCTTGGCTTCGATTGCGGGTTCATCCTCCTGGGGGATGCCGTCCCCATTGATGTCCCGCCATACTTTCCCGGATAAAAGGGTGACAAGTTTTTCGATCCGTTCAGTGATCTGGTTTTGAAGAGACTCGAGGTTAATCTGTGCCTTTTCGTTGCCATCGAGCTGTGATGCAGATTCGTAAAAGGAAAGGGCCTGGCCCCATGATTTTCTCGCCGCAGAAACATTTTGCTGATCAAGAGCGAGGTTGGCTTGGCGGTAATGCAAATTGCCCAGGGTGTTGAGAGCGATGGACTGGATGCCTGGCTCATCCGATAGATCCAGCACTTGCTGGAGTAGTGGTTCGCATGTATCGAACTGGTTGGCTTCAAAGTGGGCTAGGCCACAATTAAGAAGAAGTTTTGGGTCTAGTTCGCGGTCGTTCTCCCGATAAAGATCTATCTCAGCCTGATAGTGAGAAGCTGCGTCCTCAGGTTTTCCGTTGAGCATCGCAGACTCGGCAAGTTTGATATTGTCGGTCTGCGAGCAACCGATAAGGAGCATAAAAAAGATTGCGAAGCAGGATGTGGCGGAAGGGTGCAGCAATTTTTTGGCAGAAGATGAAAAGGATTCAAAAAGGAGAAACAAAAGACCTAAAATAACAAAGATCTGATAGCGATCAATCGGTAACTCGGTGGAGAGTTGTTCTCTTTTCTTTTGCTGGCCAATCGATTGGAGTCGGTCAAACACATAGATAAGTCCTTCCCCGGTGGCACCCAGTCGGTGGTATTGACCGCCGGTAATTTGAGCAATTTGGCGAAGTGAGTTTTCATCCAATTTGGTGAATACTTCTTCCCCCTGAGGAGTTTTCAGAAAATTATTGGGTGCTTGATCAAGTGGATCCAGGGGAATGCGTGCACCCCCATCTGAACCAATACCGATGGTGAAAATTTTGATTCCTTCCTGAGCGGCAATTTTTGCCTGCTTGAGACCCAGTCCTTCCAGGTCTTCCCCATCCGACAGAAGGATGAGGAATTTATCGGAATCATCTTTTGAAAAAGAAGACGATGCCTCCTTAATGGCAGAGGATAGATCGGTGCCATCGCGGGGAAGAAGGCCAACCTGTAAGTCGGACAAGGTCTTGGCGAATGCCTGGTGATCCAGGGTCAAGGGGCATTGAAGAAAGGAAGATCCGGAGAATGCAATCAAGCCAAGACGGTCACCCTGTACCCGGTTGAGCGAATTGATTAGAGTAAGTTTTACCCGCTCCAGACGATTGGGACGGATATCCCGGGCAAGCATACTTTTGGAAAGATCTACTGCGATGAGCACATCAATGCCCTGTGGATTAACCGTTCTTTTTTTGGAGCCCCATTGCGGGCCAGCTAAACCAAAAATAAAAAACACTAGTGCAGAGCAGAATAAGGAAAATTTGATCCACTCCTTTTTACCCGACTGGGTTGGGGATAAGCGGGGAAGTAATTTGGCAGACACGAGGAGTTCTAGTCTCTTTCTGGCGACTTTTTTGCTTCTGCCAAAAATAAAAATCAACAGCCCAAGAACAAGGGGAAGGCAGATTAGCAAGAGTGGGTTGGAAAAAAGATTCATGGGATCACCAGGTAGCGGGTGCGTTTGAGAATATATCCAATCAGGAGAAAAAGAATCCCGGCACCGAGGGGCCATCTGTACAAGTCCTCAAAGTATGCGTTTACGGAAAGTTCAATTTCTGATTTTTCCAACTGATCAATTTCATCGTAAATTTCACGCAGGGAATCTTTGCTGGGAGCTTCAAAGAATTTTGCTCCCGTCTTTTCGGCGATTTGAGAAAGAGTGTCTTTGTCCACAGGATAATCGGCCACCTGTATCAGAGGCAGTCCATTGCGGGCGAGTGCGATATCCCGGCGACGGGGATCAAAAATATAAGTGCGGGTGCGGGAATTGGTACCAATGGCAATGGTGTAAATTTTGATGTTATCTGATTTTGCCCCATCTGCATAGATTAAGGGACTGTGCTGGGGTTGGGGTTCGTCCTTCCCATCGGAAAGAAGAATAAGAATCTTGGATTTTGATTGGAGGGGGCGCAGACGATTGATCCCCTCCGCCAGAGCAGAGCCAAGATTGGTGCCGGTTTCATGAGTGAGTCCAACCCGTAATCTGGCGAGATTTTTTTGAAGATGTTCCTGGTCAAGGGTAAGAGCACTAACCAAATAAGGGTCCACAGAGAAGGCAATCAGTCCGATCCGATCATATTTTCTTTTATCGATGAATTCACTGATGACATCCTTGACCACATCCAACCGGGTGACATTCAGAGAGTCTGATTCACTCATATCGAGAGCAAGCATGGAAGCGGATAAATCCACCGCAATCACGATATCCACTCCGCTGGATAGAATTGTTTCCGTGCTTTGATCAAATTGCGGGCGTGCCAGTGCGAGAAGAATCAGCATTACTCCGAATTTGTAAAAAAAATTAGGTAGCCCAAACCAAGGTTGAGGAGATGCGGACCTTGCTTGCTTGAGCAATCCAAAGAGAGGAAATTTAAGAAAGGTATGGGAGGGGTTTATCTTTCTGATTACCCAGGGCAGAGCTAAAGCAAGGGGGATAAGAGACAACCAGATTGGATCTCCCAGAACCAGGTCGGAAAAAATAGGGAGCGGAGGAATCATGTTGATTGGACCTCCTTATTTGCTTGGGTTTCTTTTCTCTTTTTCTTTTCCAGTTCCTGATGGGCGAGATCAATAGTTCCTTCCGCAAGCTTGAATAAATGGGAGATTTCTTCTGCCATGCGGCTTTCGGGTGCATACTTGATAAGATCCCCTGCCTTGGCAAATTCCTCAATACTTTGCAGGCAATGCTGGGCTAGAAAGGAATGATTGGATACGGAGTTGATAAACTCTTCACTGGTTTGTTCCAGAGCTGACAATTTGAACTGCCTTTCGATGTAGAGTCGTAAAATTCTGGAAAGTGTGAAGATGTAGGGTTTGGGCTCCGATCGGTCTTTCTTTTGTGCCAATGCCTTGAGTTCTTTTTTGGCCTCTCTATAGGGGTCAATCTGGACAATATTTTCTTCGGTTCGAACGACCTGTTTTTTTCTTTTTAGCCAATAAAAAGCAGTAGCACCAAGAAGCAGGATAAGAAGAAAGATTCCAATTAAGAGAAGATTTTCTTCGAGGATTTGACTGAATGATTTGAAGACGGGCAAGGGGGCGTCGACCAGAATGCTGGTATCCAGCAGATAATCGGAGGAATTTATCCAGTTTGTCATTGTGGATCAGGCTAGAGGCCTCTTTTTTTACCCCTCCGGTTAAAAAACTCTTTCAGTTCGAGCGAATAATCTGAATCAGTCAAAAAAGGAAAAGATTCGATCCCCCGCTTCTTTAATTTCTGGGAAAATAGAGCTCTTTTTTCCTGCTGGAGGTTCTGGTATTTTTGACGGAAAATAGGGTCAGAAAAATCTGCCAGTAAATGGGGAGAATGATCAGATTCAGCATCCTGTAGACGAACTAGTCCACAGGCAGGAAGTTCGATCTCTACAGAATCCATAATCTGGGCACAAACAAGGTCATGCTTCCGGCGGGTTGCTGATAGTTCATGAAGGAAGATTTCCTCGGTTTCTTTGGCTTCGAGATCCTGTTCGGATGATTCAGGGAAAATGAAATCGGAGAGATAGAAAATAATCGCCCGCCGGTTAAGAACCTTGTTGATGAACCGGACTCCCTCCACAAGATCGGTTTGCCTGCTTTGATTATCATGAAACAAGATTTCCCGCAGAATTCGCAAAACATGTTTCTGGCCTTTGGCAGGTGGAAGATATTTCTCAACCCGGTCTGAAAAGAGAAGGAGTCCCACTTTGTCTCCATTGAGATTGGCAGAAAATGCAAGAAGTGCCCCAAGTTCCGCAAGTTTTTCTCTTTTGCTGGATTGCTTGGAGCCAAAATCAAGGCTACCGGAAATATCAATAGCAATGAGGATAGTAAGCTCTCTTTCTTCACGGTATTGCTTGATGAATGGAACCCCCATCTTGGCAGTCACATTCCAGTCAATGGAGCGGACTTCGTCTCCCGGTTGATATTCCCTGACTTCCTCAAAGTCGATGCCCTGGCCTTTGAACGCACTGTGGTATGAACCAGCTAGAGCTTCGGAAACCAGGCGGTTAGATTTTATTTCAATCTGCCTGACTTTCCGGAGAATCTCCTTGGTGAAGTCTTGATCGGGTTCCTGCATGGTTAGATTGGCAAGGATGCCTGGTTGACCAAACTTGCGGAATTAAGGAACGGGAACTGTTGCGAGTAGTTTATCGATGATGTCGTCGCTGGAAATATTTTCCGCTTCTGCTTCGTAGCTCACAATAATTCGGTGACGCAGAACATCCCCAGCAACATCTTTGATGTCCTGAGGGGTAACAAAACTCCTTCCGTTCATGAACGCAACTGCCTTGGAGGCCAAGGCCAAGCTGATTGTTGCACGGGGGGAGGCACCAAAACGGATAAAGGCGTCGAGCTCAGTGGCTCCGTATTGCCCTGGTTTGCGGGTAGCTAAAACAAGATCAACCAGATAGCCCTTGAGCTTATTATCGAGGTAAATTTTATCCACCAATTCCCGGGAGCGGAAAATTGTATCTGCATCCACCACTTGGCTCACTTGATGTGAAACCGAAACATTGGCATTGGATTCAAGAATTTGAAGCTCCTCCTCCCTGCCTGGGTAGTCGATGACAAGCTTGAGCATGAAGCGGTCCATTTGTGCCTCGGGCAAGGGGTAGGTTCCCTCCTGATCAATGGGGTTTTCTGTGGCGAGGACCAGAAATGGGTGGGGCAGGGGGAAGGTCTGGTCACCAATAGTAACCTGCCTTTCCTGCATTCCTTCGAGCAGGGCACTCTGAACTTTGGCAGGTGCCCGGTTGATTTCATCTGCCAAGAGGAGGTTGGCAAAGATGGGCCCCTTTTTGGTGGTGAATTCTCCTTTGCTCGGGCTGTATATAAGAGTCCCCACAACATCGGCTGGCAGGAGGTCGGGGGTAAATTGGATTCTTTTAAAGTCCGCTTTGATACAATCCGATAAGGTTTTTACAGCCAGTGTTTTGGCTAATCCAGGAACACCCTCCAACAGGACATGTCCGTTGGCCAGGAGCCCAACGATCAGACGGTCGATCAGATATTTCTGGCCGACAATAACTTTCCCAATTTCCTGTTTGAGCAAAGATACCCAAGCTGCCTCGTTTTTAATTTTTTCCTGCTCCTCAGGGGCAGGAGGCTTATCATTCTCGTTTGGTTGGTTCATCAGTAAGTAAAATCAAAAGGACAAAGCGTAACTGATGGTCGGATTTGTCCAAGGGAAAAGAGAATCAATTGAGAAGATATGATATTTTTCGACTTGCAAGTCGGAGTCATCAAAATGCTAATAAATACAGACCTATCCAGATAGCCTTTTCCCTAAACCATTCCTCGTAATTTCCAGTATGTTTACCTTAAGCAAAGAATCAAAGCGGACCTTTCTTGCCCTCCTGATCATTCCATGCCTGTGGATTGGATTGAATCACTTTGGCTACCTTGACTATCTAAAAACAAAATCGGTGGATTGGCGGCTGCAATTTAGAGGAGAGATTCCTCAATCCAGCTATAGCGAGCCTGAGGATAAAATTGAGCTGCCTGATGGTTCTTCTGTTCCACGGGTGCCCAAATTGGTTTATGTTAATTTTGATTCGGGCACCTTGGAGATGGACGGGGTAGGCGAGAGACCCTGGGATCGTGCCTTTTTCAGAGATACTGCCTTGGCTTTGCTTGATAAAGGGAGGGCGAGATCCATCGGTTTTGACTTTGGGTTTACCCCCAAAAGTATGTCGAGCATGGTGCCTAAGGAGAATTCTTACCGTAGTGATATGGCTCTGGCTCAACTTGTCAGAAAATATCCTGACCAAGTGGTGCTTGGGTGCTTGTATTCCGGTGTCCAAACTCCTTTCGTTAAACCGACCGGTGTCAGTGCTTTCCCGCCCTTTTTTAAGGATGGATATTCCTATGAATCGGGACAATTTCATTACCCGGAATCACCGACTTTCCCTTTGCTGAGTTATCAGAATGATTCCTATGTGGGGAGAATGGGTTCATTTACTGTGACTCCATACCGCAGTGTTGATGAGATCCCGAGGTGGGTACCTTTGTGGTATCATGAGGGGGGTAAGGCACATGCATACAACCTTCTTGGTGGCAAACAGAGTGTTCTTTCCTTTGAGCTTCCTCGCGATAATCAGGAAGAGATTATTCGTTTATCTACTGAGTTTTCTGTGATTATGGAAAGGAAGCAGCAACTCGAAGAAGTAACTGCCAGGATCGGTGAGCAGTTGGTCGAGCTAACAGAGCAAAAATCAATGCATGAGGAACAACTCAATGGTTTCATTGAAGTGAAATCCAAAATAAAGTCCCTCAAAGAAGAGCTCGCAAACTTTCGTAGTACGCTGTCGGCAAATCCAGCCTTGGAGCAAATCATCGGTCCCCAAATTACCACCCGGCAAGAGGAAATGATGAAAATTTGCAATTCCATCCTACAAAGCTCCTCCGGTTCAATCAGCAGTGTACAAACCGTTGATGATCTATCGGACGAGTTGGATAGGCTGGAAGAAGAGATTGCCAATTTCCAAAATACCCTGGATGCCAATCCAGCCTTGGATGCAGTCATCAGACCTCAATTGGATCTTCGGTTAGCTCGCAAGAAGGAATTGCTGGCTGAGGTTAAGTTAAAGAAAAGTGATGTAGCTCAGAAAATGACCCCTGAAGAAATTCGCGAAGCTGAGCTTATTCTCGAAAATAAGATCCAAGGTGTGGAGGAGTTGGTTTCATCTTCTATGAAAAATCTTCCTGGTTTGGTTACAGAATTACAATCC
>Ga0255763_1001161_pt1 | contig 27821 bp, 21 predicted proteins | sample 041ome_2_FD_179963 | JGI IMG/M metagenome (GOLD analysis project Ga0255763, IMG submission 179963) | Coastal salt marsh microbial communities from the Groves Creek Marsh, Skidaway Island, Georgia - 041406US metaG (version 2) | ecosystem: Environmental > Aquatic > Marine > Intertidal zone > Salt...
GCGACCGCCTTTTTGTCGAGGCGTTCGGTCGTTGCGCGGCCACGGGTGACGCGTTCGCATCACTGTCGCGCGCGTCGACGACGACGACGACGACGACGACGGTGGGTGTGTGTATATATATATATACCTAGTAAATATATTCGTCATAGCGTCGTCGTCCGTCGTCGATCGTGATGTTCACGCGCGTGCGGCGGCGTTCGCACGACGGCATCATCGCGATGCGCGAGGGCATCGTGAAAAGCGACGACGACGATGGGGTCTCGAGCGCGGCGAGCGACGGGACGACGGTGACGACTATGACGACGACGACGGGGCGATCGGGAACGACGCGATTAAGGGTTCGTGCGAGCACGCCGGTGTCGTCGGCGGCGGCGGCGGCGCACGCCGAGCCGTGCGCGGGGGCGAGGGCGCAGGCGCGGGAGAGCCCGCCGCGCACGCGCGCGCGCACGCGTCAGCACGATGCGAGTGGGGGGAAAAGTGATGATGGTGATGGGACGTCTGTGTGCGTGATTACGCGTGGTGGCGCAAAGGCGGGTTATCGATGTGAGGATGGGTGTTCGATGTGTGCGGATGATGATGATCACATTCGGGGGACGTGTGGGATGAATCGGTCGCCGCGCGCGAGCGAGGCGTTTACGGCGCCAAACCCGGGGGAGATGGACCACGCGAGCGGGTTGCCGAGGGACGTGGTGGTGGAGATTGTGCGCGCGCTCGGACGCGAGCGGGATGTTGCGGCGTGTGCGATGACGTGTAAGGCGTTTTGGAGCGCGACGCAAAGTGAGCGGGTGTGGCGGGATTTATTAGCGAGCAAGCTTGGGATGGAAGCCGAGGTGTTGCTTCCCGAGCGCGTGGCGGGCGAACGGCGGCGCGAGACGGATACGCGCGAAGCGCCGCGATGGATGCTCAAGTATAAGAGTTGGTACAAGCCTGAACCTCAATCGTTGGCGTGGAGTTCGACGACGCGTGATTACGGCTTGGCGCCGGCGGAGTCCAAGTACGCGGCGCGCTATCTCCATCGTTGCACCGCCGTCGGCGATCGGAGTAAAATTTTGTTCTTTGGCGGCCAAGGCGGAGGGAGCGACTTTTACAACGACTTACACTTGTTGGATTTGAATCAGCGCAACGACGGGTTGCAACTGAAACAGTTGCATGTCGGGAGCTCGCACGAGCCGCCGTTTCCTCGGTGTTCAGGAACGTTGACAGCCATGTCTGTCAACGGCTGCGACGATTCCGAAGTCGTCGCCCTTTTTGGCGGCTCGCAAGGCTTTTTCGAAGGCTTTTCTAATTCTTTACGTATTCTTTGCGCCGACGACGGCACGCGCGTGGGTGATGCGGCTACGACTGGAGTTGGATTGACGTGGCACGAACCCATCGTTCGCGCGCATCCAAGCAACATCAATGGTCGCATTCCAGACGCGAGATGGGGACACTCCGCCGTCGCGTTTGATGGCAAGCTTCTTTTGTTTGGCGGCTCAAACACCACGCATTGCTTTGCCGATACGTGGCTTCTTGAGATCTCACAAGAGCAAGGACGTTTCATCGCTACTTGGACTTTACTCATCGACGGCGCTCACCACGGTATCGGTTCTTGTCCGCCTCCACGCGCGGGTCAAACGGCTTCGCTCGTCGGCTCTTCTCTCTTTATTTTCGGCGGCTGTCACATCTCCGAGGTGTTCAACGACGTGTGGAAACTCGACGTTGTCGGTGTGCCGAAAGAAAAGTTACGATGGGAAGAGTTCAAAGTCACTGGTATTCCGCCTTCTCCTCGAGTTGGCCACGCCGCTGTCGTCTTGGGCGATAGAATTATTCTTTGCGGCGGACGCGGAAGCGCGTTGGCGGGCACAATCGGCAAGTACGCCACTGGCGAGGAAGGTTTAGCGTCTATGCAAGGATTGACGTTTTTCCAAAGTGGTTTTTGCATGCTCGACACGACTGCTCGTAAATGGCTTCCAGTTCAACACCCCGTGATTGACGAGAACGACGGCGAAACAACTGCCCTAGGCAAATCTCGCGCTCACGTTCGAGAACATCGCACCGGCCACGTGATGATGCCAGCCAGAAATGGCTGCTTGCTCCTCATCGGCGGTTTGGGGTTCGACGGAAATTTCCAAAACGATCTTTCTCTTGTTTCTCTATTCTAAAATATTTGTTGTTTTTTGTGAAACGCACCGCACGCTGCGTGGTGGATGAGACGTTCGCTGATGTTGAAATACGACGTTTGCGCGCGCGCCTCAGTCCTCGCCGGCTAGGTACATTTTTGTCATTCTTTTCATTCATGAAATCATAATACATAGCCATAGATACATTTTTGTTGTAAAACACACGTATTCATACATTGACACTTTAATTTTTAATTCACAATACGCGCTAATAATACTTCTAAAATCCCGCTGGTTTGGGCAAGCCGCGGCTCACGAGACACATCGCCTTGTAACGCACGCCCATACCTGGCGGTTCCTTCGCCTCGGCGTCACCTTTGGAATCACTCACGAGCCTTTCACAACCTTTGATTAATTCATCAGCTTGAGCCTCACTAGTAGCGTTTTCTACGAGCTTTTCAAGACGCGGTATCAAACCAAGCGAGAGCAAGAATTGCTGTTGCGTAATCGGACCGTGGCACGTCACGCCAGAGTTTGGTTTTTCGTCGATGATTTGACGAAGCGCACCAAAGTCCACGTATGCCGATAAGTCAGCCTCGCCGGGTGAATCTAACACGTGCACGAACTTATGATCTTTGATGGCCTCCAAAGTATCCCCAAGCGGACCTTCTTCGCCGTAATCGATCGCGAGCACGGCGCCCGAGTGTTGCTCGATACGTTCGGCGAGACGATCCCAAAGCGACAAGCTCGGCGGGCTGAGTTCGAGTAAACGCAAACCGTCGACGATGTGCTGCGGCACGCCTTTCAATCTTCTTGAGACGAGCATGTGACTCGCGGGTGTCGGGCCGGGTGAGAGCACCATTTCTAATTCGCGCCCTGGAACTTTCTCGGGCTTTGGCGTCGCGGTTTTCTCCGCGCCGGCGTCGGTTTCGAGCAAGTCGCTGTCAATCGTCACGAGCTTCTCGCACCACCCACGCTCGGTGCGTTGAAACTGGCGAACTGGTAGCGCATCGAAAAATTCGTGCGCAATCACAAGCGTTGGCCCGCTCGGGACGCTTTCTAATCCGTCGTGCCAACTCACCGACGCGCCATTTATGCCAGACGTACCGCGAGCCCGCGCTTCGCCCACCGGTGATTTCGCCGACGCCGATGTCGATGATTGATTCACCGAACCAGAGTTCTTCATTTCTTCATCCCTTGTCACATTTTTAGGAACTCGTAACCCATCTCCAGCACTCGCACTCGTCATCTCTACGTCCTCGCACCGCAACGTTTCCGCTTGAATTTTCCTCAACGCCGGCGACACTTCTATAAAATGCACACTCATCGCATCGCTAAACTTCTTAAACTTACTCGTACCGCGCAATAAATCCGCCATGAGCGTCCCTCGACCGGGTCCGAACTCAACCACGCGCAACGTCTCGGGCGAACCGAGCGCTTCGTACTGCAACGCCGCCCACACACCCACGAGCTCGCCAAACACTTGCGAAATCTCTGGACTCGTCACAAAATCCCCTTTCGCACCAAACACATCCCCGCGCATGTAATACCCGTGTTCAGGATGCGTCAACGCTTCACGCACGTACTCACTCACGGGTATAGACCCACCCGCGAAGCGAATGGCGTCTTCTAAATACGCCATCAAACCGCTCCGCGCCCGCGGCGTCGCCTCCGTCGTCGTCGTCTCACGCTCCTGTCGTCGTCGCTCGAGCGCCCGTCGCAACCCAGCGCGATCGATAGCAATCTCCATCTCCCGTGCCTTGACATCCGTGCCTATATCATCCGTCGTCGTCGTCGACGACGACGACGCTGATGATGACGATGTGCATCTGCGCGTGGATGACGCCGCGACTGCGCGCGAACACACCGCCAACGCACCGCGCTCGCCGCACGCCACCGCGCACCGCCACGCCTCCACGCGACGCATCGCGACGCACAGTGACGACGACCGACGACCGACGACCGACGACTGACGACCGACGACCCACACGCCGCGTCGATCGAATTCGCAATCGATCGACGCCACGCATCGATCGCGTGCGCGGGGCCCGACGGATGCACCCACGCGTCCGAACCATCACAGGGGGCCTCGTCCATCGACCCACACGCCGCGTCGATCGAATTCGCAATCGATCGACGCCACGCATCGATCGCGTGCACACGAATTCGCGATCGCGGGTATCGCGATGAGGGTGTCTTTTTTGTTTTTGCGGCGCGCGCGCGGCACAGCACGTCGCGCACGCGACCGCGTCCGACGAGTTTGCGGCGCGCGCACGCGCACGCACACGCACACGCACCGGCACTAAAGTCGTCTCGTCGTCTCGTCGTCTCGTCGTCTCGCGCGCGTGAGGCGTCCGCGACGGAGGACGCGGTGAGGCGTTGAGTTGACCTCTTCGGAGCAGGGGTTCGCGAATGATGTTGGCGTCGTCGTCGTCGTCGATGTCGCTGGCGTCGTCGCGCGCGAGCGCGGGGCGTGCGACGCACGTGGGTGTTTGCGGCGTCGCGCGCGCGCGCGCCAGGGGCGATGGGCGGGCGAGCGGCGAGGGTGCACGCGAGCTCGAGCGCGGCGCGCGGTGGGGGCGAGGAGGGTATGGCGCGGGTCGCGCGCGCGTCGGTTTGACGGCGCGAATGGCGCTCGATGGGCGCGAGGGCGTGATTGCGCGCGCGAATAACGGGAACGATGGATTTCACGCGCCGCGGCCGGGGGTGCGGGCGCGTGTGCGCGCGGGCGGGGATGGAGCGAGGGCGCGAGGGGAGGGCGCGAGGGGTGGGTCGAAGCGCGGCGTCGAGGCGGGGGCGATTTCGGATCGAGCGAACGAAGGACGAGCTCAGAAATATGCGAGTCGCGTCATTGGTGGGGATCCATTGGAGGAGTTATTGGCAGAGTTGCCAGCGATCGATGGGAAGGTTGATGAGAAGAAGCGGTATGAGAATCATGGGGCGTATTTCGCGTTGTACAGGGATTTGGTGCGCGTGGGGCGCTTGCACGACGCCGTCGACGTATTGAAGATGATGAAGGCGAATGGGGTGGGGAACATCGCCGCCAGAGTGTCGCATCGGGATTTCTTTGATATGTGTCAGTCTCGTAAGGTCGTTTCCGTTGGTTTTGAGTTCATCTTGTTGCTTGAGAGCAAGGATATTCGTCCGTATAACATGCTGTTACGCACGTGCGCGACGGCTGGAGACTCGCGTTCCGCCTTTGCGGCACTCGTGGTGATGATTGACGCTGGATTCCACCCCGACATTCGCGCGTACACGACATTAATCTCTGCTTGTTCCAAGGCTGGTGATGTTTCGCGCGCGTTTGAGGTGTACGATCGACTCAAGTCTGAAGGCGTCGCGCCAAACGAACGCACGTACGGAGCACTCGTGGACACCCTCAAGCGTAATATTTTGAAGAATACCGCTGGGTCTAAGCGTCACAGTGCGGACGAGCATCAAATTCGACTCGATTTGAACAGATGCTTTGCGCTGCACGATGAGATGATTGCCCAAGGGTTGCAACCGGATATTGCGCTCATGAATAGCTTGTTGAACGCTTGCTCGCGGGCGGCGACGGTGAAGAATGTGCGAAGCGAGGCTGTTGAAAAGTCTAGTGAAGTGTACGCTGAAATGAAGGAACTGGGGTTGAAGCCAGATTCGTTTTCATACACCTCAGTTATCTCGTGTGCCGTCAAGGCTGGAGATTTCACGAGAGCATTTGAGCTCTTTGATGAGATGACCAAGGCCAACGTCAAGCGGACGTCTGAGGTTTACACGGTGCTCATCAAGGCGTACGGCACCATGGGTAACGTGGCCAAAGCTAAGGAGACATGGAACGCGATGAACGATGAGGGTATTGTAGGCGATGCGATGAGTTATGCGACGATGATGCACGTCGCGGGATCCAACGGGGATGAGGACTTTTGTGATGAGTTGATGGCGGATATGCGCAAGCACCGCGTTCGCCCGTCGCCGCAGCTGTACGCGACGCTTTCTGGTATCGCGGCTCGTCAAGGCGATAGCGCAAAGGTGGAAGAGATCATTGCAAACGCCAAGAAACGGGGAATCAGGGTGCCAATTGAGTGCTATAATGCGCTCATCGCCGCGCACGCGCGCGAAGATAGGCCCGAACTCGCCGTCGAGAGCGCGAACAGACTGGAAGATGCTGGTTTTGAGCCGGATGCAGTCACCTACGAAGGTTTGATTATGGCTTTCACGTGGGCGCGGGATAACGATGGCGCGTGGAACTACTTCCAACGCGCTATGGAGTGCGGTATGCGCCCGACGTTTCCCACTTGTAATGCGCTCGTCTCAGGATTTGCTCGAACCGGCGACATGGATCGCGCGTTTGCGATGGTGGACACGATGAAGAGTTACGGTTACGAAGCCGATGGAATCACCTGGCGTGAACTTCTCGTCGCGTGCGCGCGTGCCAACAACGTAGAGATGGCGTGGAAGGTGTACAAAGATTCACGCGCGGCTGGTAACCCCAACTCGGAGATTGCGCTCAACTTGATCATTGGTCTTACGTTGGCGCACATTAGAAAGCTCACCGATTTGAGTACGCGGTCGTACAAGCCACCAAGCGAGTTTGGATCCGTATCAGAAGAAGAAGGAAACAACGCCGTTGGAGAGTGGGCCGATAGAGCCGTGGCGGCTTATCATGAAGCCACATTAGCTGGAGTTAAGCCGCGCATGGAGACCATTTCTGCCATGTTGTGTTGCTTGCGCCCGCCAACGACGGATGAGCTCAGCGCATCAGACATGAGCGAGGCTGCACGGGCTGCGAGTCACGAAGCGAGTTCACACGAAGACGCACGAACTTACTACCCAGTACAGGCACTCATCATGTACGAAGAAGCACAAAGCTTGGGACTCGTGCCAAAGTTTGGCTTGGAAGAGGAAGACTTTATGTACGATATTCGAGACTTCCCTCCGGCTGCGGCTGAAGTTATGGTGCTCACTTGGTTACGTGTAGTCCGTCGGCGTACGGATGCACACGGCCTAGATGTGCGCATTCCATCCATGTTGATTCGCGTTCGCTCGGACGATGAAGTAGCGACTATTGCCAAGGAAAACGCCACTGGTCCCGTCGACGAGGCGCTCATCCGTCTCACGAGAACGGGTGAGCGTGTGCTGGTATTGTTGAGACGCTTACGTATCAACTATGCTGGAGGTCTTGAAAATGGTACCATTGAACTCAGCGGTCACGCCATTGGTCGCTGGCTTTCAGGCGTTATTCCTCTTCCAGATGTCAACAGATCGGTGTTCGGTGAAAATTCACTCTCTGGTGGTCTCAAAAGCCAAGCGATGCGCATTCGATCAGACTCTTTCGGTTCAGGCGAAAACGTCTGGACTCCGTCCAAGAACGCTAGGCCACAATGGAGTATTCATGATTACTATAGTGATGACGATGATGACGACAGCTTTGGTGCGCAGCCTTATTATCCAAAGAACTGGGTGCAAAATTCGCACTTTGTGTCGTCATATGACGAAGAGGATGATATCACTGATTTAGAACGCATACTTTCGGACCGCAAATAATTATTTCGCTCTCGACGCATGTCGAGAAAATTAGACGATTCAAAGCAGCTGGTGCCGCCGCGCGGTGGTACATAGTGATGTAGGATAAAATTGAAATTTGACTGCAATGCAAAAAAGCGCTCAAACACTACGTTTCATTCGCGTCGCACCTCAATGCGACTCTCGAAACCTTCCTCCACCGGCACAACTCCTCTAAATCGCGATGTGCGTCGCTCTACCCTGCGCGAAACTTCATTCAACGTATCGACCAACTCAGCAACGGTGCATGTTTCTAATACAGAAATATCCTCCTCGTATTGCCGAAGAGGAAAGTTCAAGTATGGTTCGCTGAAGTTTCCATGTTTCAACGCAAGTAAATCCACGGCTCTCGCAGCCGCTGCCGCAGTGTCAAACGCGCCGAGGTTATATTCAATCCCTTTAATGGAGTCCACGTAGCGTGCATCGAATCGTGTTTGCCACAATTCGCGCGAAACACCCTTGAAGTTCATGAAGTTGTTGGAATCGGCCATTCGCATCTGCAGCAACTGTGAAGGAAGAGAAGTCGTGCGTCGTACTGTTGGTTGAGGATTTTGTGAGGCAATAAGAGATGCAACTAATGACGAGTTTTTCGTGATTGCGGTACGATCTGTGTCGTGGTGATCCATAAAATCCCTGTTGTGGTTTCCCACATTGACAACTGTATGCGCTCTTCGCAACGATGGCGAAACATCCCGGCCGCTACACCTGGGTGTCGACTCTGCATCACTCGTGCTACCTTCCTCCGCAGACTTATTCAATTCCATGATTTTGCATATGTATACGCGATGAAGAACGACGTGCTGTGTGGAGTCGAGGTTTGTGATGCCACATGGCTTGACACAAGTGTTTGTGTGTAAAACAAAGTTGTGAAAAGTTTGGTAACAAGGATTAGAGGCTATATATGCTATGAAGGGAGTGAAAATCATCTACTATTCGTCTCCAGAGTACCAGATTTGAGCCGGAACCTTCGTTTTGGCCGCATTTGCAACGGCACGGACGAATTTGGCGTGAAGCTTATGGCCGGCCTTGTATGCGACGACGTGTCCAACCGGAACGCCACTCATCCCAGGCTCAGCGAGTAAAGATAAATCGCCGATCAAATCAATGAGCTTGTGACGCGCTGGTTCATTATTTAAGCGAAGAGGTGCGTTCCAGTACTCCCCTCCGTTCGCGACTAGCGCGCAATTCTCCAAGCCGCCTCTAATGTAACCCGCGCGATAGTACGCAACAAAATCTTGCAGCGTACCAAAATTTCTCGCGGGTGCGATGTGCAACGCGTACGGCGCGTCCTCGGTAGGCGTCCAGCTTTCCCACTGCTTATCAATAGCCGTACTTTTGTACGTAAAATCAATACCATACGTGAGTTTCGTAGAATCGTCGACATTCAGCATCATAAAGGCGTCGCCTTCTTGCACCATGACATTCTCCGTTAACTTCCACGCCATGCGAGGCTCTTCAGCACCGCTACTCGACACCGCAGGTGTCAAACCAATTTTGCAAAGATCGTATGCGTACGATGAAGCACTACCATCCAAGATCGGGACTTCGCCCGAGCCTTCGAGCTCGATGCGGCAGTTATCAACCCCCATGGCTTCAAGCGTACTCAACAAATGCTCGGCGCCACGCACGACGAAATCTCCATCACCCTTAAGTTCCGAGCTCAATCGCACGTCTTCGACTACCGCGTCAACGCACGCGCGCGCGCGCGCTTCACCCACCACGCCAGTCTCAGGAGCTTCGATCTTTGCCTGCGCTTCCGCCCGCGTAGCCTCTGCGCGCGCGCGTATCTCCGCCTTTGCTTCCTCATCATTACTCAACGCCATACGCACTCGCTCAAGCAACGCATCTTCTGCTTCTTCGTCACTATACGTCACTTCCGAGTTCATCTCAACGCTCGACGCATCAATCGTTCCTTTCGCGACGCGCGCGAAATATCGTCCCTCACCAGCCCCCGCCGGTCGCACGCGCATCAACTCCACCTCTCCACTTCTCAATCCAACCCCAGCGTACGTCACACTGCGTCTGATTGTCTGCTGATACGCCTCATTTTTCGGCACGCGCACGTTGAGTTCCGCGGCGAGACGTGCGGATTCCTTCACCGCGTCTCGCGTTGGAAAGTTTTCGTACCCATACGTCTCGCTCTGTTCCGTCGACGTCGACGACGGTGTCGACGCCGCACGCACCTTCACGCACCGCCGCGCGCCAAAACAAGCGTGTGTGGAGTGCGTTGCGCGCGCTGCGGTCGTGTGCGCCGCGGTGGGCGCCGATCGCGACGCACAACGCGTGCGCAGGCGCGTGGCGGCGGTGGAGGTTTTCGCACTCATACGCGACGAGGCGTGGTGCGGGCTCACGGTGAGCGACATGACGAATCGACCGATAGGTGACGGCGATGTAGCGTACGTGTATGAACCGTGCGTGCGTGTGCGCGTTCGGTGCGCGCGTCGCGTTCTATCGACGGCGGCGGCGGCGTCTTCGTAGCGCATTGCGCTCGTGGCGGCTGCACTTTTTCGATGTCAATAAATAATATATATATAGGCATACTGAATCTATATTATGATACATTTTGCTCGAGTTGGCGCTGGACGAGATCCGCGTGAGCAAACGCCTTGGCAAGAGACTTCGCCGTGGGGCGATCCGGGCATTTGAAACGGATGAAACGCTCAGGGAGACCGTGGATTGGGAGCGATTCGAGCGATTTGCGGGCTTCCTCGGCGATGCGTGCGGTGTTGGACTCGACGTCGACGGCGTCGGCGTCGGCGTCGGCGTCGATGTCTTCGGCGCCTTTGACGGCGGCATCGATAGTGTTTGAGGCATCCTCGGGAGCGGCGGCAGCAGCGGCGGCGACTTGTAACGTAACGAGTGATGTTTTGAGCTCGAGTAAGGTTTGTACACTGGCTTTGACTGCGTCGTCAGCGTTCGTAGCGCCAGAATCCTTGAGCGCACGAACGCGTTCGGCAGCCGCCGCGATGGCGGCTTCCGCCTCTTCAATCGCCTCTGCCGGCGGTGGCTTCACCGATACATCGATGTCATCATCGTCCACACTCGTAGATACGGAGTCAGCCGTTAGCAAACCGCGCTCGGTGACTTCTATGTACCGCATTTGCGCCTCGAGTGGCTCTTCATCCGCGCACCCATCCTCGACGTGCACCGCGTCCCCACCAAGTTCCCTAGCGAGCTCAACTAACATCTCTCGACACGCCCAATCTGCGTCTAAACGCAAGGTACTCAAATCTACAACGATTTCATCCGCACCGGTGACTTGATCCTGCTCAATCACGATGAACGCCGCGCTCTTTGCGTCGCACCACAACCGGTGAGTATTAATCAACGGATGCCTATGCGGCGCTAACGCGCACGACTGCTTAGACTGCATCTCCAACACACCACCCCCACCAGTGCCATTCACGAATCCATTGACGTTTCCTCGCTTCTTCGCCCGTTCCCACGCCTGACGCTCGTCCCGCGTCAATCTGTATGGAGCCTCGCGTTCTACAACGCCCATCACCTTCGTCTTATCACCTCTCGACGCTCGATCCACATCATCCACGCTCGGTCGCCCAGAAATGTATGTCTTATATGCTTTGTTCGTACGCTGCGAACGGGTGGTTTTAGACGACCCTTTGCCGCCGCGCTGCGTGCCCGCGCCTGAGGTGACCTTTTCGCTCTTTTTGCCTTCTCTAAAGTGTCGTGCGCGCCCGGTGTCGACGTTTTTCGCCTTGGCCACGTTCGTGATGACCAGTGCGAACCGTGTGCGTGGTTTCGCGCGCGCACTCGGCGTCGCTGGTGCGCGAGCAAACATCGCAAACACGCGTGTCGGTTGTGACGTCACGTGTCTTGGGTGGTGACTTTTCGCAACCTTTCTACAAAACTAAATGACACTATGCTACGGATCCGTGGATTACTGTGCGAGTCTATGTATCTCGGGTGACGAACGGTAAGCGCACTAAGTCGTCGTGGAGAGCGGGGATGACCCAAGGGCGCGGGCATCCGGGCGGCGGTGGGAGTTCGCGCGGCTGGCGGGCAGACGCGGGATGACGGCGATGGAACCAGTACCAGTACGCGTCGTATGCCGCACATTCTTCGGCACACGCGAACACGCGACTACGAGTTACGAGTTGTCCAATTTGTTTTTGAAAAACGTGTATTTTCTCCCCAGCGCGACTCTTAGACTGCATCTCCAACACACCACCCCCACCAGTGCCATTCACGGATCCATTGACGTTTCCTCTTCTTCGCTCGTTCCCACGCCTGACGCTCGTCCCGTCAATCTGTATGGCGCCTCGCGATCTACGACGCGCGAAGAAAAGAATCAATTCGCCCGCGCCGTCGCGTCGTGTGTCGTCGCGTCGTGTCGTGCGGCGCAGATCTCCACTCAATCGCCATCGAACGAGCTACACAAAACAGACAGAAGATGCAACAGGCAAACCTGGTACTGAGACTGACGCGCCGCGAACCGCGCGCGTGACTCTCCCCACGCGATGCCATCGCGTCGATGGATAGATGGATGAATGATGGGAAGACAATGAGGCCGCGCCGTAAAATTTCCTTGCATCGATGTGCTGCGTGGATACGTGCGTGTGGAATTATGTGGGGTATTATTTAGAAACAAAACAAGTGTTCGCGCCGCTCAGAAGAGCCGCCGCGACAAAACGACGGGACAACGCCAACTGGGGACAACACCGACTGATAAAAAGAAACTTTCTATGCATCTTCGGCAGGGCACGCGTCGAGGACGATTTGCGATAAGACATCGTGATGCGCATCTCCAAAGATTTCTGCCGGGTCCGTGACGCTCGCCGAATCGGGGCCGCACAGGAACTTGACAGCCTCATTGATGACCGTTTTGTCCGCGCACTCACAAGATTGAATGCACGCGTCCGAACTAAACTTTTTGAAATCGGAGCACACCAGCGCCTTGTCATCGTTTTCGACCTTCGCCGCGAGGAGATCACTGTGTTTCGAGCAGGTTTCCATGCACTTGAGGTGATCCAACGCGTCCACGAGCGCGGCTCGGATCCCTTCCTCTCGCGCGGCTGCCTGGCCGAGTACCGGTACCGCTGTCTCCGCACCGCGCGCACCGCCTGGACGCATCGCACTTGGACCAAATGTAAGCGCGCCGACGCAAGCGCCCATCAACGCGAGTCCGGCGACCGCGATCATCGCCGCGCGCGTGCGTCCCGAGCTCTCCTTGGCGAACGTTCCGAGCTCCTCATCTCGCGTCGTCTCCGCGTCCGGCTCCGCCGTGCCGTACATCGTCGTAGGTGTCATCGCGCGAATCGGAGTCCGTGTGCCGTGCCGACGTGCGCCCGCGCGCTGTCGACCTGTCGCGCGCGCGTTGTGGCGTCGTGACGTCCGACGGCCCAACACCCAACACCCGACACCCAACACCCAACACAGCACCGAAGGGAGCCGACATCTTGGTGCGGCATGCGTCACTCGTCGGCGCGCGCGCGTGTAGGCGAGATGTTCGAAAACAGAGAACGCATGATGCGCGCCGTCACCGCAACGTTGGCGTTCGCCTTGTTAGGCGTCGGCTCTTTGCTCGGGAACGCGCAGGTGTTCCAAAGCTCGATCGGTGCAGATGCGGACAAGGAGCCGATTCGTTTAATGCCACCGGAACCGAAGCGCGCGCCGGGTCAGTCGACGCCGATCACGTATACCCTTCACGTCGGGTGCGAATCAGCCGGTATTAAGGCGAAGTATCCGAACTTCTTCAATAACGGTGCGAAAATCGTCGAGGCGCGGCTCGTATACCACAACTTTGACATCGCGACAAAGAAAGGCGCAAAGGGGTTCTTCGAATGGGACGCTGGTATTCCCATGCCTGCGATCAACTTACAACCGGGCGATACCAACACGTTTTCCGTGAGGACGAATATGGTCAACTACGAGTACGGTTACGCGATAAAAAACAGCAATGGTGATATCGCGTACGAGATTGGGGACGAGGACAACCACGGTTTTGAAGACCGAAGTTGCTTGTATGGTTTCGGTAAATGGAGCAATCGCGTCATCACGCGTGATGCGAGGAACTCTACTACTCTTGGTTTTGTCGATGCCATTTTTGCTACGTGCAACAAGGAAAACTGCATGCCGGGTGACCCCGAAGACCCTTGGTCGTGGGATGCCAGTACTCGCGAGAGAGGTTCCGAGTTGATGAAGACCAATCCGCCAAAGGGCTTGAACGGACAGTTCATGATGTTTGGTGTGAATAAGGGTGGCATCTGTACGATGAACCTTCACACACAGCGCGGCACGTGCGATGACACTATGGTTCACTTTGATCCGAGGCCTAAGGAAAACAGGTTCATCACTGACAACTCGCGGTGCGGGAAATGGCAGGGCCAGTATGAAATTCTGCCATGGAAAAATTCAGAAATGGGCTCTGTGAAAGAAAATGACAACACGAAGTATAAATTCATCTTTCAGTACCATAAAGATGGATTGAATATCCTGCTCAACGGCAAATTTTATCACAAGTACGGTTGGAGCCGGCAAGACACCGGGTACAACTCCGTGAGCTACATTCAAGTCGAGTTTTTGAACGACAAGCACTACCGCCAGGGTGTGTTCTATCCTAAGTGGAAACAGCGCGCGGCAGTCGCTGGCCGTGAAGCTACGCACGAGTGTACGCTCGTCGCCTTGATGCCGCCACGCACGGCTATCGGCGCCGCGGCTTTCGATGATCCGTAAACATCTGTAAACGAGTTGTTTTGGGTTGTCCTTTTGTTTTTGTCAACGCGTTTTGTGCATCACTTCCCACGATATGTAGTCCGGCGATAGCGTAGTGCGCTATTCAATTGGCCACATATTTTATCCACCTTGACTTTACACGGTGCATCGTTCGAAACGTGTTTAATATCATCACAATATTTTAACGTTCATCATCGACGCCGACGACTCGGCCCCATACGGTAACCGCGATGGTTCACGTCGCATTCATCCACGTGCCGACCACACCGAGCACTGCGCACGACACAGACACACGCGGGAATCATTTCACGTCAAATCAAGGCATCATCATCATCATCACGCGACCGCCACCGCCCGCGTCGACGCAAACGACACGCGACGCGCGAACGCCGCAAAAGAATCAAGTCATATAGTCTACAACTTTGTGGCCAAGCGAATCCAAGATATCATCCCTACAAATCAGAACGTGTGCAAAAAACAATCATGGAGTGGTACGCCTATCGCGGAGGCTTTGGAGAAAAAAATGTGGGCCCCCGATGCCTAGACGACCCTTTGCCGCCGCGCCTGAGGTGACCTTTTCGCTCTTTTTGCCTTCTCTAAAGTGTCGTGCGCGCCCGGTGTCGACGTTTTTCGCCTTGGCCACGTTCGTGATGACCAGTGCGAACCGTGTGCGTGGTTTCGCGCGCGCACTCGGCGTCGCTGGTGCGCGAGCAAACATCGCAAACACGCGTGTCGGTTGTGACGTCACGTGTCTTGGGTGGTGACTTTTCGCAACCTTTCTACAAAACTAAATGACACTATGCTACGGATCCGTGGATTACTGTGCGAGTCTATGTATCTCGGGTGACGAACGGTAAGCGCACTAAGTCGTCGTGGAGAGCGGGGATGACCCAAGGGCGCGGGCATCCGGGCGGCGGTGGGAGTTCGCGCGGCTGGCGGGCAGACGCGGGATGACGGCGATGGAACCAGTACCAGTACGCGTCGTATGCCGCACATTCTTCGGCATACGTGATGGAAGACGGTGTACGATCAGAAGTGTATGTGTCGGTATCGGTGGAGGCGTACCATGTGTCGTCGACGTGAGGCGCGTCTGGAGCCACACTGTGGACGTCGACACGGACATTCCCTTTTGTCTCACCAGTAGCGGTGGCGGATGCAGTGTCCTCGCATTCTTCGTCGATTATTTCAATAGGGGCATTTTTGAGTGTTTCAAAAGCCGTGGCGTCGTCATCATCGAGCTCGTAAGTATACCAGTTCGCCGGTATGACGTCTGGAAGGGGCTGGATGTTGCCTCCGCGTTCGGCAAAGATGGACGCCTTCAGCGTCTCAAGTTCGCGTCCAGTGAGCACAGCGACGGCAATACCGTACGATCCAAACCGTCCGGTGCGCCCAATTCTATGCATGTACGTTGCCCCGCTCGGTGGAACGTCCAAGTTGACCACTAAGTTTACATGCGTCAAGTCGACGCCGCGCGCTGTCAAGTCGGTCGAAACCAAAACGCGGAGCTGAAACGTTCGCATTTCTTCCATTACCTGCATTCGTCTCGTCTGCGGAAGCGTTCCTGCGGTGAATGACGATTTCACACCTTGAGAAGTTAGGCGCTTTGCCAACGCCTCGCCCCATGCTGTGCGTCGGACGAAGACGACAGCTTGGTGAAATGCGACGTCAGCGAAAATTTTCAACAACCTCGCCTCCTTGGCGATAATAACCTCCGCCAAAGACTTTGTCTCATCTTGATCAATCAAAGAATAAAACTGCCGAACGCCATGTAACGCTATCGTACTTTCACACAGCATTACTTTTTGTGGTACGCGCATCAAAGCCTCCAACGCATCCAGCAACGACTGCGGATAGGTCGCGCTAAATGCACACATCTGTTTTCGTTCCGGAAGCATACTATACGCGAACAACACGTCTCTTTCAAACGTTCCCGTCAACAACGCATCAGCTTCATCTAAAATCAATAATCTCACACCATCACACGCCATCGCACCTTCATCTAACAACTGTCGCGTTCGCCCTGGCGTCCCGACGACGACGTGCGGTTGCGTCGCCAACCGCGCTCGATCCTCCTTCACCGGTAGCCCTCCGACGACGACCGCCACATCAATCCCCCGTCGCGCATCATCTGTATCAAATGCCGCAATTAATTCCACGAAGCACGAATGCGTCTGCATCGCACACTCTCTCGTCGGCGACAGCGTCAACGCTTGCGTGCGTCTCGAGCTCACTTTAATCCTCTCCAACGTAATCACCACAAACGTAATCGTCTTCCCCGTACCGCTCTTTGCGTGCGCGATGACGTCAGCGCCAAAACGCCCGAGCGGCGTCGCCGCGAGCTGAATCGGTGACGGGGCGTCGTAGCCGCATCGACGCAGCGCGGCGACAAGCGCGCCATCGAGGTGCACGTCAGCAAACGTCGGTCGCGAGCTCACGATGTCGCGCGAGCGCTCGCGCGCGGCGTGACTCGATGACGGCGCGGCCGTGGCGCCAGAGGCATCTTCATCGTCGACGCCGAGGTCATCGTCGACGCTCGCGGCCGAGGCGCGCGGCATGCCGACGAATGCCGACGCACGCGGGCAGTAACGCTCTCCACTTGTGCGCGCGCGGGATGGGATTGTACGACGACTTGCCGTCAGCCGTGACGACGACGCGCGCGCGAGGAAGTGCTGATGACGCCAGTAGCGGCGACAGCGGTGGGGACGGTGGTGGCGAGGTGGGTGGTGACGCGCGGACGCATAAGCGCGTCAAACTTGACGATGGTGGAGCAGAAGAAAATCGTGCGGAAGCAACCAAGGCTACGACGGTGACGACGAATGATGCGCTGAGGCGCATCGCGACGCATATGTTGAAGCCCGAAAAGTTTGCCAAGGCGAGTGGGATACTGAAACGATTGATGCTGCACGAGGAGGATGGGCTTTCGCGCGCGCACGCGAGCGCTTTGTTTTCGTGTTTAGAAAACGCTATGACACCTAGTTGCCGTCGCGCGCTAGCTGTTGAGACGCGCGTTGAGTATGAAGAATTATTTGAAGTAGTCGCCGCGTTCGCACCGGTTGTATTCAATTCCAAACAGCGTCGCAAGGTGGAGGTGTTCGGTTTGTATGCACGGCGTATAAACGCGCTTTTTGGTGACGACTCGTTTAGTTTCAACAAAGCAGTGAAATTCATTGAGGAGAAAGTTGAAACATGCGAGGCGTACGTTGAAACTGATGACGTACATGAGGCAGATATTGACGTTCCTCCGGCGCCGGAAGGAATGAGCGAAGAAGAGGCAAAAGAAATGGCTGAGGCGTTTTTGAGAGCGCAGCACGCCGAACGAAACGCGGAAATCGAACAACGTCAAATTGAAGAAGATATACGTGTCGCCCTCGTTGTGGCGCTCGAAACGTGTGCATCATTATATTCGCGTCCGTGGTCGCAGACAACGATTGATATGATGGCGAACTTTTTTCACGAACGCCGAGGAAAGTTTAGTGAAGCATGTAAAGACGACATCGTAAGAATTTGGGATGAGTTGCGTAAAAAGAAAAATGCGCGACAAGGTCAAGGCCAAAGCGCACGAGGTGTAGGTATGACTTCATTTGAACGTGATGCGGCGCGTTTGGCGGGTACGGCTGTGTCGGCGCGTGGAGCTGTCGGGGGCGAGCGCCTAAAAGATGGCCGTGGTGAAAGCGCGGCAAATTTGTTTGGCTAGCGCATCGTTATAGAGAAATAGCACACAAAATTCGGAGTGACCATAGGTAACTTGTCATTAGAAACGAAAGCTAAGCTAAGGAGATCCCACTTTAGCAACGTAGAAGAGTCGGCGAGGCAATTATTCCGAGCCGGCATTCTTCAAGAAGTCTTGAATGATGCCCAAAGCGGCGGTCTCTTCACCGAAGTCAGAGATGACCGCGCACGAGCACTTGACAACCTTACGGGCCGTGCCTTCGGCGTCGAGCTTGCACAAGCCAGCCCATTCACCGAGAGCCATGGCTTCCGGAACGCGGATCAAGTGGACGTTGATTTCGTTGCACAAGGCTTGGATCAACTTCGTGTAGTCCGCTTGGTCGCAGTCTTGCGCCAAAATGCAGATCAACGCCTTGCGGCTTTCGATCGCTTTGCACGCTTCACGGAGACCACGGTGGAGACCGTCGGCGGCGAGGGACTTCTTGAGGACAACTTGGAGCGCCGTCATCAAATCCATCGGTTCGTCAGCGGATTCAACCGCAACTTGCGGTTGTTCTTCAACTTCTTGAGCTTCTTCGCTGTGGAGGTGAAACAACAAAAAGATACGTTTCGGTCAGTGCGGGTTCACTTGCGGTCTACGTCTCCTTGATCTCCTCAGTTGCGCGCGAGCGCGTCGCGCACGCGCTCGCTCAGCCACCTCCTTTGCCCTCGCGCGCCCGAGGCCCTATCGCAACCAACGTCGACATAACCACCCGCAATCTCGTACGCAGACAATGTAAACATTATCTATGAACGCATTGCACGCATCACATCGCCACGAAGGCGTTCGCATCGTCCCGAGCCACGCCCACACGCGCATCGTCCACGCCCACTAGGGCTTCGCACCCCGCACGCCCTCGTGCCCCCATCGCATCGTCGCGTCGTTTCGAGCGTACGTACTCAGCCATTGTGTTAAAATTATAAGTAGCGGTCCTCAGAAGTCCGTCCTAATCGGTAAGCAACTCGAGACAGTCCTCGCGCGTGAGTAAGAGGGATCGCGCGTCGCGCGTCTCGCACACCATCCGTCGGCGCGCGTCGGACCGCCGGCGAGATCCATGCGATGTACTCTGAATCGATGTACGCTACGTAGAGTAGTGCTATCGTACATTTATGATGCCGGCGATAAATCATGGTTTCGGACACACATCGTCATACATATTGGGAAAGAAGGCTATATCATGGACCCGTGGTATACCGTGGTCGATGATGGCATCGCGCGCGTTCGATGCGCGGTCCGCGCGCGCGAGCTCTGATTGGAAACACACGCCACGGGTGCGGTGGGAAAATTGGTTCGCTCGCCCTCGCGCGCACGAGGTGATCTTTTTGAACGCACCGCACTTGACCGTCGTCATGTGACTGTCATGTGACTGACGCCCGCGGCGCGTTGGACGGTTTTGAGTGCGCGCGAATGTCGCCACTTCGACGCCACGCACGCGTCTCGCGCCGTTCGCCGATGACGGCAATGGAGGTGAAATAATTATTATAATTTTTTACGAACGCGCACATGTATGGGTGCGCGCGCGTCGGCGCGTGGAGGGCGCGAATCGGCACGTCAGCGAGCGTTTTTTTAGCGTTTCAAGTGCGTTCGCGCGCGCATTCGCGCGCGCATTCGTGCGCGCGCGCGGCGACGACGGCGGTCGCGGCGGCGGGAGGCGCGCAAAATACACGCGCGAGGGATGTTTCGTGACGTCTGGGCGCGCGAATGCGGCAACTGGGGCGATGACGACGGTGGCGGAGGCGATGTTGACGAAGCGGCGGGGCGTGCGGCGGTCGAGGCACTGCGACGAGAAGCGATTGATGCTCGCGCGAGGATGGATGAGATGAGGCGTGCGGCGCGGCGCGAGGTGAAATCTGTAGGGACGACACAGGCGGCGGTGGAATCGCGTCGACGACGAGAGGAGGCGAAGACGTTTGATCCGCGAGCGGCGTCGAGACATGGGTATGGCGAGGCGCGCACGACGACGACCGAGTCGCGCGTGAGTGGGTGTGGCGATGCGCTGGATGATGATGATCAGAGCGGTAGGGAAGAATCTTTCGAAGCGTACGAAGAGCGTTGGTGCGCGTTCGAATCCAGTGATGCGCGCATCGCAGCGAGAGATATTCCTTGGCCGAGGTCTGGCGCGTGGCTATTGCGCGCACTCGAACGGGCTCTTCCATCTCATGACGATCCAAAACGCGCCCATCGCACGCTCGCCAAGCGTTGGCATCCAGATAAATTTATTCAACGCTTCGGTGCGCGTGTCGATGCGCGCGAGCGTGAGACGATCGAATTGAGAGTTAAAGCCGTGTATCAGAGCGCGCAAGAACTCTGGGACGCGTGCTCAAAACGTTGATTCAACACGTCGTTTCAAAACACTTGTGCAACAACGTCGAATACTAAAACTACGAACTAGATACTACAGCTGCATCGACTACTTTGTTGTACACTATTCATCTACCACATCCGCCGCGACGGCGGCATCCAACGCGTCGCGCACGGTGTCACTGGTCGCGACGTCGCGCGCCGTACGTCCTCGTCCATCCTTCGCACGCACCGCCTCTTTCGCAGCGTTAATCAACACCAACACGCACTTCAAATCCCCATTAACCGCGGCTTTAAACAACGCGGTCTCGCCATCAATATCTCTCGCCATCGCGTTCGCGCCCGCGCGCAACAACGCCTCGCACGCCCCCGCGCGTCCCCCGCTCGCCGCTTTATGCAGCGCCGTCGCTCGTCCCACGCGCGTCACCGCCTCGATCTCGCACCCAGCGCTCACGCACACCTCCACGCATCGCACGTCCCCGTGTCGCGACGCGTAATGCAGCGGAGTGTACCCCGACGCGTTCGCCGGCGTCCCGTCCGAGCGCACCGCCGACGGCGAACGCGCGAGCGCGGCGACGAGCGCGGCGCGATCGCCCACCGACGCGTGTCGCGCCGCGGACGCGTCGAAGAACACTTCGTTTAAGGACTGCGTGCAGGGCGATCCAGCGCGGCAGCACGCGCATCCGGCGGACATGTGCGCGCGCGCACGAATGGCGGTGACACGCCAGACGTGCGCGCGCTGTTCTTTGCGCGCGGGCGCGCGGGCGCGGCGTTCGATGACCAAAGCGGCGTTCGATGACGCCCTCGATGCGGTGCGGCGCGCAAAGAATATGAAACAAACCACCGAGGCGTGCGAGGCGTTCGCCGCGCGTGGGCGGGTGACGTGCGAGGAGGCGGGGAAACTGTTGAGAGATATGCCATTCCAGACGCGACGAATCGAGGCTTTACATGCGCTCGTACCGGCTCTGGTTGATTTTGACACCAAGCATGATGATTTAGGGGTTGGTTTGCGTTCTTGGGAAGGGTCAGAGCTCGTGGAAGTTGCGCGTGGTATGCGACAGGCGTCGACTTTGGGACACCAACAATCGCGCGCGCCGGCGCGTCAGCAACCAGCGACGATGGACGCGCCAAAGTTGATGGAAGCATTTAAGCATATGGCAGTTCAAATTCAACCACCGCATGCGCATGGTAAAAAGAATTCGAGGGATTCGAGGGATTCGAGGGATTCGACAGATTCGACGGATGAGGAAGTCGTTGCACACTTGCAGAACTTGCGTGCGGAGATGGCGACGACGGTAAACAGAACCGTATCTGTGCCAAATCTCCTGTTCGAAATCAACATGGGCCTTGTCGACATACAGAGCGCAAATATGGATCCCAAAACAGGCGCTTTAGGGCGCATTAAATTTGCACCAGGTGGTCCAATGCCTCCGCCAGAATTGGCTAAGCGCGGCGTCACCAAGCGAGAGTGGAGCGAATGCGTCGATTTATTATGGTCATCGCTAGAGAAAAACCCGTTCTATGCCAATCCAGCAATGGAGTGTATCGCATGCTGCTGCCCATTCGGACCGGTGACATTCGCCTTCAACCACATCAACCCGATTTGCTGGTGTTTATATTGTCCGTTTATTATCTCAAAAGGTCAAGCCGTGAAGAAGATGAATGAAAACATCCTCTCCTCGCGCGGCGTCGTTGCGATGGTTCTAGCCTCGGGAAACGTGAAATTTTTCGCCCAAGCGCGCAATGTAGTATAATTTGTAATAATTTCAAGTTTATTTACATATTCCAAGTGCGCACGCGCGTGCGCACACAACATGTACAGCCGCACGAAGACGCCTTTAAATATTCCTCGCGCAGCAATGATACATTCACGCCAGTCACGGTTCATGACTCAAGTTAAGAAGGGGTGTGTCTGGTGGCGTCATTTCGCGCGCGACGTCACGCGTTTTCAACGTGACTACCGCGCTATAACGCGCCATGCACGCCGCGACGAGATGCGCGACGACGCCATCGTTGGGCGGGAATCGTAGCGCGGTACGCATCAAGTCGGTTGAACGACCCATGCACCGATCGACGTCATCGTCGACGTCGCGTGCCGCGAAGGGATGGATTCAAACCTCAAGAGCGCACGCGACGACCGCTGGAAGAACGGCGACAACGCTGGTGAAGACGAGCGCGGTCACGCCTGATGATGAGTTCGCTGTTGATTATTCAGACGCTGTGCAAGGGTATAGCGAAGAGGAAATGAACGCCGGCTCGACGACGTTAGGGGGTGAGAGCGAACCGCAAGATGTGGGACGAGCGGCGAGGTACATGCGAGAGCTCATCAAAAATCAAGTTAACGCAAATCATTTAGCGCGTGCGGGGTCGATAACGGATTCGAGTGTGTTGCGCCGCAAAGGACGATTGAAAGAGCAGGACGCGCTGATTGAGTTTATTGTGGAGTTGCATGAAACGCACACCACAGAGGAGGTTTTCACCAAGGTGGAACGTTGGATTGATGAGGTGCTGGAATTGCCCAAAGAAAAGAAAAAATTTAGTCGATTGTCGCGCATGGTTCCTGCAGTTGGGTTTTTCTTCCACCGCTTACCGTTGCTGAAGGCATTACGAGAATACGACGAGTTTTCTTCTCTATCAAAGCGCAGATACGTGCTGCCAAACTTTGCGGAGGTCCGGCACATTTTGAACATTGCGCAAGTGCACGCGTCGAGTAAGGATGTGAGACTCGTAACTTTTGATGCGGATGGTACGTTATACGCGGATGGTATGCACTTCGAGGATGACAATAAGATGATTGATAAGATTATGCAGCTCATGGAGTTGGGCATTCATGTTGCAATCGTCACTGCGGCGGGTTATCCAGGTGAACCCTCTAGATTTGAGGGACGTTTGAAAGGTTTGGTTGATGCATTCAAAGCGCAAGCTTTACCAAAAGAGGTTCGCGATCGATTTCACGTCATGGGTGGCGAGTGTAACTATCTTTTGCGAGTGAACGATGACTACCGGTTGGAATTCGTTCCAGCGCAGGAGTGGCACACTGATCAGATGTATGATTGGAGAGAAAATAAGGAAGTGGCGTCTTTTTTGGATCGGGCAGAAGAATTTCTTACGTCGTATGCCAAGCATTTAGGGGTTGAAGTCGACGTTTTACGAAAGGAATATGCCGTTGGAGTGTTACCGAAGAGTGACACTATTTATGAAAACTTAGAAGAGATGGCGCTTGCGTGTCAGGCTGAGCTCAGTGACGCCAGCATTCCGTTCTGCGCCTTCAACGGTGGTAATGATGTCTTTGTTGACGTAGGTAACAAGCACATCGGATTGCAAGCTCTCATGCGTTATTTGGACATCGATGGGTCGCAAACATTGCACGTCGGCGACCGCTTCACCCTTACTGGTAATGACGCTAAAGTGAGAGAGGCTGCGTCCATTCTTTGGGTTGCGAGTCCGGATGAGACCACTTTCTTCATGCGATTGCTTTATCGCGACATCTTAAACGCGCGGATCCTTTAAGTTAGGAATACTACAGATGTTATTGTACAAATACTACCACAACCAGCTTACAAAACACCGTAAGAACTTGATTTATTTTTTTGACGCACTCGCAAGTGCCTTTTTCGTCATCTCGATCTCGTTCACCAAGAACTCTACGCGTCGCTCGAGCGTTGTGAGCTCGTTTGTGAGAATCTTTGATTTTGATTCCCAATACATCACTTCATCGACAGCACCCATACCGAATGCTCTGTTCAAGATAACACCGAAAAGCGTCTTGGCCATGACTGACAAAACGGCGTGTGCGAGTACGACAAGCAGAAGAAGTGCCAGCATTCTTGAACCTCTTCTGCAGTACACGCACGTTATGCGCCATGGCGAGGCACCTTTTAAGTCTACATTTGTGTCTGCGGTGTTTGCTTCCACGAAATTCTTCAATGGCTTGAGCATATTCCAAATTACGTCCTTGGACGCATCAGGAATGTCAAGCTTCGAAATATCTACAACTTCTTCAGGCACTTTCTTACGAGACGCTTGTTTCTTTAGCGATGGATTAAGATGATCATGAAGCAGTTCGATCATCTTAGCGAACACGACTTTGCTCTCGTCAATAACACTACTTACGATCAAGCTCTTCATCATCGTTGATTTGCTGAATTTCACCTCAGTCCCAGCCCAAATGGAGCACTTCTTATCAGGCAACTGACGACACAACCAACGCGACTCTACTCGAAAATAATCACCATACGGGATATCTGTTTGAACTTGTGAAGTGTTGATCACGAGTTTTGAGTCCGAATAGTACTTATATCGCTGTGTTTGATGGCAACGTGTTGAACTTGGGCCAAAAGTCTGACGCACGGGGACGGTGAAGTGCATTTCTCGCACGCATCCCACGCTCTCAGTCTTGCTCTTCTTCATTTTCATCCAGTTAGATATTGTCACTTCAGTCTGTTCAAGCGCCTCGGAAACCTTTATTTGCAGAGCGTCGCGAGATTTATTTGACCAGAGAGCGGCAAAGAATTCCTCTACCGTACAATCCATGGTGCAATTTTGCAGTTCTATCAACGTCAAAGTGCCTTCGTGCTCTGGCATTTTTGACGGTATCATCATCAAGACATCGCCATAATCTTTTGGAGAATCATCTTCGTCAATATCGATATCCTCTCCTTCTTCATCGTCATCATCGCCGTTGTCAGCCGAAGGAGACTTGAAGACATCGTCAACATCCTCGTCTGACTTGACCTTTGGCGAGCCCTTTGACGTCTTGATGTGCTGACCGTTATTAACTGAAAACAATTTACCGTACGTCGATTTCTTCTGCCACTGGTCGGTGACTAACCGAAACGTTCGATCGGGGAACACAAATGACGTGAAAAAATCCGTCTTACCATCCCACGTGATTTCAATTGCATTTGGAATCAATAGCGCCGTTTTCGCCTTGTTGATGAGTGTGATTCGATTAAACGGAATACACCTCGTCTTGATGTATCCAAATACATTACTATGAAAACAAATGAAGTTTTCAAATACATACATTTTCCCTTGCAACAAGATCTTCTTATGCATAGCACACATGTAGTCCACCAAAAGCGTCTCCTCTTGCGGAATCCCAAACAACTCTCTCAACCGTCTCTGCGCCGGTGTACGCGGCGGCGTCATCGCCTTAGCGCCATCCTCAACGCCATTCGCCGACGACGATATCGGTGTCTTGATCACCGCCGTATGCGAACGCTGGATCAACTGTCGTCGTCGCGACTCGTCATCATCGTCGCTTTCATCATCGCTCTCGAATTGCCACGACGCCTCGTCGCCAATCTCGTGGTCGCCAATCTCGTCGTCGCCCACCGACGACGATCGCCCGAATGTCTCACGCGCGAGCATTTCGTCCAGCGATGAGTGCGCGTTGAGTTCACGCTCGCGATCGTCGTCCACCATGGCGGCGCGTGGTACACTGCGGTGCATAATGCGCCGCGCATTCGTGTTTTGTTCCCCGACACGCGCGAGGGCGACGTCGTCGTCATACGACCACACGTTGGTGACGATGACGACGATCGCGGGCGGGATGACGACGATCGCGGGCGCGGGTGCGGTGAAGGCGCGCGAAAGAGTCGCCCTCGGTGCGGTGTCGAGGCGAAAATCCGACCGTCGACGAGGACGGAGCGGCGGTGACGACGATAGAGAAAACCAAGTGTTGCCAGACGTCGTGAAGGTTGACGACGCGCTGAAGACGGTGACGACGATGGATGTGAGTCGAGAACAAGTATTAGCGTCGTGCGCGTCGACGTCGCTCGCGATGCTCGGTGTTGGGTACGGCATGCGCTTGGGTGCGCGCGCGATACCTGTCGAAGCAATGGGTGGGGATTTCTCGAGCGCGTTGCCACTGGTGAGCGACGACGTCAAAACGATGATTATAGGCGCGATTGGTGCGGCGACGGTGGTGACAATAGCACGTATAGTTTTATTACAAGTGTGGGAGGAGTTCGCGGCGTCGACTGATCGATCAAACGCGCAGGTCTTGGGGGTTTTAGATGGACCTTTGGATATCGCGCAAGTCGCGGCGTTGCCGGCGTTGGGTGAGGAAATGTTGTTTCGTGGCGCGGTGTTGCCATTGATTGGGGGAGTTCCAGGCGTTGTGGTGTCTTCGGTAGTGTTTGGGGCGCTACACATTGGCGGAGGACGTAGTGCGGCGTTTGGGGTGTGGGCGAGCGCGGTGGGTGCGTGTTACGGCGCCACGGCGTTGTACACTGGAAGTGTCGCCGCGCCAGCGGCGGCGCATGCCATAGCAAACATTGCGTCGGCGGTGTATTGGAACGCAACGCGTGCGGATAAAGTAGTAGCTTCAGCGAGCGAACTCGAAGAAAAGTAGCAGTGAGTGTGCATGCAATTAGAAACAAATGAAAATTCTTCGTTACACAAATGAATGTTTTTTCAGTCGGCGTGGGGACGCCGCGCGGCGGCGTTCCTCCCACCGCTATACATCTGCCTCGTTTCCTTCAACACGTGGCGAACGATGACCATATCGGCTACGAAAATGGCAATCATCCCCGCACTCACGGGCACCGACAGCGTGAGGAACAAAATCGCCACGTTGCTCAGTTTTAAGTCTTCGTGCAAGTACGCGTGCGCCTTACCTCCGACTTCGGGAATGGCGTACAGTCCACGTAAAACTTTCGAGAACCACACGGCGTGGAAGAAAGACCGAGATTTGAATTTTCTATGGTCCTTGCGTGCGAACGCCACGAGCGCTTCGAACGAACGATCACTACTTTCGTACTCGTACAGCTTTCCTTGCTTGAACAACGCGATGGTCGGGTACCCTTTCACGCCGATACGTTTCACTAACAATCGATTCTTCGGCCCATCAATCTTCCCAACGTACACCTCTCCTTCTAACTCTCGTGCGACTTCATTCCACGTCGTCGTCATCGCTCGGCAATGCTTACACCACTCGGCGTACACCTTGACGAGCACCGGCGCGCCCTTGCCCACGTACTCATCAAAATTCACCTCCCCGAGGGCCAAGACTTCACCATCTGGTCCGTGTGCGTCGTACTCGTGACGATTCACCGACGACGACGACGACGACGACGACGCAACCGCACTCGCACCCACCCCGCGCGCGCAGCACCCACCACACACCGCGAGCACCGCCACGCACGCCACCACCGCGCGCGCCCCGCGCAACCACCACCACCGCGCCTCGACGCCGCGCGCGCGGCGCCGGTCGCGGTCGCGCGCACGCCCACCACCACCATCACCACCCATCGTCCAAAGTCCAAAGTCCAAAGTCCAAAGTCCAAAGTCCAAAGTCCTCGTTTTCGTCGCACGCCGTGCGGTGCAGTCGCACCCAGTCGTCGTCGTCGGTCGCGGTCGCGGTCGTCGGTCGTCGGTCGCGGTCGCGGGCGTTGGACGATTCCACATGTCCGAACATCCACACACACACCCCCATGCCATCCATCCACGCCTCGCCCGCCCGGATTCCG
>Ga0255763_1001169_pt1 | contig 27728 bp, 23 predicted proteins | sample 041ome_2_FD_179963 | JGI IMG/M metagenome (GOLD analysis project Ga0255763, IMG submission 179963) | Coastal salt marsh microbial communities from the Groves Creek Marsh, Skidaway Island, Georgia - 041406US metaG (version 2) | ecosystem: Environmental > Aquatic > Marine > Intertidal zone > Salt...
CGCCCCCGACACCAAGCAGCCCTGCCATCAACCCGGCGAAGGCTACGATGGCGAGCATGAACAGGAGAAGTGGGAAAGTGCCGATTAAGATGGCTAATATTTCCGTTCCTTAGCGTGATCGCGGTTTGTTTGTTGACTACGCAATCTGCTGCATTGGTTAATTTTTGCCGCTCATGGCTTCGGGCAGCCATAGCGCGATTTGTGGGAATGTAATCAGCAAAATCACGGCAATTAGCATAAGCGCGAACATTGGCGCGGCGGCGCGTGAGATGAAACCGATACCCCGGCCTGTCATTCCTTGTACGAGGAACAGATTGAACCCGATTGGTGGAGTGATCAGGGCCATTTCACCTACGAGCACCACAAAAACACCGAACCATATCAGGTCGATTTCCGCGGAACGCACCAAGGGCTCAACCACCGCCAGTGTCAGTACGATCATCGAAATGCCGTCAAGAAAACATCCGAGGATCATATACATGACCATGAGCGCAAGGATGAGGGCGGTTGCCGACAATTGCATATCGCCGATCCATTCGGCCAGGGCGCGTGGCAGGCCGGTGAAGCCCATGGCCAAGGTTAGAAAGGCCGATCCGGCAAGCAACAGGATGATCATGGATGTCGTCTTGACTGTTTCCATAAGTGTTTCGGCAAGCACCCGAACATTCAGCGACCGCTGGAATACGGCAAGCACAAATGCCCCTGCGACACCCAGAACGGCGGCTTCTGTCGGGGCCGCGATGCCTGTGTAAATTGAACCGATCACACCAAATATCAGTGCAGCGATTGGAAAAAGCTCGATCAGGCCTTTCAGCTTTTCGGAAAGGGCTGCTCGCTCTTCCCGAATGGCTCGGCCCTGATTAGTCAATATTCCCCAACCGATGTTGTACAGGATGAACAGACTGGCAAGCATCAGGCCTGGAATTAGCCCCGCCATAAAAAGTCGCGCAATGGATTCTTCGACCATGATCCCATAGATGATCATTGTGATCGATGGAGGGATCAGCAGGCCCAGCGTACCGGCGCCTGCCAATGTGCCTGCGACCATACTATCGGGATATCCGCGCCGTTTCAGTTCGGGCATGGTGATCTTGCCGACTGTTAGCAGGGTCGCGGCGGACGAACCAGATATTGCCGAAAATGCCGTGCATCCAACTACATTGGCATGAAGCAACCCACCCGGCGTTCGGCGAAAGAGGGGGGACAACCCGTTAAACAGGTTCTGCGAAAGCTTGGTCCGGCAAAGGATTTCCCCCATCCAGATGAACAGTGGCAGCGACGCAAGTCCCCAAAGTGAGATATGCGTCCACACGGTTGTCGCCATCGCCGGGCCCGCGGGGTGCGACGTGAAGAATTCCATCGCGAAAATGCCGGCGATCAACATCGCTGCTCCGATCCAAACGCCCAAGCCAAGGCAGGCTATAAGGATGACGACCAACAGGATTGCTATAATTTCAGGCCCCATGGCTATGGATCCTTCTCTGCCAAAAGATCTCCCTGGGTAGTCCACGGACTGGCCCCGGTAGCACAAAATCGTATCAGATTGTGGATCAATGCCACGCCGAAGATACAAAACCCGAGAGCTGCCGGGAATTGCGGCAACCATAACGCTAACCCGTCCGACTTGGAGCTGATGTCACCGAATTTCCACGAGATATTCACCATCCGCGTCATGAACCAAGCAAGATAGAGGACAGCGCCGGATGTTAGCACAAGCGCCCCGATCTCGGCGACACTGCGCGGTTTTTCCGCCAACTTCCCGATGACAAGATCCACCCGGATGTGACCGCCGTGCTGGAACGTGTATGCCAAACCAAAACTCCCGGCAGCCGCCATGGCATAGCCTGCACCTTCGGTAAGCCCGCCGATATAGACCCCCAACAGGCGCGAGATGATCTTGATTGCGACAAAGAGAGCGATCAGAACGATAGACAGCGCCGCGATCGCGCCACAGGCCGCATAGAGCCGGCCCAGGGCGCGATCAATTGTTGTGGCGATAGTTTTGATCACGCTGATTTAACCTGCCCGGTAGGCTTCGATAACCGCCGCACCAGCATCGCCCGCAGCTTCGATCCACTCGTCGGTCATTTTTGCCCCGATCTCATCCAAACCCGCCTGCAACTCGGCCGAGGGCGGTGCAATTGTCATGCCATTTTCGGCCATGGTGGCTTTGTACCCGTCGTTCTGGACTTCCATTTCATCCCAAACAGCAGCCTCGGTCGCCGCGGCTGCTTCCGTGACTGCCGCCTGGGTGGCGCTGTCCAAACCGTCCCACGCATCCGCGTTCACGATAACGCCCGACTTGGGCAACCAAGCGTTCACCTCATAGTAGTAGTCGGCGTAGTCCCAGATTTTCTGCCATGTGCCAATTGCACCGGACGCGATCATCGATTCTGCTACGCCGGTGGAAAATGCCTGAGCGATCTCACTGGCTTCAGTCTGCGTCGGCACGGCACCCATCAGCTCCGCCAGACGGGTCGTCGAGGCGTCGTAGGCGCGGAATTTGACACCGTTCATGTCGGCAACTGTTTTGACCTCTTTCTTCGAGAACAGGCCTTGTGGCGGCCAGACCGGTGCGAAGAGCAGCTTCAGTCCCATGTCCGCCAATGCGGCGTTCACCGCGTCTTTGGAAACGTCGTATAGTTTGCGGGACTGCTCTCGCGTCGTTGCCAAAAACGGAATTGTATCAAGGCCCAGCATGGGGGCCTGTTGCGAATGGGCTCCGAGGAATCTGCCACCGATTGGCACCTGGCCTTCACGCACGGCGCGCAGAATGTCGCCACCGCTGTAAAGTGACCCGCCGGGATGCAACGTAATTGCAAGCTCACCATTGGTGCGTGCGCTTACGTCTTCACCAAAGGCAACATAAGCCTTGGAAATGAAATTGCCTGCACCATAGGCGCTGGGCATGTCCCACGTAGTTGCGGCCAGCGATATATTCGGCAACATCGCCGCAGCACTTCCGGCGATACCTGTGGCCAATACCTGGCGGCGGTTCATTTTGAAGTTTTCCATGTCAATCTCCCTGACTGTTGTGCCAGCCTTAAACCTCAACTTCGATAAGGTGGCGCGGATAGTTGGTCAGCACCTCGCACCCGTTTTGGGTCACGCGTATGCTGTCGCTGATGGCCATCCCGAACCCCTTGCGGAACATTGTTGGGATGACGTGAAACGTCATGTCGGGCTGCAGGACCATCGGATCGTCCGGGCGCAGCGAATACAGATGGCCTTCGGCCCAGTTGGGTGGAAATCCGATCCCGATTCCATAGGCCGTGCGGCTTTTGAAGTATCGGCCGAGCCCGCGTTTCTCGACTTTGCTGCGGCAGGCGAAATCAACTTCACCCGACGTGATCCCCGGCCGTATCGTCTCGATCGCTGTTTCTAGGATTTCGATAAGGGCATCCGCCGTGGCCTTGTGCTCATCGGTTGCCTTTCCCACGACTGCAGATCGCGACATCATCGCATGATACCGGTCGATGCAGCCAGCGCCCTCCAACAGCACGACATCGCCTTTCTGGATCGTATTGCGCTTCCACAAGGCAAAACACAGTTCACTACGCGGGCCAGCGACAACCATCGGTGGGTGACCTATATATTCGCTGCCAGCGGCAATCGAGCCCTGATAGAGCGCCGCTGCAAGATCATTGTCGGTCTTGCCCGGTGCAATGGTGTGCAACGCTGCATCCATCCCGGCTTCGATCGCGCGGGCCGCTGCGCGCATCCGGTCAAGCTCGTTCGCCGATTTTATCATTCGATACGGGCCTATCACCCCCACGAAAGGCACGAAACGATCGCCCAAGCGGTCAACCAACCGCGAATGATCATGAATGTTCAAGTAGTTGCTGGTGGTCTCAATCCCGATCTGGCCGGTGGGGGTGGTTTCCTTGAGATAGCTTTCCAGAACATCCACATGATCTTGCGTGTCAAACACGGAAACCGCATCACCGATCGTGGGCAGGGCAAGCGCCATGTCCCGGTTGACCACACGCGTTATCATGACGGGTTTGCCGGAGACCGGGACAAACATTGTCTGAAAGGTGAAATATCCGATCGTTTGGTAGCCAGTCAGCCAGTACATGTTTTCGGGGTCGAATATCAGAGCGCCACAAAGCCCCCGTGTGAGCAACTCTTTTTGGATCAGTTCGAGGCGATCCAAATAGGTAACCTCGGAGAAGGCCAGTTCTCCGGGCCAGATGTTTCGCTCAGAGCCGAGTATTTCTTGTTGAGTGCGGGCCGTGGATTGCATTCAGGATGCCTTCTGGAACTTTGATGTTCAGTTGACTGTGCCACAGCAAACAGCATAGTGTAAAATATGAATAGTTTAGTGCAGACCCAAAAAAAGGAATGGGCATGAATATTCGCCAGATCGAGATATTCAAGGCCATCATGGAAGGTGGCTCGGTTACGCAAGCCGCCCACAATCTTAACATTGCCCAGCCATCTGTTTCCAAGCATCTGAAATTACTGGAATACGACCTGGGTTTTGCACTTTTTGAGAGGAGCGGAAACAAACTGATCGCCACGCCTGAAGGTCAGGCATTGTTTGATCAGGTTGGAAGGGTGTACACGGGTCTCGGTTTTCTGCAGAACTTTGCGGAAGATCTGCGAAACAACCAGATCGGCGAACTTTCACTTGCGGCCATGCCGCTCATTTCACAGAAATGGCTGCCCGGTTGCATTGCTGGATTCATTTCCGCGCACCGTAAGGTGTCGTTTTCATTGCCGGTACGCAGTTCAAAGTGGATCGCCACCGCCGTAGCGGCCCGACGAGTCAATTTCGGCATCGGATTGAGGCCGGCTGGTACCAGCCCCGGCATTCAGGTGATCCCGTTAATGAGGCTGCCGTTTGTCTGTGTGATGCCGCCAAATCATCCGTTGACGGAACACAGCGCCATTCAGTTGGACATGATACAGGGCCATGGTCTGATTGCACTGCACAGTTTCGACGGGCAACCACTTATCTTTGAGACGCTCGCAAAAGATTTCCAATCTCGGGAAAGACGGAAGATCGAAACTTTCGCGGCCAATGTCGCGTGCGAGATGGTCAAACTGGGGGCCGGGGTTGCTCTTGTTGATGCCCTCACCGCACGTGACAATCTGGATGAAAATCTGACTTTTCGGCCGTTTCTGCCTGATACGGCCATGGACATTTGTATCATGACAGCCGTGCACTGGCCGCTGACCCGAATTGCGCGCAGTCTGATCGCCGAGATGACCGAACGCGCACAAGCAACCGAAAGAGAACTGGCTTCAATAATCGAAGCATAGCTTTTTTTGAGAGTGCGCTAAAATGTGTTGATTTGACTGCATGACCTCAACGATCTACCAGTTAAGCAACCTTACACTGACAACAAGGCAACCCCGGATGGAACCCACCTTTTTGACCCGCCCCAGTATCCAGGGGCATTTTGGTGTCGCGGCCGCGACCCATTGGCTGGCTGCCCAGACTGCAATGCGTATGCTGGAACTGGGTGGAAACGCCTTTGATGGTGCTGCCGCGGCGGGATTTGTCTTGCAGGTGGCCGAACCGCATCTGAACGGCCCCTTGGGCGAAGTGCCGATCATGCTCTACCAAGCCGAGCGTGGCGAGACAGCAGTCATCTGTGGCCAGGGAACTGCCCCAAAGCTTGCCACGATTGATCATTTTCAAAGATTGGGTGTGAAGCAGATTCCGGGGACCGGCCTGCTGGCTGCTGCGATCCCCGGCGCGTTTGATGCCTGGATGCTACTGTTGCGCGACCACGGGACATTGCCGCTGAAAACCATCCTGATGCCAGCGATCGAATATGCCGAGAAAGGTGTGCCAGTGGTGCCGCGCCTGGCAAAGGCAATCAATACGATGAAGTCGTGGTTTCTGGCGGAATGGCCTTCGAATGCAGACATTTACCTGCCTGGTGGTGAAGTCCCCGAAACAGGAAGTTTGCTATGCAACCCGGCCCTCGCCGCCACGTGGCGCAAAACCTTGGATGAAGCGGCGAGCGCGGGTTCGGGCCGAGTGGCCCAGGTGGATGCCGCGCGGGCCGCTTGGAAAACGGGTTTTGTTGGCAGGGCGATCGCGGAATTCTGCGCCTCTCAATCCTTCCGGGATGTGACCGGACAGCGCAATGGCGGACTGATCACGCTTGACGATCTCGCCGGGTGGTCGGCCAAATATGAAAAGCCTGTTTCAGTGGAATTCAATAGCTACCACATATGCAAGTGTGGCCCTTGGAGCCAGGGGCCCGTTCTGTTGCAGGGCCTGCGTCTGATCGAGGCGCTGGGGCCGCGCTGCCTGCAGGGCGAAGTCAATTTCTATCACACCCTGACCGAAATCATGAAACTAACTTATGCCGACAGAGAAACCTATTATGGCGATCCCGATGTGGTTGATGTTCCGCTGACAACATTGCTGGGCCGAGAATACGCGGCCGCGCGCGCGCAGCTGATCGGAGAACAGGCAAACAACACCTGGCGGCCGGGCAGGATCACCGGTTTCGGGCACCCGGTTGATTATCATGCGGCCTGCAATGTCGAACTGGATGCTGAAACCCTGGCCGCCTTGGGTATCGGTGAGCCGACAGTTGCCAAGCACGAAGACTTGGACAGTGCTGTCAAATCAGTGGTGGATGGCGATACGTGTCACATCAACGTTGCCGATCGTTGGGGCAATATCGTTGCGGCCACGCCCTCGGGTGGTTGGATGGAAAGCTCTCCGGTGATCCCCGAACTTGGTGTCAGCCTGGGCACACGCCTGCAGATGATGCGCCTGACCGTCGGCGCGCCCGATGCTCTTGCTCCCGGCGTTCGCCCGCGTACGACGCTGACGCCCACGATCGTGCTGGACGAAAAGGGCAAAGGCTATATGGGATGCGGAACACCGGGCGGTGACAAACAGGATCAATGGCAGCTGGCGTTTTTGTTGAGGCATCTGGCCCTTGGCATGACGCCACAAGAAGCAATCGAAGCCCCGAGCTTCTATTCGACTCACTGGCCGGATTCCTTTTTCCCGCGACAAGCGTTTCCGGGGAAACTCAGTATCGAAGGCAGAGTTTCGCAACATGCCACGGAAGCGCTGCGCGCCCGAGGTCATGACCTGCATGTCGAAGCGCCATGGTCGGACGGGTATCTGACTGCCAGCTTCGTAAACAAAGACAACTCACTCGGTGCAGCCGCCAGCCCCAGAGGGCAGCAAGCCTACGCTGTCGGCCGCTGATCCATTCGACCACGGATGTAAGCGGCGGAGCAATACTCGGCCAGGCCTTGTCAGAATAAACCACCTTGCCCGACATCGTGCTGAATATTAGCTAATCAGCCATGCCCAAACTAGTATCCTTCCGTTATTTCAAAACCAGTCCTGAGATCATCCAACTTGCAGTTATGTTGTATGTGAGGTTTCCACTTTCGCTGAGAAATGTAGAAGACCTTCTGCATGAACGTGTCGCTGCTCTTTCGAAGCGGGGATCTCTTATCGCTTCATGAATTGCGCGCTCTGTGGGCTTTTGATGCTTGAGCTGATTTGTCTGAAAGCACGATTGACTCAGAAATATTGCCGCGTTCGTTGCTACGTTAGAATTATGTGAACAGTCTTATGACGTCGAAACCCTCCTCTTCCGTTTAGACGAATGCAAAGTTTACAGAAGTTCGCCTCCATCCATGCCTCGTTTCACAATCTGTTCAACTCACAAAGGTCACTCTCAAAACGTAGCACATTCAAACTAAACCGTGACGCTGCTCTCACCGAGTGGCGATCCTTAGTGATCTCATAGAATATAGCCGTCAAACGACTACCGATGCTTGGGCTCGTTTGTCTGACAGCACCCGATCTAGAACTATATGAGGACTTAATCGAGACTAACTTGGCAAGCTCGACAAAATAAATGATAATGTTCTCACGGTTTTTGTCCAGTGTGCTGGAGCACAGACTATATTTTGTCCATAAAGGGGCTATTAACCTACGAAAATTTGGCTGTAGGGCACGGTTCTGCGGAATGAAATCATGAGCAAGTCATTAAAAAAAAGAGCAACCATAATTGATGTCGCAAAAGAGTGTGGAGTATCGCAAGCGACTGTCGCAAGAGTTCTAAGCGGCCAAACCGGTATCCGCACCAAAGAGAACACCAGAAAGCGTGTTTTGGAAGCCGCTAAAAAAGTTGGCTATCAGAGAAACGCCATTGCCGCTAATTTTAGGTTGCAGAAGAGCAATTCGATTGCGGTCTCGATCGCCGACATAACCAACCCTTTTTTTCCCGAAGTAGTGAAAGGTATTCAGGAGGTACTTAGAGAAGCCGGGTACAGCATTGTCCAACTTTATAATGACTGGGACTCAGAAGTAGAACAGGAGCACTTTGACTATATGGTGCGCACATGCGTCGAAGGCGCGATAATTTCTCCGTCATCTTCTACAACTGTTTTTGACGTACTCCATTCGACCCCATTTGTGCTTCTGTCAAATTCAGATAAATTCGCGATGCACGATACTGTTGGCAATGACACTCGCAGCGGAATGCGCCTTGCTTTGGAACGCTTATACCAACTTGGGCATCGTCGCATTGCCCTTTTCGTTGGTGGTTCCATGAAATCGGGGGCAAACTGGAGGGCGGAACTTTTTCGTGAATTCCATCGCGAACGCGGGTTATCAGTTGACCCAGAGTTAATACTGGAGAGTGACTATGGCGTCAGTTCAAAATCCTCTCTCGCCGCTGCGCGACAGATCATGAATTCATTTCTTGCCCGACAAGATTTGCCAACTGCGATTTTCTCCTCAAATGATATCCTGGCACTCGCAACGTTGCAGGTGGCTAATGACAAAGGGATCGGGGTGCCTGATCGTCTATCCGTTATCGGTATGGATGGGATTTTTTCGGGAGAGGTAAGCCATCCACCGCTAGCCACTGTTAAAAAAAATCGAAGAGAAATTGGTCGTACCGCTGCCCTTGCATTGTTGGATAAAATGAAATCCAAAGAAGGTGAACCAGCAAGAAGACAGTTACTGAGTTGTAAACTGCTTGAGCGGGGATCGATGGGTCCAGCACCAATGGCCAGCGAAGGCTAGCTATCTTACCATGAGACTTGGCACAGGGGGGAATATAGTTTTGCCGTCAGATATGACGGTTACGGCCAACACTAATTAATTCTGAACCCGATTTGTGTAAACAAAATTTAGTGCTGCTCCGTACACTTAGCCTTTGCCCGTACCAAATTCGCATTACAATATTGACTCCGATAAGAAGATCGGGTGTTGACTCTTCCCAAAACATAATGATAACGTTATCAAAAAGTAGAGTAAAAGTTGCTGAATAACGACATCAATTTGGCAACCAGAGCTCAAATGAAATAATGAGTGAGGATCTCAAAGTTGTCGATGTCCAAGGTATTCGGTCTGAAAGGCATTGAGCCAAAGCCGAGAACGACCAACCAGATCTGGGCCAAGGACGTGGGATATGATGAGGCACCATGGTATCACGAACGCATGGGCCTGACCGAGCTTGGAGATTTTTTGGACGTTGCAGGCGAGCGCATTGACTATGTGAAGATCGCAACCACGCAGGTATTGAACCACCCAGCAGAATGGGTAAAACGCAAGATTGAGCTCTACAAAAGGCACGGGGTCCGACCGTATCTAGATCACGGGTTCTTTCTACGAGCCTACAAGAACGGGGTTGTTGATGAGGCCATCGAGGCAGGTGCGGAGCTTGGGTTTCCTGTGATCGAACTCATGAACACTTTCGGCGACGTTGCTGATGAACAACTCAAAGCATGGCGTCAACGCGCTATAGATTGCGGGATGAGCATAATCTATGAGCACCATCCCGAACGCGGATGGCGCAAGGGTCAGTCTGATATTGTGGATGTGCCTGCCACCGCAGTGGAAATCGCTCAAGGCGCAGAGCCGTTTTTGGCGCATGGTGCATTCACGCTTTTGATCGACCACGAAGAGATTGAGATACAGGAAGAGGCAGCAAAAGACGTGCTGAATGAAGTCCGCGAAATTCTGGGTAAAGATCGCGTGGCATTTGAAGTCACGTCGACCAAAGAAGCAGAGATGTTGTGGTATACGAACTTGTTGGACTATTTCGAGATGTTCGGCAGTGACTGTAACGTCACGAACATCATGCCTAGTCAGGTCATGTTTATTGATCCGCTCAGGTCGGGTGAAAGGCCGGCGAATTTATTGTTTGACCGTTACCCGGAGCTGAATCGGGTGCGTCACAAGTAATGAATTTGGTTAGCGGTGATAACGATATCAAATTTTTCAGCTTTAGCGGAAATAATCGGGCTCGATCTGGGGATTGCGTGGGAAGAGTAACATCAACAAAGGGAGCGATCATTAGAAAACGATAACGTGCGTTTGGAAACGTATCATTTCGGAATGCGCGCCAAAAGGGTCCCTGGAAGCGGCATCAATGTTTGCAGGGCTGCCACTCGTCAATGGTGCTGGGCTGTAATCCCCGCACCGCCAAACTCGGCTGCATAAAAGTCAAGCGGTCAACTTCTAAGGAGGGTAAAATGTTAAAGAAGACGCTAAAGACCATATCCGGCGTGATTGCCGCAGGGGTATTCTCGGTATCGGCAAGCGCTGTGCTTGCGGAAGTGAATTTCGAGGGTGAAACCGTAACAATCATCATTCCGTTCAAAGAAGGTGGTGGTACGTCACGCACGTTCCGTTTTTTCCAGCCTTACCTATCCAAATATTTGCCAGGTAACCCAGTAATCCAGCTTCAGCACATGCCGGGCGGTGGCACGATCAAGGGCGGCAACTTTTTCCATGACAACCAGAAAACTGATGGAACATTTGCGCTTGCAACATCTTCATCCGTGAACATGCAGCAGGCAACCGGCAATCCTCTGGCCAAATTTGACCTACTGTCCTACGAACCGGTTTTGTCGCTGGCGACCACGACCCACTGGGTTACACATGCAGATCTAGCAGACGGGCCAAATGACGTTTCTGGCTTGCTGGAATTGCCAGTTGCCCTGTTCCCGTTCAAAACAGCCGCTTCGGCGGATTTGTTCCACCTTTGGATCTATAAAACATTGGGCATTGACGGTGCCCGTCCAATTCCTGGCTTGTCCAGCTCCGCTGGGTATCAGTCATTTCAGCGCGGCGAATTGCAGATGGCGTCGCACGGAACAGGCAACTTCCTGAAGAAGGTCAGCAAGGATATTGCTGATGGAAAAGTGCACCAGTTCATGACGCTCGGTGTCTTGCAGCCAGATGGATCCGTACAACGTCCGTCCTATTCGCCAGATGCTCTAACCTTCCCGGAAATGTACGAAAAGGTGCATGGCAAGCCGCTGGAAGGTGCAGAGCGCGAAGCTTACGAAGTGATCGCGGCCAACTGGGGCCCTGCCTCCAAAGGTCTGGTACTGCCCACTGGCACCTCGGATGAAATCGTTGATGCGTGGCGCAAAGCGGTCGAGGAAATGACCAAGGATCTCGATTTCATCAATGCTGCCCCCAAGAATATCGGGCCTTTCCCGGTCGTGATTGGTGAAGACGTCCGCGGCATCATCGGGAAGGCCGTTGATCTGTCTGACGCAAGTAAGCAGCAGTTCAACGATGCGATCGCGCATTACAAATTGACTTATCGTATCGAGTAGTCGCAACGAGGTAATTACGAATCAGACTGGTCCCGAATTTCTGTTCGAGGCCAGTCAATTGCATAGCGCACCGCCAAAGCGTGTAACGACTGCGCCATCGCCAGCAATTTCTACGGACGCACATATGAGGCTGAATTTGCACTGAAACAGAAATTTAAGAGTAGCGCCGAAACATGTATGCGCATGTCGAAACGAATTCATTAAAGAGGTCGTCGCCGTGGAAATTGAAATGTTCATGTCAGCGCTGACGCAGCTGTTTCAGATATCCCATTTCCCATATCTCATGGCTGGCGTATTTTTAGGGCTGACGCTGGGCATTCTGCCCGGTCTTGGCGGAACGTCGGGTCTCGCGATCCTGCTGCCCTTTGTCTACACCTTTGAACCAAGCGTCGCCTTAGCGATGATGATTGGTGTCCTTGCGCCGACAACTACTTCTGATACCTTTCCGGCGGTTTTGTTGGGTATTCCCGGAACAGCGGGCTCACAAGCGACTGTTATGGACGGGCACCCTTTGGCCAAGAAAGGTGAAGCGTCGAGGGCGCTATCCGCTGCTTTTCTTTCGTCTCTTGTTGGTGGGTTGTTTGGAGCGATTATCCTTAGCGTCTCGATCTTCTTTGCAAAACCGCTGATCATGTCTTTTGGTTTTGGCGAACAGTTTCTTTTGATCATTCTTGCCCTTCTGATGATCGGTGCGTTGACGGGTGCCAACTTTCTGAAAGGTCTGGCCAGCTGTGTGATTGGTCTTGTCATCGGTACAATCGGTCTGGCCCAAATTACTGGAGACCCCAGATATACGTTCGGCACGTTGTATCTCGTAGATGGATTCTCACTTGTTGTGATGGGGCTGGGGCTTTTTGCGGTGCCCGAGATTGTCAGTCTGCTCCAATCAAAGTCCACGGTTGCAGGCGGTGGTAAGCTTGAAAAAGGCTGGCTGCACGGCATGCGCGATGCCATCAAGAATTGGTTTCTGATTATCCGTTGCTCGACTGTCGGCGTACTTGTAGGGGCGCTGCCGGGACTTGGTGGAACGGTTGTTGACTGGATCGCTTATAGTCACGCAAAACAGACAATCAAGAACCCCGAAACACTTGGCACCGGCGACATTCGCGGCGTCATTGCGCCGGAATCGGCAAATAACGCAAAGGAAGGCGGGGCGCTCATTCCAACGATCCTTTTTGGGATTCCGGGTTCCGGGAACAAGGTGCTTTTGCTTGGCGGTCTAGTGCTCGTCGGAATCGAACCAGGCATCGAAATGGTCACGACCCAGTTGGACATTACTTATTTAATCATATGGTCATTGGCGGTCGCAAATCTGGTTGGTGCAGGTCTGTGCCTCTTTTTAGCGAGGCCAATGGCGCAGCTTACTCGCGTTCCATTCTTTATTCTCGCTCCCATGCTGGTCGTGCTGATTTTCTTTGCGACCTTCAATAACGGCCGCGACTGGATCGATTTTGTGGCCTTGATGTTTTTCGGTGCGGTCGGTGTGATGTTCAAGACTTACGGCTGGTCGCGACCCGCGCTTTTGATCGGTTTTTTCTTGTCATCAAAAATCGAATTGCTAAGCTATCAAGTGAGCGCAGCCTACGGTCTGTCCTTTCTGTATCGCACCGGGTCGATCATCCTGATCTTTCTGGCATTGGGCACGTTATTCCTGCTTTTGCGGCAAAAAATGACACCGGATGGCAGTTCGACCGTGGAAGAGGCTGGCAAACAGACCCTGTTCACGTGCTTTTTGGCACTGTTTCCCATTACTATGATCCTTCAGGTTGTGGCTCTGGATTTCCGCGCCAGCATCTATCCGATTGCTTTGAGCGGCGTGTTACTGTTGCTGCTTGTATCCATTGCGGGCCTGCAAATGGTGCAGCAACGACCAGAAATGCAACGCATCACTGATGCTAATATGGCCTTACGGACCATGTCCCGGAACATCTTTGAAAACCACGGCACATTGTATGATCAGGTGCTGGCTTTTGCGATGATCCCTGTGTTCCTTGTTTTGGTATTTCTGCTTGGATTCCCGATCGCGGCTGTGGCTTTGATCAACGGGTTTATCTTGATGCATGATCGCAGCAAATACCTGGTTTCGATCATCGTATCAGCGGCGGTTCTAATCATTCTCTGGACGCTTTCAGGTGTTCTGACGCTGCAATATCCCGCGGGCATTATCGCAGATTTCTTGCCACTTCCATGGTGGCTGGGTGGCCGCTGAAACCTTGCGGATAACCCATTTCGAAAAGGAAACAAAATGACAAACCAAAAGAGCTTTGTAGAAGCACGAAACGGAATGATCGAAAGACAGCCCAAACCACGCGAACGCGGCATCAACTATGTCCGTGCGCCAAAAACCTTGGGACAATATTTTGTAGATTTCCTGACTTGCTACGGTGCGCTGACGGATATCGTCAAGCTGGGCACCAACCAGCTGACCTTTATCCCAGAAGACGAGATCAAAAAGGCAATTAAGTTCAGCCATGATCATGGTGTGCGTGTCGCCATCGGCAATCCCATTATGGACCAGGCGCTGAGTGCAGGATCACAGGCGACCCGGGACGTCATCGATTACGCGGCTAGGTTGGGCCTCGACATCATGGAAATTTCGGTCATCGCCCGCACCATCGATGACGAAGATTTGGCAGATTTGTTAGATTACGTGAACGGCAAAGGAATTAAGCCGATTGTCGAATGCGGATTGTCCTTTGCCCATGAACCCGTGGTCGATGGGCGCACATTCGCCAAACGTAAGAAGGCGCAGGCAAGGCGTGCTTTGGAAAACGGCGCGTGGAAGGTGCTTTTAGAGGCTGAGGGTGTTTATGAAAACGTTAAGTCGGGCCAGGAACGCTGGGATTTTGTCGATGAATTCGCAGCGGACTTTGAGGTTCGCGACCTCATGTTTGAGGCAGACGAGCAGGACGTCATGTCCTATTACGTAAACGCCTATGGGCCGAAAGTGAACGTATTAGTGGACAATTCGCAGGTCATGCAGATCGAAGCCGCGCGTCGCGGTTACGGGCCCTGTACGCTGACTTGGGCAAAAGCAGCCGTGTTTTCTAAAGACTAAGCTGAAGAAACAGCGCCAATAAAAGAGACTGGAGCATTGAAACTTCTTGATGACGATAGGCTGTTCCCGACCAACCCAAAAGGACTGGGATTGGCAAGGGATCTTACTGTCAACCTCGCCAAACGAGCCTATCGGTTGTGAAAACAAAAAATAAAAACAAGCTTTGCAGATCTACACCCGCTCCGAAAACCGGAATCGTACATCTGGGGCTTGGTGCTTTTTTTCGAGCGCACAGCGCGATATACATTAAGGAAGCCATGGCGCATTCGGGCGGCGACTGGGGTGTGGTGGGCGTCTCAATGCGGTCCCCGGGTGTTAGTGATAAGCTGGTTAAGGTACTGTCAGAATAAACCGCCTTGCCCGATAGCGTGCTGGATATTAGCTACTCAGCCATGTCCAATTCTATATCTTTCCGTTATTTCAAAACCAGCCCTGAGATCATCCAACTTGCAGTTATGCTGTATGTGAGATCTTCACTATAATGCGGGACCGCTTTTAGGACCACTTCCATATTTTAGGAGTATTCTAACTATCGATAATTAATGATATTTTAGAAAAGTATGGTTGCGCCACCGGGCACCACTTTTCAAAGCAATATCAATGATTTAATTTTTGCACACTAACGCTATACGTGTGAGATTCAAAAACACACCAAACACACACTTTTTCACGTGTTTGTCAGTTGGAATTCCGAGGTTCGACACTGTGTCTCGAACCTCGTGAAAGAACACAGTTCATTCGAGTTACCAGAAAATGATTTGACGACGACTTTTTCGGTTTCAGAAGTCCTGCGCTCTCATCCAGTCTACAAAGATATTTGCAGCTGGTGATAATTGCCCTTTCGTTGGCATGACGATACAGTAAGCGAAATTAGAAATAGCAATTTCAGACAACCAAACAAGTTGACCGCTTTCTATCTCTGGCTCCGCAAACTCGTCCTGCATCCCTAATCCATTTCCAGATATGACTGCCTGAAGGCGGGTATTTGCATCCGGTAGCGAAAGAGAATTTTTTTTTGGTGTAAATTTTAGTCCCGCAAGATCATGCCAGTCGCGCCAGGCGGCCATGCCAGATGCATCTGGCAAGAGCGGGATTTCTTGAACGGCACGCTCCAAGCCAATTGCTTTGACACGGGATGCGGACTCAAAACTGGCCAATGGGCGGATATTAGATTTGAAAAGTACCTCAGTATCCATGTCTTCCACTGATGGATCACACCAGAAAACTGACAGATCAAGGGTAGGGTCCTGTAAATCGATCTTGGTGTTGATGGGCTGAACCTTAAGCAAAATATCGGGATTTGCTCGAGTAAAGTCAGACAGTCGCGGGCCAAGCCACCGAGCGATGAACCAGCTATGAGCGCCTACGCAGAGTGGTTGTTCAAAGTTTGACCTTATTTCGTCCATTACTGACTCGATAAGACCAAAATGCTTTGCCGCAGCATCTCTCAGGCGTGTGCCTTCTCCTGTGAGACGGATATGCGTATGGCGGCGCTCGAACAGGGGCACGCCCAATTCATCTTCCAGCTTGGCAATCTGGTAGCTCACGGCGCCCTTGGACATATTCAAGGCCTCGCCTGCCGCCGTGAAACTCATTTTCTCAGCTACAGTGCGGAATATGTTGAGACCGTCAAATGATCGAAATCGCATATCTGTGTTTAACTTTTTTAAACACAGTGATCAAAAAACTAAGTTTGCGTCAAGCGTGATTTAAATGTTTGATTGGTCCCAAAGGAGATCCCTGATGTTATTACGCGACCCAATAGCGAGACTGCCAACTCATGAGGTGACCAATATGCCTCCGCATATGGGCAACCAGAACCTCTGGCAGGATGATAATGCGCTGCAGCACTGGACACATGCAGAGGGTGGAGCATGTCACGCTGAACATCTTGCGCATGTCGGGCAATTAACAGGGTTGGAAGAAACATTTGAAAAAGCTAATCAGGCCAATCGACATGGGCCGGAACTACGCGCATTTGATCGATACGGCATGCGCATCAACGCGGTTGAGTTTCATCCTGCCTATCATGATCTTATGGATCTCGCGATATCCAACCAAGTTCACAATTTCGCTTGGCATAATGAAGGTAATGCAGGCCATGTAGGTCAGTCTGTTCTAACATACATGTTCAACCAGCCTGAAGGTGGCGTGATGTGCCCGATGGCGATGGCGTATTCCGTTGTGCCGTCCCTGCGCATGGCGCCCGCAGTTGTAGAGGAATGGATGCCGCGCGTCCTGTCCACCGAATATGACCGCCGTGATATCCCTGCGCACGAGAAGACCGGCGCGATGATCGGCATGTTCATGACCGAGAAACAGGGCGGATCGGACGTGCGCGCCAATTCGACAGTGGCCCGGCCTGACAGCGACGGCTACCTGCTGACCGGGCACAAGTTCTTTTGCTCGGCCCCTATGTGCGACGCGTTTTTGGTATTGGCTAATACCGAGGGCATGGGAATTTCCTGTTTCCTGGTGCCTCGCTGGCGGCCCGACGGCACACGCAACAATCTATTTATTCAGCGGATGAAAGACAAACTGGGCAACAAATCTAACGCCTCGACCGAAATGGAGTTTCAGGATACATACGGTGTGATGGTGGGCGAGGAAGGCCGCGGTATTCGGACGATCATCGAGATGGTGACGGGCAATCGGCTCTATTGCGCTATGTCTTCGGCGGGGATCATGCGGCAGGCCCTGGTGCAGGCGCTCCATCACACCACGCACCGGTCAGCATTTCAGAAACGATTGATCCAACAGCCACTTATGCAGAACGTTCTTGCTGATATGGCGGTAGAGGTTGAAGCTGCGTTAGCTCTCGGATTGCGGATCGCGCGAGCAATGGATAATGTAAATGACCCTGCTGAGGCTGCATTGGCCCGAATTGGTACAGCGGTGGCTAAATACTGGAACACCAAACGCTGCCCTAGCTTGGTCGTCGAAGCACTCGAATGTCATGGCGGCCCAGGTTACGTCGAAGAGAGCATCATGCCTCGGCTTTATCGTGAGGCGCCACTAAACTCGATCTGGGAAGGGTCGGGCAACGTTATGGGACTCGATGTGTTACGGGCCATGGGGCGCGAGGCCGAGGCGATCCCCGCTTTGATGACAGAAATAGAGAAAGCGCGTGGAAACCATCCTAATCTTGACCGAGCAATCGACGAGTTACGCGATGAACTGGCAGATAAAGAGGGGCTAGAGGGCCGAATGCGCATGGTGACCGAGATGATGGCACTGACCTTACAAGGGGCGCTGTTGACCTGTCATGGTGACATCGCTGTTGCCGATGCGTTTTGCGCCAGTCGCCTCGCTCCACGCTATCGCGGCGCATTCGGTACCTTACCGAGGGGGCTGGATCTCGACGCCATCATCGGCCGCGCCCTACCGGGTTAATAGGCAAATATCCACACATGAGGTGAGACATGAAAATTGCACTTCTAGGCGCAACTGGTGCAGTTGGCAGCCATTTTCTAACCAAAGCGCTTGCCGCCGGTTATGCGGTCAAAGCCTTAGTTAGGACGCCAGAGAAACTGAGAAAAGATGCAAGTCTTTCTGTACTCAAGGGCGACGTCACAAGCCCAGCGGATGTGGCGAAACTTATTAGCGGCGCTGACGTCGTTGTCAGTTGCCTTGGCAATGTCAAAGGTGTGCTGATTATGGAAAAAGCGGCTGAGGCAATCTTGCAAACAGCGGCTGAACAATCAAAGCCGCCAAAATGTTTATTCATTAGTAGCATCGGGTGTGGTGGCACGTCTTGGATCGTCAAATGCATGCTGCAAATGATAGGTGGGCGTTCGAGTTTCGCTGATTATGAACGGGCGGATGCTCGTATATCCCGTGAAGAATTGGTCCCATATGTATTGGTCCGCCCTGCTGCCCTGAAGGAGAAACCTGGAAACGGGAAATATCGCTGTTTTCATGGTGACGGGACTTTCGTAAGGCCGATTGCAAAAGAGGATGTCGCTGCGTTTCTACTCGATGCTATTTCAAGCAATCATTGGGACGGCCGTGGTGGTCTACAATTAGCGGGGGTGAAGTAGTCATGACACCGCTAGTACTGACCTGTCATATTGTCCAAAACAGGTAATTCCGGATCAATTTCATCTAGAAACTATACATTCGTAACAAAAGGAGCCATGGACATGGCAGGAATGATATTACCTATAATCTCAAGCGCTGTGCGTTCACCATGGTTCAAGGCAACGCGTGACCTGACCACCGCATATGGCGATCATGAGGGCCGGCTGACACCCGTAACATTTGAGCGCCCTATCGCCGAAGAGTACAGGGTGTTGCGCACCAAAGCAGGTATTTTCGATGTGCCGGAGGTTCCGATTGAAATTCGGGGGCCGGATGCGGGGGCGTTCCTTGATTACGTGTTCACGCGGCCTGTCAGCACCATGGCAGTAGATCGTGGGCGCTATGGTCTTATGTGTCACCATGATGGTGGCATTGCTTGTGATGGTGTTGTGTTCAGGCTGGCTGAAGATTGGTTTTGGTATGTCCACGCGGATCGTGATGTGTTCACTTGGCTCCAAGCATTGAAACCGGGCTATGACGTGGAAATTCGAGATCCGAGCGCCTGGGCAATTCAGATCCAAGGGCCAACCAGCCTCACGATACTAGATGCCTGTGTTGATGGTGGGGCCCCGGAAGGGTTCAAATATTACCATTCGAGACAGGTCACCATGGGCGGTCAGCCTGTTCTGATCAGCCGGACGGGCTGGACCGCCGAGCTAGGCTTTGAGGTCTACAACATGGACCCGAATGTCGATGGAAACGCTCTATGGTCTCACCTGCTAGAGGCAGGCGCACCGCATGGGATGGAGGTCTTATCAACCTATTCCATGAACCCGCGCCGGATCGAGGCGGGGATCATGAACTATGGCACCGACATGGGCTGGGACACGACACCGTTTGATCTGGGGCTGGGCGACTTTGTAGATTTTGGCCATGACTTCGTTGGAAGGGAGGCCTTGCAGGCCGCCGAACATGCGCCGCGCTTTTCCGGTTTCGTGACTGAAGCGAATGATATCAAGTGGGGAGCGTCCGTTGTAGCGAACGGCGTAGCAGTTGGCCGTGTAAAAGCATTTGAGATGTCACCGTCTCTTGGCAAGGGTATTGGGTATGTCCTTTTCGAAACACCTGCGGCTATGTCGGCCAATGCTTTCATAGTGAAGGGCCGAGATGGCATTGAGTATCCTCTTGCCCTGCATAAATTACCGTTTTTTGACCCTGAGAAACGTATTCCTCGCGGCCTTGAGGTCATGGAGTTCCAATAATGAAAGATACCGCTTCCAGCCTTCGCCGCGACAACCTCAAGCGGCTCATGAAACCGCGTCACATCGCTTTTGTCGGGGGTAAGGCGGTTGAAGACTGTATAATTGCCACCCGAAAATCCGGCTTTGACGGAGACATCTGGGTCGTACATCCGAAATACGAAGAACTGGCAGGCATTAAATGCGTGCCAAGCCTTGCCAATCTGCCCGAACCTCCAGATGCGACCTTGATCGCCGTATCACGCGAACGCACCATTGATGTTGTGGCTGAGTTGAACGCTATGGGTGCAGGCGGGGCGGTATCGATCGTTGGAGAATTTGCCGAAACGGGAGAGGACGGGGCCGCGTTACAGGCTAGGCTGATTGAAGCGGCCGGAGATCTCGCGCTTGTTGGCCCGAATTGCCTCGGGGTCATGAATATGTTTGACCAGGCAGCGATCTGGGGTGGCAATAATGTTTTTGAACCGGTCACTGGCGACGGCGTCGCTCTAATCAGTCAATCCGGCTACGTCGCCTATTCGATCACCAATGTCGAAGAAGCCTTGCCGCTAGGTTATACGGTCAGCATGGGTAACCAAGCGGTGTTGAATGTCGCTGATTTTATCGACGTGCTTCTGGACGATGCCCGCGTGCGCGCCATTGGGCTTTATCTTGAGGGCATCGTTGATGTTGCTGCGCTGAGCCGTGCTGCCCTGCGCGCGATCGACAAAGGCATTCCTATCGTGGCTTTGAAGGCTGGCGGGACGCAAGAGAGTTCCGAGCTGACCCATAGCCATTCGGGCACGCTCGCTGTTGCAAACGAGCTATGGAGCGCGCTGTTTTGCCGTCTCGGTATCGTCGAGGTTGGGTCGCCCAAGGTCTTGGTTGAGACACTGAAGCTTCTTGGGTCGCCCAAGCTGCCAAAAGGTACCCGAGTAGTTGCTGCCGCAAATTCTGGCGGCTATGCTGCGATGATTGGTGAAAAGGGCCGTGCCTTTGGTCTGGAGTTTCCCACACCAAGAGATGCTGCAAAGCGCGCCTTGCGTGCAGACGTGCCTGATCTGGTGTCGCTCCTGAACCCGCTCGACTGGAATTTGCCCTGGGCCAGCATGTCGCGGTCAGAGACGTCGGATGTGGGTCTGGGGCATTTGATGACCGATGATGTCGACCTCTTGATCTATTTTATAGACTGGCCGCGCCAGGACGACGTTGCCCAAGTGTGGTGGCCAACGCTCGAAGGCCTGATCCAACTGAATGCACGGATTGACCAACTGGTCGTGGTTGCTAGCGTCTTACCTGACGGGTTGCCTAAGAATTTGCGCCACCAACTGACCGATGCAGGCTTGATCTGCCTTCAGGGGCTGGACGACACATTAGCGGCTATCGCAGCGGCAGGCAAATACCACAGCTCACGCCGAGCGGTTTTAGCGGATCGAGAAAGTAGGGAACTGTCCGCTCCGGCGCCTGAGATCAAGTCAGTCATTCAAGTTGATGAGGCAGAGGGCAAGGCAGCTTTGGAGAGCTGCGGGCTGACGATCCCAAGGGGTTTGACGGGTTCGAGTGAGGATGTGATTGCTAAGGCCGAAACACTCGGCTATCCGCTCGCGGTGAAACTCCTCAGTGCCGATCTAGCCCATAAGAACCACGCGGGTGCAGTGCATCTCAACGTGGGTAGTAAACTGGCTCTGGAAGAGGCGGTTGACGCAATCAAAACATCCGTTGGGGCCTACGACCCAACACTTCAAACTGACCGGTTTCTGATCGAACGCATGGTGGCGTCCCCACTTGCCGAATTCATTGTCGGCGTTAGTTGCAAGCCAGGTTTGGGGCATGCTTTGATTATCGGTCGAGGCGGAACTGATGTGGAAGAGTTGAGAGATTTTGCAATGTTGTTACTACCTGTAAGCGCTGTGCAAATAGAAGACGCGCTACGCCGGCTGAATTTGGTACGTAAGCTGAGACTGGACCAACAGGACATTGCCTCGCTGGTGCAAGTTGTCAGTCAAGTTGCCCAATTTTCCAATCAATATCGTGAAAGACTTGTAGAATTGGATGTAAATCCAATCATCTTGGATACCTTCGGAAACTGCACAGCAGTTGATGCGATGATGAGGATTAGATCATGAGAGAAGCTGTTATCGTCTCGACCGCCCGAACACCGATTGGGGTGGCCTTCAAAGGCGCGCTGAACAATATCAAGGGTACTGTCAGATTAAACCGCCTTGCCTGATGTCGATAGGGAACGTAGCTTTTAAGCCATGCCCAAACTAGTATCCTTCCGTTATTTCAAAACCAGTCCTGAGATCATCCAACTTGCAGTTATGTTGTATGTGAGGTTTCCACTTTCGCTGAGAAATGTAGAAGACCTTCTGCATGAACGTGTCGCTGCTCTTTCGAAGCGGGGATCTCTTATCGCTTCATGAATTGCGCGCTCTGTGGGCTTTTGATGCTTGAGCTGATTTGTCTGAAAGCACGATTGAATCAAAAAATTTCGAAGCCCCACTGCCTCCAAACCCAATTCGTCAACTTCTGATTATCTGGTATACCGCGCAGCTGCTTGAGGGTTCGCTCGGCCCAGTCAAACTTTGACTGCCCCATGTTCTCTGCCGCGAGGTGTTCGCAATTCGCCATGCGCGATATTTCTACTGCAACTTCACAGGGCGTCGGCCAAGGAACATAATCAATGTACTTTGTGTACTTTCTGTAGGTTCTGGGAAAATTATTGAAACTTTCACTTCTTTCCCCGTCCTTATTGTAATTTTCGGAGGAACCTTCACAAAGTACATTAAGTGCATGTTTCTGGATCATCGCAGGGCTACTCCTTGAAAGCTATAGCCTTCCGCTGTGCGTTTGTTTGGCATCCGCAGTAGCGCTGCTAGCCGTTTACTAAATTGTTTGCGTCCAAGCATTCCGCGGAGCCCTGTGGACGTGAACCAACCGACATAGGCGTCGTATACCACCTGCACTCCAAGCGAAGCCCGTGGGTCAATGCATAGCCGCTCTGCAACGAATTCTGACAAATGGTTGTTCTCAAGCCGCCACTCCTCTAACGCGGCGACGCTACTGCTTGGGCGCGTAAACTTGCCATTGCGAATGATGAGCTGCCCGAGGGCATCCATTGCGCGTGACGTTATCGCATCCAGCTCCCCCCTTAGTTTTTCGATTAGGTGGGGGTCTGCTTCGGATCCCATGAACTGTCGCTCTAGTGGAACAATGCTGACACGGCGGAACAGCCCATCGGAGTAGTCGCGGATCCGGGGCATGTGGTTGGTCAGTATGATGTGCTTGGCAAATGGCTCAATCTCGCGGACATCTTGGTGTTTCTTTTCCACAGACATCATCTCGCCCGATATGACAGCCTTCAACATTCCATCTTCAAGCTCGGCATTCTGGTTGAGCTCTGTCACAAGATTAAGCAGCTTACCTTCAAGATTTGACCTTTGGAATACGCTGCCCATTTGGCTTGGCTGCACTGAGGACGTGTATTTACGCCCGACCATTTCTTTGGCAATCGCACCGAGGACACTTTTACCATTCGCGCCTGCGCCACACAGAATGAAGCATTGCTCATATTTCGCATGTGTCACGAGACAATATCCAAGCATCTCCCAAATAAGCTGGCGGAGATCACTAGCATCGGGACGTGTATTGCCGTCAGCATCACACAGAATGTCATCGAGAAATTTGTTGAAAGCGTCGGGCTGATCGTCAACGTATGAGGTTGGGAGTTGGATCCTCCGCATCAGAGCAGGATCGGGCGCCATTCTCAACCAGCGCTCACCATCAAAACGATAATAACCGTCTTTCAACACTATTACATTCTGGTCACCGCGTTCGAACCGCTCGTCTTCGTCAAAATGTCGGGACTTGAACAATGAGATTGCTGCTTTTACCCGAGCATCCCTCACCTGATCGATCTGCTGCGCCAAAACATCTGTTGCAATCGCCTTTAAGGTTTGTTCCTTCATCAATCTCCAGATCGTGCCATCGAAGAACCATACACCCGAGGGGTGCTTTCTGAGATTTTCGGACCCAAAGTGATCCTCAAACATGAGTGCCAGCGTTAGATCATCTAGGTCACGTGCCTTTTGCTTATCCATCGCGCTGGCCTCCAGATAGAAACCGCTCAAACCGGTAAACTGTTTGCAGTCCGTGGGCGTGACTGATCAGCACTGGGAACTTTTGATTGCTTTGCCAAAGAATTGCTGCGGCTGTTGGGTTGTATGAACGGCCCTCAATTGGATCTGCGCAGGCCAGGATTTTGCCTTGCGCCATGGAGTCTAAGATTGATCCTACCGATTGCATGCCAGCGCTTACGGTATCCAGTACGTCCGCATCCCTTAGCACGCGGCCTTGCACACGCGATGCCACGACGGCGCGCGCATGGTACAGTGTCCCCCCGAATTCTCTCACGTGCCGATCCGCCTGCTGGTCCATAAATTTTGCACGCACGCGCAGCGCCTGGGCTGATGATCTTTGACGATCAATGTCCCGCAATCGCAACCATTCCGATCTGAATGGTAGCTTAAGATCACACAGCGCGGCCCCGTCTTGTTGCACCACTGGGGGAGGGGTGCGCAGTATCCCGTCCGACAGTATTGGATCCGCAGTAAAGATAAGACGTTCTGGGCTGCCAACGCTCACATCTATGAGGGAGCGATCAAGTTGTTGGCCTGATTTGCTTATCAGGTGATATCCGAAGCCATTGTCCCAGCAGCGTGCGTGTAGCGCTTGCAGAGTTTGTGGGATTGTACGTGCGTTCTTGATCCGAACAAACATATGAAAGCCACTTGCCGCGGCAGGCTCTGTATCAGGTAAATGCACGCCAGCGGATGAAGATGGTTTAATCAAAAAATCACCATGCTCCAATTCTGGCCAAAGCTGTAGTAAAACTGCATAAATTCCACCATTTGCATCAATTCGGTCATTAATTTGAGGGGGCAGATCCTTGTCATCAAAATCAATCAGGAGCCATCCTTCGCCATCATGAAAGCTGAAGTGGTCTTTGGTTCGAGCGATGCATTGAATGCCACTGTCTTGGATGCGTGCACTTTTAATTCGGGTGCTAGCTCTGACAGTGTTTGAGTCAGCATTGTGGACACCGAGGCACAGTGCGTCGGTCGGCTTCAGCTTTGCAATAAGGTTGGCCAAATATGCAGCATTTGGCACCTCTAGAGATTGCACCACGCCGTCCGTGAATAAGCCATTTGATTGCTTTTGAATGCCACCGTCATCACCGCGGAAAAACTTTTTACCCATCCACGTTTTGTTTCTGAGAACTGACAGGCGTGCAGGGTATTTATCTTCATTTGTCCCAAGCATGATCTTTCCTTTGCTTGTGACGTGAGACGCTTTGCGCTATAGTTCAGGTATTCAATTATCGTAGAACTACCAGCCCATGGCCTCGCGCCGTGGGTTATTTTTTAGCCAGTTGGCTCACGTAGTCTGGCAAGGCATAGAGCACTGCCTCTGTCGCAGGGTCAGAGAGCAGGCCTAACGTCCCACAGGCTCTGATAAGCGCAGAACGCGAGGTGACATACTTTTCCGCACGCCACGGTCCTGCATGGGAGCTTTCTTTCTTTTGAATGATCCACTGAAGCCACTGCGAGCACAAAATCACACGCCAGCGATCAGATGATTGTACGATCACTTTTGCGTATAGGTCGCTGCTTTCTATTGCGGTCGTTTCTATGACCATTGAGGCCTGTGTTTTTTGCGGGTTACAAGCGTCGAGATCACTCATGACCATCCCCCCTGTTTATAACAGACGGATTTGTCCAATTTGGACTGTGCATATTCTAATGCCTCACCGACGTCGTAGACTGCGGCGCGGTTTGGGCGACGCACTGTCAATGGCCACGTCTGAAGCGTCCTGTGACTAATAGGGAAACAGTGATGTGTGATAATCGCTGCGAGTGTTTTGCGATCTGCGTATTTAGGTAACGGCTGTTCCGGTGCCCAATATGATTTTTTAAACGTCATAGCGTATCCTTTCGTTACGTTATGACGACACTTTATTGAGAAGTGATTTTAAGGAATTTATACTGCCTAACAATCAAGATTGCTGTTAAATGCTATGTTCTAGGCGTCGATATTTTTGCCAAATATTATCGATCTGAGAAGGTTTTAACTTGAAGATTTTTGCCGCTCGCACAATCACTTTGTCTCGAGTTCCTTTTGGTGGTCTTTTGGAAATTTGTAACAAGCGGGGAGCCTTTTGGTCCATTGCTTTATATGGCTGAAAAAGTTTGAGTTCGGCTTCAATATTGTCTTCGTAGTATTTTAATAATTCTGTTTTGATTAGCTCATCTCGCTTATCCAAGGTAAGCTTATTCACAGATTCCCAGTGATAGGACAGTTCGGTCTGGTGCTCAAAAAGATCACGTTTTCGCCGATTAAACGCTCTTAAAGCCGCACTTTCTAGCAAGCGCTCACATGTTTGCCCTATTACGATTTCTTGATAAAGTGTTAGATTAGGCTTTCGCCCAGCACCTTTTCTTTTCCCACCATGCCCGTTGTTGTTCGTCATCGCCTTTTATCCGCTATATCAATCACTTCACTAAGTAAAAAACTCTCCCAGGCATTCATCACGTTTCGCCGTTTTTCTATGTTTTTGGCATGCTGATAGGATCGCATAACACCAGCTCTAGTAGCGGATCGCTTATGGTTGAGAACAGCATCGATTACGCTTTCTTCAAAGTTGGAATGTTCAGACATTAGCGTTGCGAACGTTCGTCTAAGGTGATGCAGGTTAAATTGATCTACGCCTGATGCGCGCCGAACAGCTTTGTTGAAGAAAGACCAACTTCGCATAGGTGCACTGTCAATGCTTGAAAGTTGGAAACACCTTGCATCCTTCGTTGCAGTTGCCTCATTGATTAACTGCAAAGCAATTCTAGGCAGCGGCAAGGTGAACGCCTCATTATTCTTGGTTTCCTGGTGTGACAGACGCAGTTCCTGCTCATCAACAAATATGTTGCCCCCTCTGAGTTCTGCGGCTTCTGTCATGCGTAGTGGGCAAATAATCAGGAAACGCAGAAACCTAAGATAATCTGGGCGCAGTGGATTGGGTGGGTTCCAAAGCAGTTTCAAGTCATCAATTGAATAGTATGTTTCCCGCGGTACAGATGCCTTAGGCCTATGTCTGCGCGATATATCTTTTGCGGGATTGCGTTCGATCACGTCTTCATCAACTAGGTAATCCAAAAATCGTGAAAGTGCGCCAAACCTATGGCGCCCGGTTGAGGGTCGCTCACTGTGTATCACAGCCAACTCACGCAGCACCCGTGCATTGAGATCAACTGGGGGGATGTTCGCGATATTCAGTTCTACAAGAGCAGATTTCGCATGTGCGTATTCATCACGTTTATGTCGGCTGATATCACCTAAGACAAGGTTACGATAATCTTCAAGCCACAAGCAAAGTGGTCGTTGCTGATATTCCCGTTGACGCTCTTCATCCGAATTACGCTGAATAGAAGATGCTGGATCCCCACCGTCTCTCACTTCCGCTTTGATTTCTTCGACGCGTAGTCTTGCTTGTTGGGGTGACATAGTCACCGGATCGCCAATACGTAGTGTGCGTTGCGGATGTCGCTTGCCTTGATAATCAACGCCGCGCTTGCGGTAGTTATAATTCCAGCTGCTGCTTCGTGCGTTAATCGCGAGGCGTAGACCAGAAGGATCCACCAGGATGACTTTCTGGCCAAGCTCACGTTGGTGCTTGGTCCATTTATTTATGGAATTTCGATCGATAGTGCATTTAAAGATGGGCATAAGCCAGACAATCAGCCAGACAAATTGGAGAAACTTTACGCAGAATAACGTAAGAT
>Ga0255763_1001172_pt1 | contig 27661 bp, 43 predicted proteins | sample 041ome_2_FD_179963 | JGI IMG/M metagenome (GOLD analysis project Ga0255763, IMG submission 179963) | Coastal salt marsh microbial communities from the Groves Creek Marsh, Skidaway Island, Georgia - 041406US metaG (version 2) | ecosystem: Environmental > Aquatic > Marine > Intertidal zone > Salt...
AAATCTAGAGACTTGTCGAACATTTTCGAAATGATGGCTAATACGGGTGGTGACTTGCTGCGACAATATGTCATAGATCCTGAGCGTCACGATGAAATTATCAACCTGTTACAGAAAATCGTGGACTATGGAAATGATATTTTTGAATCAATTCGTAAACGATACAATTGTCGACTTCCCAGAAATATTTATGTGTGAGTATTTTAAGATGATACTCATACTGTTCTTGATTTTGATTGTCGTGTACCTGTTACCGGTCTACCCAAAACCCAGAGTGTATCACAATTTCATAACACCCGAAGAGAGGCAACACATCATCAAGAAGAGTGAGGAGATTCTCGAACCATCTTTGGTTTCAGAGGACCGTCTCGTAGATGAATCGGTTCGTAAAAGTGAAACGGCGTGGCTTGATCGTAGTGATCCAGTGGTGGATGCCATCGTACAGCGCTGTCTCAAAAATACAGACCGTCCAATCGTAAACTGTGAAATACTTCAAGTACTTAAATATAAACCGGGTGGATTCTATCAACCTCATCAAGATCTGATTGAGGGGGACAAGAATCCAAGAATGTACACATTCATTTTGGCTCTCAACGATGCGTACGAAGGTGGTGAGACTGTATTCCCAAACCTGGGTAAAACGTATAAACTCAAGGCGGGTGATGCCCTCTTTTTCGACACACTTGACAATTATGAGATGGAGACGTCCAAGGCTTTACATGGTGGGAATCCTGTAAAGTCTGGTGAAAAATGGATCTGTAATTTATGGGTCAGGAAGTATCCCTTATAGCGTCGTCGATACGTCTCTTACTTAATTCAAAATACTTTTCTTCGAGTTCAATCCCAATAAACTTTCTCTGTGTAGTTACACACGCTACACCTGTCGTGCCCGAACCCATCGTACTATCAAGTACGACACCACCTTCGTTTGAATACGTTTTGATGAGATATTCCAGAAGTTTCACAGGCTTCTGCGTTTCATGAATCGTATCACATTCGATATCAAATTCTATAAACTCTGTCGGGTAATTGGTGAACTTCTGACTATACTCAGAATTACCCGTCAGTTTATTATTAGGACCGAGATGATGACTCTGATTTAGCATCTTTCCTATACGCTTCTCCGAATTACGCTTTTTAATATCAACTGCAACGAGACCCTGTGGATTATACGTCATATTTCCTTTGTGTCTCGATGCAGCCGCTGCACCACCGGGTGAAAAGATTGCTATATCCTCTGTACACTTCATGGGTCGATAATTCGCGAGTAGATATTGGGTCGTCTTATTTTTTTTCCAGATGAGATTATACTTGAACCACTTATAATTACTGGATATGAGACGAGACGTAAACGGCTGTTGCCCAAAAAGGGCAACTACACCATGTGGTTTCTTGAGAATGCGGGTATATTGTTTCCAAAGGGCATCCATATCTATGATAGTATCCCACTTACACTTCGTAGTACCATATGGTAAATCAGTTAATATTAAATCAACGCTGTCGTCCGCTATCTTTTTCATCTCTTCGAGGCAATCGCCATGATAAAGTTCCATGGTTTCTATTCACTCAATTTGTTTAAGTACATTTCAAGAATTACCTTGAAGCGGTGTTTGTCCCCCCCACACGAATATTCAACGGCTTTCATAATCTTCTCTGGTTCGTCACCAATAACACCAAGTGATCTGTTACATGAGTTACAAAGCCATCCCCTAAACTGACAGAGTGAATGAGAGTGGTCAAAAACGATACCGTCAGTCTTGAAACATAATTCACATGAGGTCCCTGGTGGTGCCTTGGTCGGCAAACCTTTCTTTTTAGCATCTGTAACTGCCAGATTCTTCGTGATCCCCGCCTTCTTATTACACGCCAGACACTCGGGGCGTCTCAACGGGTAACCGTCACGGTCAAATGGCCAACTCCCGGATGTATTGTATCCAAAACAAGAACGAGCTAGGTTCAATTTACAGTCCCGACACTCTTGCATCACTCCTCTAGCCCAATCCCGCTCTTCTTCTGCAGATGAGTGGATACGCTTTTGGTTCTCAGATAAGGGGCGTTTAAAATACGACCTGGTATTGTCGGTAATTTTAGCCTCGATCATTTTTCTTATTTTTTTAGAAAATGGATATGAACTTAGGCTTCGATTTCACCACGCTCAATGAGTTTCTCACGGTTCGCCATGTGTAGAGCCTCAACTTCGGACTTATTCTGTGCCGCATATGGGACAGCGTACCCCTCATCACACATCCATTTGTTCACATTGGTCCACACTCCATCCTCACACACCCAAACCTCTGCGAGAACGCGACCAAACTTACCCCTCGAATCCGCCTCCGGGCATCTGAGTTCGATTTCGATATCATCCTTCTCAGATGCGACCGCCTTTAGACACCACTCCTTGAGCTTCTTCTTCGAGAGGAGACCGAATCTCTTCTCCTCCTTGTCCGACGTACGCGACTCGGGGGTGTCAATACCTAGTAGACGAACACGCTGCTTCGTACAGACATCAAAGCCAAGATCGATGGCAACATCGATGGTATCACCGTCGACCACCTTCTCGAGGGAGGAGACACGATACTTGAAGTTGCAGGGTTCGACGTTATAGGAGGACATTTTCTACTCTGAAGACACTTAAAATCTTTATGCTACGTTAAGATATGAAATGTATCGCAACTTTTTCCGAGAATAATTTGTACAAAATTAAACTGGCAAAGACTCGTAAGAACGTTCTTGAGGGGATGTACAGACGACCAAGTATCGTTGAGGTGCGCCCAATTCGAGAAAATCTGAGACTTCGTTTACGTTTCACCGAAGCGATAAAAGAAGCACAGGAAATATGCGAAGATAACGTAGAATCCCAAGAGTGTCACTGGGCATGGTACGAGGTGGATGAATTGGAGGACTCCCTCATGCGTCAATGATGACCGTAGGTGGTTCGTCATCGTACCCATAGAACTTCATAGAAACACCATAGAGTTCATTGAGTCTAGGGTGTAGGTCCTCGTTGATGAACCATTTCCATTCACGCAAATCTGTAGAAAAGTATTCACATCTATCTTCCCCGAAGCTACGTTCGAGAAGGAAGTCTTCGTAGCGCACCTCTTTCATGAGGGAGAAGACTCCCTCTGGTACGGGGACTGTACCCTTTTTCACTGCATCGAATATGTCGATGATGTAGTACCCACGTGCGTCGCAGATGATGTTCACTTGTATATCGGGGAACCCTTTGATGAATGATTCAAAGTCGGCGTTGCTTGGGAGAGTTGTGAAAATTGTGGGACCAACTTCATCAGGAATCACTTGCAGGAGTGAGGGGTGTGTGTGATACGCTACGGGTGCATCAGACCACTCTTCCTCGAGAACGCTCGAGTCTATTCGAGCCCTCTCTTTTGAAGTCACGTAGGTGAGACCTTTGTAATTCATGCACTTATCGTACTTGACTTTACCCCCATATTCCCACCTATTCTTCGATGACATTTTGCTCACAGATTTCAAATCTCTCACCACGATTTTTGTAATGTGTAACCTGTGTGCGGTCATCCTACATTCATGATGACATTTTTATCTAGGAGTGTAATCTCACCCAGTTCGTCCCAGGTGTAGTATTTGATGGATATACCAAACTTCTTTCGCATGATGGGGTCTATGTACCCGTTTACAGCCTTTTTCCATTGACCAGGTGTTGTTTGAATGTATACCAAGTTACTCCAATTCACAGATACACGTCGGAATTCTCTGGAAGTCAAGAAACGATTAAATTCTGTGACAACTTCATCGGGGTTGGGTTTATTCATATTCGTTTCGATGAGATCAATGATATAGTACCCCTGGTTCTCGAGGATAATATTTGCTTGAATTGTGGGGTAATAGCTTATGTACGTCCTGAAATCGGTCTCACTTGGATATGTGAAAAGTGGTGCGTTTTGTTCAGGGACTGGGTGTGTGTGATACACGATATATTGAGTCATATCTTCTTTTGTGGGAGTTACCGAAGCCAGTTGTTGGTTTGTACTCGCCGTCGGTGTACCGAATCTAACATAGTTGCGTGTATTAGAAAGTGTGAATGGTATCGAACCTCCATACTCTACTCGCTGTTCCCAGGTTTTCTTATACACATTCTGAAGTTCCTTGATTGTCTTGCGACTCAATCTCACCGATAGATAACGATCATTCCCACTCGTCACTGTACCTACATTGAATGTATTCTTGGGTATGTTCACACGCCTAAATTTTTTAGACAGACGATTGAGTGCAGCATTAATTTGAGTCATCTTTCTTCGTCTCTCCACTTCACGACGTCTGTTGAGAGCCTGTCTACGCACCATTTCAGACTTCCGTTTCTCCACCGTCTTCATAGAAGTCTTCTTGATCGAGACCATCTTACTTTAGATAAAGAAGAAAATTGAAGAATGTCTAATGAACATCGAGGCATTCGCTCGAGAGATATATTCTCAACTGGGACCTGGATACAGCGAGAGAGTATACCACAATGCGATGGAGGTTTTACTAAGGGAGAAGGGGATTCCTTACGAGTCGGAACGTGTCATCACGATTCCATTTAGGGGACATGTGATTGGCAACTTGAGGGCAGACATTATTATTGACAACGAGATTGTTCTAGAGTTTAAAACTATTCGAACTCTGAATGACGCGGCGGAGTTGCAGGGTAGTAACTATCTTCGTCTGACAGGTCTGAAGACGGCGTATCTGGTGAATTACCCCCCTCATCCGGAGCGGGAGGTGGAGGTGAGACGGATTCAAGTAGAACCATCAGAGGAAGAATCCGAGCCAGATTGTGATAAAACCTCTGAGATTCCGTATAGTGTGTCTGCGGATCTATTACAGCCGCTTGAAGAATATCTTGAGCCCTTTGGAGTAGAGTCCGAGCTTCTTCTAGACAGTGGTGTACCGCTGGGTCGGCTTGACTAATTGTCTCCAGGTGAGGGAGAACTTTGGTTTCCAACTCATAGAGGGCGAGGAGGGCTGGCTCGTCGTTCATTTGGTATAGTTGTATTTGCGTCCATACTTAGGCTCGAGTTTTACGTACACGGGGTCACCACCACTTGGAGGCTTTTTACAGAAATTCTTACATTTGCAGCAATCACGGGGGTTCGTGAGCTGTCTCTTATTAGCGTAACATTTCATGGGAAGGTAGATGTCCTTCTTGAGAATACGAACAATTCTGTCAATCAAAATCATAATAACTTTTCTTTCACCCAATCTCTATCCTTCTTAAAAATTTTGGACAACTTAGGGTCTTTGTTTTTAAAAAGTATCATGAGAACGTTGAGGCGCCTAAAGAGACCTAGGGGTGGTTCACCCGCCCTGACCACACGCATGAGTGCGCGGTGCCTCGCGAGTTCGGACTTTTCCTTGACATCTTCGTAGCCATGGGCGCTGAGGATACCCGAGTTGCTGAGGGGGATGCGTACAACCATTTGTTGTAGACTAAGTTTATTTTTTACCCTCACAGATGAGACACACTCTCTGTCTACTGAAACAGTTGGTGCATAAAAAGTGTTCACATTTGCGAAACTTGACACACTCACTCGGTACGTGACAATTTGGACACTCTGAGTTTTTAAATTGAAGGGTTTCATTCTTGAATCTCCAAAAGCATGAAGTACACACCTTTAGGCCGGGTCTCATCGTTTTTCCACACACTGAAAAATTCGGACAGGACATCTACTTACACTGTCGGAATAAATTCCCATTTAAGGTCGCGACATATTTTTTTCCATATGACATCTTGTTGGTATAACTTCTCTTTGGATTTCAAAAGTGGAAAGTATCTCAGGTATTCATCTTCCCCCAGAAGTTCACAAAACTTATAGAGTACGTAAGAGTAACTCAAAAAGTTTTTTCTTTCTGTGGGGCAGTTATCATCAAATGGTTTCTGAATATCTTTGAACATGATTCGAAGATACTCCTCCAACTCCTGTGGCATGTTCGGAGGTTTGATACCATTCAGTATGTTTGTGATGTATGGTACATGTTCATAGTATTTGTTGAGTTTTAGTTTTTTTAAGAGTCCTCGAATCTTTGCATGTGTAATATCTTCTAGCTTTTTGATCTTCATCTTTTTGAGTTCTCCACGAAGTTGTTCGATGACTTCTTCGGGAATTGTGGTCATTTCTTGTGCCTGAAATTGCGACAACCACTCGTTGAAGTGGTTTTCTCTTTTATATGAATAATTGACAACTTTTTCTGACGTTTCTTGTTCTTCTCTATATGTTAATTCTTCACTGATTAAAGTTGCTATGATCGCACCACACGAGTCACACACGAGGTCACTCGTGTCGTGAAAGTGGAGGAGGTTACTTTCTGGACACGTCATACATTGTTCGACCGTTCGCTCCCTGGGTTTGGTTATATTTTGATTTTCAACTTCGATGAGATAATCTGTGAATATATCTTTTCGTTTCAGACCGACCGTCTCTTTTACGTTAAAAATATTATCCGTGTTCGTAATCTCCTCACTTTCATCGGTATACTGGTTCATATACGGCATACATTTCATGATGTACTCTGCCATATCGGATTCATACTTTTTCTTGTTTGTTGGGTCTTTCTTTATACATTCGCTCCATTCATCTATTCGATTGTTATATCTACTTAAAAAATTACCTTCCATTCCTTATAAAGAGATGCTGTCCAAACTTTTAAGTAGTATTTTCTTTCTTTACAAATACATCATCACACCACGAGACTATTCGATCATCTCCGAAGAACTCGAATACAAGTTGGATCATGACATGGACTACATGATCGAAGATGATTTCTGGATGAAAGAGAGTAAAGACTGGGAAGATGAGATTCTTGAAGACTATTACGTGAACGTGACTGGTAAAAATTTCCGACACACACTCATACCACAAAATGTCACGAAAACGATTCTTCGAGTAAAATACTATTTCAACGGTAAGAAGTACACAGCCATATCAAATGACATCGAGTTCAGGCCGGGTGAAAACGAAGAAAGTGCTATGCACTTCAGTATCCCTTTGAGTAGTGCTTGGATCGTAGATCATGATGATAAACCAATGCGAAACATTACTGAAAAGGTGAAACGGTACTCCGGACCACGAAACGATTTTCATGGACAGCGAGTTCCACTGAAAGACTTTTTGTTCTATGATGAAGAAACACTCAAGGAAAAGTTTCCGAAAATTGTATTGACAAACTCTCTTGGTATGAAAAAAACACTCTCGACACTTGACGACTTTACCACTAATCTTCAGATACCTTAGTCGCCAAGTAAAACTTGAGTTCACCCAGGTTGGCGACGTTATACTTTAAAATCAAAAATCTGTTTCCAATCTCCTGTATAATTTGCACAGACGCACACATACTCGTCGCCTTTGTAAAGATATTCAGATACTTCAAACTGTAGAGACCAGTGATCTTCGGGCTTTCATCGGGACATTCGATGATCGTTTCTTGGTTTGCGAAATCACCTTCACACCTGAAGTTAATTATCCCCGAATCACGAGTGATTTCGATGTCTGTGCCTATATTCGACATGTCACGACACAAACGCTGGAAGTCAGCGGATGGGAGTGTCGTGACGGTGGTCATCTCTACATCGGGTACTTCGATTCGACTTTCATTTATGTCCAGAAGTTTCAGTTGAAACTTGGATGTCGTCTTCTTCGTCTCACTGATAATCTCGATATCCAAGAATTCTTTTGAGTGTATCGCCATCTTGAGAACATCGTTGTTGGTGATTGTTTTTAGTAACTTAAACGTATTCGAGATGTTGATACCAGCGATGATTTCTTCCTGATCACACTGATACTCCTCGAAATTGTCAGAGGGTAGGTGCATGTCTACGAGTGATGTTCGAGCGCTATCGAGTGTGACGACGTACATTCCATCTGGCCTGAAATATATATTCACGTCGTTGAGAATATCCTTGAGTACCTCAAAGGTTGATTTGAATGCCGAAGCTTGTATCGTGACAAGTTTCATATCTAATAGGATATATGGGTTACATCTTTAAATCTGTATACGCGACACCTTTCGAAACTTCTCGATTAATCTTTTCTTCGAGTTCTTTCGTCATCGCAGGCTGAAGAGACTGACCGTAGTCGTCGAGGCGAAACATACCCGAATTCGCATCGTTTCCATCTAGACTCGACATGGAGCCACCAAATCCACCGATTGCACCCCGTTCAACCTCTTTCTTAGGGAGAAGTGAGTCAAGCCAGTTCTTAATCTCGTTACCCACCAGGATCTTACCGTTCTTGGTGAGCATCGTGGGAACGCGGTTGATTTTGTTCCTGTAGTTTGGGGGGATACCCTGTGTGTTGATGTTGTGATAATGCACGAGTTGTTTCAACTGAGGAACTTTGTTGATGTAGTCAACGACATCCATAGAGTGTTTGCACCTCGGACTATAAATCAGGAGCGACATCTACTATCTATAGGGTATTTTGTAAAAAAAAATTAACGCATTATAGTAAACATGAGTTACTTGATCGCGATCATTCTCATCGTGTTGGTAATTTGCATCACAACTTCCCACGAATCCTTCACGGAAGTGTTTGGTCTCTCAGGCCACGCGAAGCCAGTCGGGTCGGTGAAGCTTGATGACCCCAGACCAGATCTCTCCAAATATAAAGAGGTTGAAGCGAGTGTCGACAATGACAACATCGAAGAGTTTGTGCTTCAAGCCAACCGGGAGATTTCGAAGCGTACCGGTATTTGTACATACATCATCGAGACGACGATGGTTCGTCATTACAAGGGTGAAGACAAGGATATCTATGAATGTATGTTCATGGCCGTGAAGAAGGGTGGATTCTCGTTCGGGTTCTCTGTCGTCGCGTCGTATGATGTCGAGCGAAACGGTAAGGTTACCCTGACGTCGCTTCGGTCGCAGCCACTCGGTGTCCAGGCTCCATCTAATGTGAAGGCATTCACAGATGGATCTCCTGGTAAGGCATTCCTAGAGTATAATCTCGTCAAAGAGGTGGCTGTTCCCACGAAAGCTGAGTTAGATTCTCTGAAAAATAAATTACAGTAATTGTAATGATCAGCATCGATGATGTCACGAAGATTGATGAAAAGCGAAAACAGATTCGTAAAGAAATTTACAAAAAAATCTATGATCAGTTTTCCGCCAAGATTAAACAATCAGTCGAACTTGGACACAAACAGATTTTCCTAACAGTTCCAGCATTTCTCATCGGATACCCCGTTTTCGATAGAAGTGCGGCTGCGAGATACATCGCGAGACAATTTGTTCTCGGTGGATTTACCGTTAAGTTGGTGAGTGACAACGACATTTATGTGTCGTGGATTATTCCAAAAAAGAAGAAAGTCAAGGTTGAAAAGGATGAAGAGGCAGACTTTCCAAATCTCATGAACCTTAAAAAGATTGCGAACAAGTACAGGGGAAGTGCGTAGTAAATTCCTAAATTAAAAACCACTTTAATCATAAATGGATAACCTCAATATCTTGGTTGAGGCCAAGAAGGAGTATTTGGGGCAGATGTGTCTCATTATGTGCCCACCTATGATTGAAGTCTTTCAGGATATGTACAACGAATCCGTGTCTCTCTCGAAGGGTCGCAAGGTGCTCATCATGTTCCAGAAACTTCTGAAGGAAGTTCCTAACTGGTCTAACGCCATGTCCAAGAACCACTCTGATAACATCACGAATCGGTGTGCCTGGTTTAGTGATCTTCTCGCCGCTGTATTTGTGGCGTGTACTAAGATTCTCTCCGCTGTCCGTCTCAAGGCGGATAACAAGAAGATTTCCCTGAAACTGCCCACCGAGGAGGTTTTCATTCAGACGTGCTATAACAACATCGCCAAGGACATCTACAAAGATCCCTATGTCTTTAGTGAAGAACAGAGTGAGTATTTCAGGGATGAAAAGTTGACGACGCGCTTCACCCTCTGTATTGAAAACACAGTCAAGGAGCTCATTCCTGTGCAACAGATTCTTCAGACGTACATGTCCCAAGAGACTCGTGACATCTCCCTCGATGGTGAAATTCAGGATGGTGTTGACCCTGACGTGGCAGAGGATGACCCTATGATGGAGCCAGAGCCGGAGCCTATGATGGATCCGGAGCCAGAGCCGGAGCCCATGATGGAACATGACCCTGAACCTACCGGACTTGAGAATGAGTTTAAGACAGTTCCAGGTGTCCAGGCCCCCCAGGCTGAGGTCGAACCCGAGCCCGAGCCCGAGCCTAGCTTCGAGCCCCAGTCGGAGCCTCAGCGCGAAGGTGACGATGACGTCCTTTTCGGTGACGCACCCGAACAGCGTACAAAAAATCCCCGCTATAATTAAATGGAACTCTCCGACTATCTTCGCGATCCCATGAGCGCGGCGCTGATCGCGGGTGGTATAACCGCAGGGTACATTCATCTCAAGGCGCATCTCAATAACGAAGGAAAACTCGAACTTAACAAGTACACGAAACCAGCGGCTCTCAACGCGATCCTCGTGTTCTTCATCGTTTCAGGTGGTATAGGACAGAAGGAAACGATTTCCAGTGAGCCTTTTTAACTTAAAGATTACACGAATAAAATAAGAAAATGGCGTCCGTTACCGCGTTTAACGATATGATGGGTCAATTTCTTGTGGAATTGCACAAGACTTTTCCAGAGGAAAAAGGCATTAAGAAGATGATGACGTCGTTCGACGTCTTGAAGTCCACCAACCCACGTCTCGTCGTGGATGCGTTCATGAAGGGTGTGAGCCCGTATGCGGATAAGATTTCGACGAAGGATGAAACTTTCCTACTCAAGGAGATTGATACGATTGACTTTCTCAAGGATCTCAACATCAAGTCGTACTGGGAGCGCATGTCTACTGGTACCAAGTCTGCGACATGGCAGTACCTCCAGACGCTGTACATGCTCGGAACGACGATCACCTCCATTCCCGATGATACTCTCAAGATGATTGAGGGTATCGCGAAGGAATGTGCCGATAAAATGCAAGGTGATGATGGTGAGTTGAACCAGGATGCACTCATGAAGATGATGGGAAATATGCTTGGTAACCTCCCCAAAAAATAAACCTCAACATATACTAAATGAACGTCTGGTTCGACGATCCTCAGCAACTCATCCGAGGTGATAAGGTTTCTCAGTTCTGGCCAACCAGTGATCAAACTCCAGAAGATCGCATCAACGCCGCGTCTCGGTTTGTCATATATGCCACTTGTCTCATTTATATCATTCGTCGTGATCCCAGGATCTTCGTCTTGGGTGCGACTGTCCTATCCGTTATCTTCGTTCTTTATCGGTCGAAGATGGTGACAGAGACACATGGGAGTACCATCGATGGTGCCCTGTGTCAGATGCCCACCGAAGATAATCCCATGGGGAACGTATTGATTACTGATTACACGGATGCACCCAATAGGTTGGAGGCGTGCTACTATCCCACCGTGAAGCCTTTCGTAAACAGCTACACGAGTGAGCGCATTCCCATGGATGGAGGGCGGTCGCGGTCCCCTCTCCCTAAGTATATGAGGAACGGTGTCGACCGTCAGTTCGTGACAACTCCCGTGTCGAAACTTCCAGGTGACCAGACGGCATTCGCCGAATGGTTGTATGGTCCCAAGAATGGTCCCATGTGTAAGACGGATAGCAAATACTGTAACCCCAACGCGCGTGGTGTCCAGCTCGAGGCATTCGCTGGACTTGGGGGTGATGGGGATATCCGGGGTCCCAGGGGTGGTGGTTCTGTGAGAGGGGGCGGAGGAACGTATAGTTAGATTATATTCTCATGTAATAGTAAATGGCGTATCAGCTTCAACCTGGCCTTTCCCGAGTTCAAAACAAGGGAGCCATTCCCCCAGTCAAAGCGAACGACGAAATTTTTGTGTATCCTCAGCCCAGTGGCTTGAACTGTGGCGGCTGCCGACCCAACACCATGTTGTATGGTACAGCCCCTTACATGGCTGGTAAGGGTTCCCCAGCCCAATACATTGATACCAGTGATCAACTTCGCCCCCAAACCACGTCCCGTTTCAATAAGCATATCGTCCAAACCTATGAGCGCAAACTCTTCCCCCTGACAAACATGGAATGTAAAGTTCCCCTTCGCACGATTCGATATGAACCTGCGAGCACCCGCGCCGAAGTCCAGAATGGTCTCTTTCAGCAAAGGTACGCTAATAAAAATGTCGGTAAGAAGTAAGAATGGCTGATCCCATTTCGCTCATGGCTGTGGCCGGTCTCGTATACGCTGGTCGAACTTTGAGTACTAAGTCTGTTCCACCTCCACCGAAGGAGATTTTCGAACCACCCCCAGTAGTCAAAGCTCCCGTAGAGATAGTAAACAACAATTTTGAACCCGTCATCGACAGGCCTCAGAAGAGGGAGATGGAGAGTTTTGGTGACATTACTATGCAGCAACGCAGCGGTGGTCAGGAAATCCTAAACATGCGTAATCGCATGTATGATCAGGGTCGCATGAATAACCTGTCTCCCGTGGAGAAGCAGTTGGTCGGTCCCGGTCTCGGTGTGGGTGCCGATACCCCAGCGGTCGGTGGTTACCAGCAGATGTTTAGGGTGAACCCCGTGAACGTCGGTGAATACAGGCTCACCACACTCCCTGGTCGTTCTGGTCCAGCGGCGGACATTACTGGTGGTCGCTCGGCCGTTGTCGGTGAACTCACTCACAACAAACCTGAGACCACCTCCCATCTCCCCTCTCGGCGACCTGTCATGGCGGGTCGGGCACAGGGCATGTCCGGTGTCGTTCCTCGCAACGAACACGAAAAGACGAAGCGAACCACGAACCGTTCCGAGACTGGTCTTCGCCAGGATGGTCTCGGCTTCAACGGTGCGAAACGTTTCATTTCGGCACAGACTGTGTCCCAGGATCCTACCCGTTTCAAGAGCGATCGCAACGATGCGCAATACAGCTATTACAACCAGGTTCAGCCTGGTATTACAAACTTCCGTGGTGCGTATACGAACAGTGCTGCGACCCATGTGACTGCGAAGACGAACGAGGAGCTCATGAGGTATGGTTTCCGTCCCGAGGATCGTCGTGGTAAGCCTAACCGCATGGGTAACGCTGGTCGCATGAATGTTCGTGAGTCTGCTCTCAAGCAGGGTGGTGCGCTCACGGCGGTTCGGTCGGACACGACTCGCATCGATGGCCGTGTTAACGCGGCGAATGGTGGCTGGACGCAGCAGTACAAGCAGAAATCGTTCCACCAGTTCAACGCGTACAAGGGTAACGCGAACCCTAATACCCAGACCCTGGATATCGCGAAGCGTCAGCTCCAGAACAACCCTCTCGCACACTCTCTCTCTGCTTAATTTCAAATACGTGGTAGACAAAAACAGTCATTAAAATATTGTGCCTATATTTTAATGAAGGTGTACACTCTCTCTATCGATAGTAGTCAGCGCGGTGTCAACGTCATACCTTCCAATGTGTACCAGGATTCTAACGGTGTGTACGTCGTCGACGAATACTCAAATACACATTCAAACGCGAATGACTACGTCATCACCCTGGAAAACCCAATCTATGACGTCTCGGAAATTAAACTCGTATCTGCTCGAATCCCCACACCTCAGCTCGTAACCTGTCCCACGAATAACACATTCAGCGTTGACGGTACCAATTTTACACTTGATTCGACAAATTATTCAAATGGACACGTTCTCGCAGAAGACCTAGAGACTCTTCTCTCACCCCCCGAATCGAATGTGAGTCTCGTGGTCTTCGATGACGAAACAAACACATTAAACTTCTCCAACGTGGGAACATCGAATGCGTTCACATTCGAGTTTTTTTCGGGAACGAATGGGTATCATGACCAGATCCCCTTAACGACACCTCATCAAATTATGGGATTTGGTTCGAAGGACTATACATCGAATGCTTCGGGTGAGATTGTTTCCGGTGCGGTTAACCTCGAAGGTCCAAATTCACTCGTCGTACGTCTATCGGGTGGTTCGGATATTTTCACTCAAGACGTGTATACATCGACACCCTTCTATACAGGTCATATCCTCCTGAATGGTTCGAATTTCATCAACTTTAATGGTGCCGATGACCCACTCATACACCAGTTCCATTCGGGGTCGCAAAAGTTTATTCGTGATATTCGTGTAGAGTTTTTTTACATGAGTCACGGTCGACTCATTCCATATGATTTCAGGAACCAAGAACATATATTAAAATTTGAAATCACCGGGTCTACGGATAAATTAGAAAACCTACCAAAGGTTCCACTAGAGGAAGAGATTGAAACACCTGTGAGCATTCCTGAAGTTCGGAAGAATGTTCAAAGATGGAAGAAAGAATATCTTTACATCGCGTTAATCGTCGTCATCGGACTGATGATCATGTTTTTTATGAATAAAAAGGCACGTACATATCCTAGAACATCTAGCGGGTAATCGCGTAGACGGGCTGGGCGGGCTTCTTCACACGACCGTTGATGCGGGAGATGATCATGAAGACAATCACGGAGATCAGCGAGGTGAGAAGCGCGGTGAGGGCGTACTGGGAACCACCGTTCTTGGGAGCCTTCACAACCTGGGAAATGACCCAGCGAATGAAGTCCATCCAGGACATGGCAGCGGCGAAGGAGAAACCAGCAACGATGGAGTTGAGGGTCTGGGTCTGGAGCTCCTGGGTGACGATATCGACAGTCTTGATGGCGCTGGTAACGGCGGACATGGTGTTTTAATATAGATCAGGAAAATTATTCTGGTAAGAGATCTTCCTTCTGAACAACCTTCTTGAATTTCTTCTTTTTTAGTGTCTTCATTTTTGAAAACAATTCTTCATCATCTGAAGAATCTTCACTAGAGCTTGTCCCCGATTCATACACCTTAAATTTGGTATTTGAAAAAGACCAACCCTCTGGCTCAGAGGTGCTCATTACTATTAATGGCATTTTTTAACATCTGTTCTACCGGACTCTGAGGAATCCATGAGTTCCAATTTTTTACAGCTTCATTCATCTGGATGAAGCGGGCATCCCCCCCTGAATATTCGACAAAGGGTGGGCAATCTTCTGTCTCAACATCCTCTATGTCGTCTTCCTCCGCTTCATCGTCCGTCTCATAAATTTCTGGAAAGTGGGTACCGATCTGCTGTCCCACAGTGTACATCGCACAATACTTCATCGCATATTCCATGTCTTCTGAAAGGATAACATCCCTTCCACAAGCCTTACAGTATTCACCAGCGAGAAGCATCGCCTGCTCCATGACGGGTAGCATAATGTCCGTCATGCCTTTGATGTACTCCTCTGTCATCTGATTTCCACCATCACCAAAACCGGTTTGCATGTTCATGTTTATTGTTTATTGTTAAAAAGAGTTTGTCCAGTTCCCTCACGTACTCGGAGAATGTTGTAACTCAGGGCGTACACGCGAACTTGCCTGCTAAAATCCGGACAGTCGGTGAGACTTAGGCTGAGATTTTGATCTTTTATGAGACTGAAGTTTACCTGTCCCGTGGGATACCACTCTTCTGGTTGGAGTGCGAAAGAGTACGAGTAGAATCGCCTGATGAGTTGAGTCTTCGAGTGATGGATCGCTCCCTGGACCGCTTTCAAGAAAGTGACGTTACCCGTCTCTCGGGTGATGATATCTTGCCCATCTAAAGTGAGTGTGAGATGGTCGAGGTTTTCGTACAAGATGAACTTTCCATCCTGGACGTTCGATGTGTTGTCATAATCAAATATCGTCACAAAGTTACCCTGGGATACACCATCCCCTGTTGTTCCCTGACGCTGAATGACAAAGTACAATTCTTTGACTGGGTTTGTAAAATCTAATTTGAACTTCGCTTCATTCACACCTACACCCATATCAAAAACATCTTCCTGAATTTGTGTGATGAGATACTCCATGGGTGTATGCCGAATCTTGATACGTTCTGTCGAATCCAGAAAGACAACCTCTGTACACAACTGAAAGTTTTTCAATTTTGGGGTTTCATCCAAGAGGGAGTATGAACCATCTGCTTTAATGACTACATCCTGTGCGTCGCGTAACTTGAACTCGACTTCGACTTCCTGCTGGTTAATGGCACATAAGGGCACGGCGAGTTCAGGGTGGTTGTAAAAGTAAAATGGAAGGTCCACAAAGAATTCCTCATCTGTGTTAATGCCCAGAGTATTATGAATGACGATACCGGTATTACCGGATACACTCTCAGTCACTTCACCAACCTTCTTGTCACTCGTTCGAAGTGGGTACTTACCTATGAGTTGTTCCAGAGCTTTTTGTTTCGTCTGTGTGACGTTGTGTTCCGAATAGATTTGTAAGTAATCACTCGTGACTCGTTGAATGATTTTCCCACCGATGATGAAATCGACATGTTCGATGAGTGCGTGAGCGACCGATTCTATGTACATCGTGGAACTCGTTTGAAGTGTGGGGAGGGTCATCTTCACACTGAGTGTTTTAAGAAGGTCACCTTGATTTTGTGGAATTCGAAATCGAACATTCTTACCAAAATCGGCTTCATTATCTGGGTCGATATCCACGAATTCCGTAGAAAAGTTTGAATGTTTTTTGAAACTTTTCACGAAATAACTGTAGTCTGGATCCACAGTGAAAAATCTCTCTTGAGGCCCAGAGGCGGAGAGTTGGACTTGTCCAGCCATTACTACTATATCTACCTAAAATTTTAATCCTGCTAAACCACTCTCGATACGTAGGACGTTGTAATTAACGGCGTACACCCGTGTATCATTTTCAAAGACGGAATTTGTGGGGTTTATCTCGATCGTGAATAGTTTATGTGAGATGCGACTCATGTTCACTTGTCCGGTTGGGTGGGGTTGTTCAGGCGACATAGAGAATGAATACATGCCAAACTTCGATGGACCCAGAATAGCACTCGTACCATTAAAAGCTTCGACTGTCTGAGTCAAGGCTGATGGTGCGTTGACATGATGTTTAAGTGCTTGTTCATAAGCGAGGAAAAGTCCACCACGTTTAAATACAACTTCGTTATTGAATCTAAGTTCAGCATCCACGATCGTATTGTAATAATGTGGAATGTTTCCATTCGCTATGTTCTGTGACACAAAAAAGAGTTCCTTCACAGGGTGCTGAAAGTTGAGCATGACAGACTTTTTGTTTTCACCAGCCTTCATTTTAAACTTGGCTAATTGAACTTGTGTGATGACATAGTCTAACGGTCTCGACATGAGATACCCCCGCTCTTCTGGTGTTACTATCACGAACTCCGTGTCTAGAGAAAACTTGAGAATCGACGCCTTCACATCCAAAATGGTATCCATCGGATCAATAGAACTTATATTCCTGACAAGTCTGATGAGAGGTTTCAATTTAATTCGAACTTCTACGATCTGTTTTGTCAGGGCACAGGTGGGAATTGCCAAAGAGGCGTTCCTGTAAAAGTAAAAGGGTAGATCCAGGAAATACGTGTACGCACCTGAATAACTCAAGTAGTTACCGTGACCATTTAAGAAATACAACGTCTGCTCGATGTCGTCATTCGTGTTATGGAGTTGCTGATACATGTAAATATATTCGCCTGTGAGTCGTTCGATCGGTTGTCCACCGATGACGAGTTCAGCATACTCTATGAGGTTCGTACATATCGACGGTGACCACACCATATCGTTTTCACTGTTATCATCAGGGAGTGGGTCAGTCAAAGTTATTTTCAGGGTCATGTTTCTCACGAGGTCACCCTTGTCACCGGGGATTCTACATTCGATCAGTTCTCCGAAATCTATATTCCCGTCGAATTGACTCTCTACGTAGTCCATAGCAAACTTCGTATGTTTCTTGAAATTCATCAGAAAGTATGAAAATTGTGGATTACCCGTGATCCACTCGTCTTGGAGACCTGTGGCAGCGAGCCTCAGACGACCGGCCATTCCTACTCTATATGAGTAAAATTTTGCTAAATAAAACGAGACACTAGAGTAGAATGAACCTTCAGTTGAGGAAATTCAAACCCGAGACGATCAGTGACGATAGGGTGTGTGTTTTCATCGGTAAGCGTAATACGGGTAAATCAACCCTTGTGAAAGATATCATGTTCCACAAGAGGCACCTCCCAGCCGGGATCGTTTTGTCTGGTACGGAGGAGGGAAACCACTTTTACTCTGATTTTATCCCCGACCTGTTCATTTACGGAGATTACGACCGAGATGCCATAGAGCGAGTCATGGCGAGACAACGTAAGCTGGTGGGTAATGGGAAAACAAATTGTGGAGCTTTTATGCTTTTAGATGACTGTATGTATGACAGTAAGTTCCTGAAGGATACATGTATTCGCCAGTGTTTCATGAATGGTCGTCACTGGAAAATCTTCTTCATGTTGACGATGCAGTATGTGATGGATCTTCCACCAGCACTTCGAGCAAACGTCGACTATGTCTTCATCCTCAGGGAGAACATTATTCAGAATCGAGAGAAACTGTATAAATCCTTCTTCGGTATCTTCCCTTCTTTTGATATGTTTTGTAAAGTCATGGATGCTTGTACAGAAAACTATGAGTGTCTCGTGTTAGACAATACAGTCAAGTCTAACAAGATTCAGGATTGTGTGTTTTGGTACAAGGCGACGGTCAGGAAAAACTTCAGAGTGGGTGGTCCAGATCTTTGGAGACTTCATAAGAAGATGTACAACCCCAAACATTTCCAGCAGAAGGAGGATGATGCCAAGAAGGCGACGAAAAAGACAAATCTCAAAATCACAAAGACGCGTTGAGGTTTGAATTCAAAAACATGTGACTATACTAAATGGCCTCTGATCAAGTGCATACCATGAACCTCGCGGATGATGGCGAAGGAATGGTCCCTCTCAACGATAATCCGTCCACGTCTTTTGCAACCGAAAAAAATATGAGTCAAAGTAAAGAGACGATGGATTCTACTCCCATCAACGATATCATGATGGAACCACCTATGATGACCGATGAGCCCAGGATGCAGGGTATGATGCCCCAAATGACCGCTCCCCAGCCCCAAGCGGCTTATCCCACTCCCCAGGCGCCCACCAAGCCCGAGAAGAAGAACCCTCTCAACCTCACCGATGAGCAGCTTACTGCCCTATTCGTCGCGGCATGTGCCGCCGCTGCTGTGAGCAAGCCCGTACAGGATCGCCTCGCGACTTCTATCCCCAAGTTCCTTAACGAACAAGGGGGTAGGAGTGTTGTCGGTCTCGCCGCCACGGGTGTGGTCGCGGCGGTCCTGTTCTACGTCGCCAAGGATTACATCGTCAAGCCCTGATTCTCCCATCCCATATTACTGTAGATCGAGGTATCTATACCCGCGAAATAGGTTATGAGGGCACCCGCTGTGAATGTCCCCATTAACAAGGCACTCAATTTAAGCTTCTTGTTATTGGAAACAGTGGAATCTTCGACCGCTTCTTTCGTTTCGGTGAAGAATGTGTTCAGAATATATGTGAGTACGAACGCGATCAAAGTGGTCGTCAGGAAAAAGATGCGATCCACCGCGAGGCGGGGAATACTTCCGACAATTAAACGGAGCATGTTGGGAATGACGAGGGTCATCCACGTGATGTTCAAGAGATAATTGTTGGACATAGTCGGGACGAGAGACATTCCATAGATTACCATCCAATAGGCGATCGCCATGAGCAAAACGCTGACAGGTGTCTTCATTTATATGGACACAGATTATTTATCCTGGACATGCTCACCACAGAATTCGGTTTTGTTTGGAATCTTTTGGTAAATACCGAGACGCAAGCAGATGTCTCGAAGTTCGATATAATTGTTCCAGAATTCTTCAGAGTGGTCGTATTCACGCACAGTGCAGTGTGCCAGTTCATGAATCAGGACATGAAAGATTTCGTTAACCTCACCATCGAGACAGACTGCAATCTCACCACCCTTGTTCGTGTTGTACCCGACGGCACCGTTCATACGCAAGTATCCCGTGATGGGGATACACCGTTTGAGCATATGAAACTTTTCATGGTTCGTATCCTTGATGTGATTCCTGAGGATTCGATACTTTTCCTTAACCTCGACCAGGCGCATTGGTTCCGTGGTCTGTTGAAGGATCCACATGTTTACTAGAATGAGTAGCGCGATAACGATCATCTATTATAGACAAAGATAAATTTACTATAGAGTTTGGAAATTGGATTTCCATCGAGACTCTCCCAACTTTGTAGCGTAAACCCAAGATCCTCGAGACCGGTCACGAGATGATCCTTGTACGCCACGGGTTCTGATTTTGGTCCATCAGCGTAGTACGGTGTATCTGTCAAATGAACAAACAATTTTTCACCGAAACCACCATTTCCATGGTCTTTCATCTTGAAAAAGTTTCCGGAATCATCCATGTACGGCGTTCTAAAAATGATCTTTTCGGAATCCGGAATAATACCTATGAGATGTCCACCTGGTTTGACACGTTTCTTAATTTCTTTGATGGAACTCGTAAAGAGACCCTTCGAAGCGAAGATGTAGTGAAGTGAAAAGTTGAAACACACGATATCAAATTTTCTATTTGGGCACGCATGTATGTCCCCCTCGTAGAAATTGACACGCATATGCATATTCTTCGCTCGCGAACGCGCCTCCTCGAGGGCAGATGACTCGGGATCACACATGTTGATGTTCACACCACATTTGTGCCATTTTTGAAGATCACCACCAAAACCACAACCGACATCGAGAATGTGTTGACCTTCACGAGCCACAGACTGTATCAACACCCTCTTCGCATCGTTGTGATTTTTACGAATCTCTTCCATATTTGGACATAGTTTTACCTTTTTAAGGTGTTTACTTAGGAACTTAAAGTTTTAGTGCGTCGGGTAGATATAATGTCCCTCGAAACCGACTACACGACCGTTCCCGGGCAGATCTTCGCGTGCCTATCGATCATCGGACCCGAGGCGCCCCAGAGAAACGATAAGTTTGGTATCAAGATTCGTGGTGCGTTCGCCACACGCGATGAAGCGGCGAACCACGCGAAGCGTCTGCAGAAGGAGGATCCCACCTTCGACATCTACGTCGTCGACATGTACAAGTGGCTTCTCATTCCCCCTGACCCCACGAAGATTGAGGATGTGCACTATACCAACGAGAAGCTCGAGGAGATCATGACCGGATACAAGGAGAATCAGTCTCAGGCTGCTCGCATGTTCAACGAACGCAAGAATGCCATGGCGAACCAGATTACCCCCGGTGACGAAAACTCCAAGTTTTACACCAAGCCCGATGAGCCACCCATCGCTCACCCCGCAGAAGTCCTGGAGCGTCTCAAGAAGGAGAAGCCCGACACACCCATGGAGGAGCTCGTCAAGGAGGCTGATGAGATTGTCGCGAAGGAGATTGCGGAACGACAGAAGAAGCGCGAGGAAGATGCGAAGCTCGGGGAGATCAAGGAGGAGGAAGAATAATATTCACATATAGTAAACATAATGTTTAAGATTATCGTTACGATCATTTTGGTCAGCGCATTCTTTATTTTGTTTTTTAATCCAACGTTTGAATTACAAAACAAAACAGATTCAGATGATAAAGTCAGTACGACCGCTGGTTTTATAGAAGATACGGATGATGGGTTCATTATTCCATCGTACCCATCACCTCTGATAAAGAGGGATAGTACGGGAAAGATTAAACCTATCGTAGGGGACATAGGAAAATTCGTCGCGTATTCAAGTATACCGGAGAATCACTGGTTGCATGGTTTTCCCCATAAAAAAGCCTAGGAGGAATACGGCGAATGCGATGATCCACGTTGACTTGTCAACCTTGTCAAAAAGATCAAACTTCTCGGGTTGAGGTGGTGGTGGCATTGGAGGCTGCATAGGATAGTCCATGTAATAAGGCTGTTCCTCCTGTACAGGCTCTTCATTCTTTTCCGGTTCCATGGTTGGATTGTATTCGATGGGGTTGCCGATATCCGTTTCCATTTTCTAATTATAGGTGTGTTTTTTTTAAGCATCTTCTGACTCACTTTCATCATCCACGATGAAATCCTTAAGGTTACCGTTCTCGTCGGCATCACTGTCACTTTCATCATCTGTAGAATACTCCTCCTCTTCATCGGTATTTATATCAGAATCAAAATCCGTATCGTGATCGTCGTCCGCATAATCATCTACGAGGTCAGTCTCCGTGGGCTGAAACAGCTCAGGTTTCTTTATCTTGCGTCCGGAACGAGTGATCATTTACAATACACATGGTACTATTGTTTAAGTATCTTTATGATGTCATGAGGTAAACCGTGGGTTCTAGAAGTGTTTTTCTTACATTTTGGACATCTTTGCCGGATCTCTTTCCCCTTGATCGTATACGACATCACGACATCTTCGTGTGCCCCCCTGATCGTTTCACAGTAACTGGAATTTGTCAAGGCTATGAATTGTGTTTTGTCCTTATTTACATTCACAATCTGTAAATCCTCTGGTCCATGCATGTGTTTCCTGATGAACGTTTCGAGGGGAGCCTTGACATCTCCACACTTTACCTGGGGTTTCTCGACCCGTTTTTTAATTTCCGGACACTTTTTAAGGTCATCTTTTTTGGGGTACAGTCCTGAGATGATACTCGGTGGAAGCTGATGTCGTCGACCACAGAAATCCTTACAGAACCCATCACGTCTTCCCCTGAGGGTCGGACACAGACAGAAACATTTTTGGAGAATCGTCTGCCCACTGATGATGAACCAAACATGATTCGAACCGTGCTCTCGCTTGAGATTTTCACAGTATTTCGAAGTCGTAGAGACGAGGTACGTATCTTTCTTCTTGAAAACCTTTGGAACGTACGCGTTCCCCTGACCCTCCATGTTCGTCCGGATAAACTCTTCAATTTGACTCTTCAGCCTATCGTCATGTACCTCATCTTTCATCTGGGTAGCCGTGAATGTTCCCTCCTTTACGACTGTCGACGGGGGAACGACATGTGTCGTCTGAGGCTCATCCGTTCGTACGACCGCCATTCGTAATGTTTCCATAGATGGGTCCTGAGTGGTGTTCATGATCGTACTCAAGGGACCATGACGATACACGAACACCGGAAGATAGGCCAATTGATCAATCTTACCACCTTCACACCCAGAACACCCCTGACCATTACATGCATCGTGTTTCGCCTTTTTGTATGACCACGGCATACGAAAACCACTTCCTTTCGTTTTCCTGTTTGCGTTTCCATAGACGGATGTATCGATGATTTCGTTCCAATCCGTTCCACGACCCTTCGCCTTGGAAAGAGCGACGAGGATATGGTCTCTGAGTGCCAGGGCGGATGTTTGGTCAACCACGAAACCAGGCCAATTCAGATGAACACCCGTCTTGATCAAGTCTCCACATTTTTTAGGGGGGGACACGGAGATGAGACAATCCTTCCCTCCGTGACGTTTGACCTTGTCACATATGACTTTACATACATCCTTGATTTCATTAAGATCCAAAGCTTCTTTGTCCTTGTAATCAATATCGACGAAAAAGTTGTACGTTTCTGTCTTTTGTTCGACGACGTATAGACGCTCACCACGTTTCACCGCCTCTACGTACCTTTCGTGAAATTCGTTCAATCTATCAAATGGCACGGACAGACATCCGCCGTCCAGGAGCACATGTGATGGATTGGAGACTTTTTTCAAAAAGCCGGTTTGAAGACACCAGCTTTTAAACATACCTGAGTTACGAGACTATTCTCTAAACCAATGCATCGTCGAAACATCTCGAAATTCTTTACCCTGAGAAAGTTCCTTCTTGATGGTTAATAATTCATAAACTGTTTTTACTTCATTTTCTTTGATCCACTCTTCGATTTCTTCTTCACATAGACCGCGATTCTTTTCGAGAAGTTCACTAATCTGTCGTAAAATGTAAGCCTTGGACTTCATTATTTTATAGAGAAGGTTTTTCTATTCAAAGAACTTATACACGCATAAAACTGTGGATTCTTTATCACATTATTGATGATGAGATTCCATCGTTTTCTCGAGTTGAATTCGTCGAGTGTATCATAGCTCATATAATCGTTCTCGTCATATGTTTTTCGGAATGGTTGTTTCATGAGTTTTTTTAGATTTGTCTTGTGTTTCTCTTCGTAAAACTTTTTAACCTGGGCCTGCTGCTCAGACCTCGTATAGTTCACGAAGAATATAAAGACGTTGTATTCGAGTTCCACACTTGGACTCTCCTTGACTGTAAATTTGAATTCGGTATATTCACCACTCTTTAGGGAAACCACACCCCGTGTCTCTTCCTCGAGCTCTCGTAAAGCAGTCCGGAGTGGGTTGAAGATTTCACGGCGTCGACACCCCCCCGTGACAAAAATCCAATCCTTAAACCTCCAGTCCCTCACTGTGAGAAACCGTGGTTTCCCCTCGGTGAAACTAACCGGGACTGCTATCGCTTTGTACTTTTTCATTGCGCATTCGCAAGTTATAATAGACCGATATGTTTATTCCTCCTTCTTTTCTTCAGCTACGGGCTCGGGCTTGGGCTCGGGCTTGGGCTCGGGTGGGGCACTGAGATGCTTAATCACCTGAGCGGAAAACCCCTTGAATGTGTTCATCTCCTCCTTTGTCTTGTTGAGTTCCCTGAATAGGAAAATGATACCAAGGGCACATACGATCGTGGCGACGGTGAGAACAGTGTCACGGTTTACGGGAATCATATACTCATGTATACACTCTTTCTTTTAAGCTTTTTCCCGGAGAGGGGCACTCATACGGGCTCTGGGCAAATTGGACGGCTTCGTAATGCGCGTGTTCACACGATTTATCTGTCGGAGGTGTGGGCTGACCGACAAACTTTTCGAGTGTCCTGGACTTAGGATCGTACGTCAATACAAAAACGATGGCGAGAAGGAAAATGAGTTTCCACATATAGTAATTAGTTAGAATATAAAAGACCACCCATACCGTTTTCGATACGGAGGACGTTGTAGTTCACGGCGTAGATGTCATCGGCAGAGTTCAGGGTATCGTTGATGATACGAGCCGAATCAAGGCGTGAGAAGTTGAGGGTACCGGTGGGCTGGAGCTTACCCGTCTCAAGGCAGAAGGGATAGGTGAAGAGATCAGCACCGGGGGTGGCGTTCCCATGGGTGGTGTGGTAGTAGAGGGGCACGGAGGTGAAGTTGGGGTTGGCAAACTTGAAGTCGGCGACATCGGTACCGTTGATCTGGAGCTTGAGCTTGTTCGTATCACCGAGCATGGTCACACCACTCGCATTCGCGGCGGTGAGGTACTTGATGGGGTGGTTGAAGTTGAGCTCCTGGATCTTGGAACCGGAAGCGACCGCCTTCTGGACCTGGGTGATGAGCATGTTCTGGGGAGACCCCGCGAACACCTCACGCTCCTGCGTATCGAGGTAGGCGTAGTTGGCGTACACCTCCCACTTGTACGCCGAGGCGTTGGAACCCCACGTGATGCGGAGCTCGACATCGTGGTACTGAAGGGCGATGAGAGGGAGGGCAGTCTGCCAGTTCTCACAGAAGGCGAAGCGGAGAGGGTAGAACCGCTCAGAGGCCGAGCCGGTGTAGAGACCACCGGCGACGGACTTGGAGGACTGCGTGGCCGAAAGAGTGGGGGCGATGAGGGTCGAGTAGGTCGAATCCTGGTCATCGATCACCTGGCCACCGACGAGAAGCTCCACCTTAGAGATGGCGGTGGTCCAATCGGCGATGGCATCGGATTGGGTACCATCGGACTTGATGGGCATGAGGTAGACATAGTTGAGCATGTCACCCTTGCGCTCGAAGCGGATGGTGGACATACCGTTGTTCGAGACGTTGCCCTGAATGACCTGACGCTCGACAGTTTGGGAGAAGTTCGTGTGACGCTTGTACGTCGACCTGAAAAAGCTGACTTCGGGCTGACCGACGAGGTGCACATCCTGAGCACCGACAGCGACGAGTTGGGCGATACCACCAGACATTTTATAATATAGTGAGAGTTTATTTTTAAGTGGGCAAAAGTCTGAAAGACTTTCCCGCTTAGATACGAGTGGCTTCGCCACTCGGGATGTGAAACTTTAGAAACTGGGGTGCGGTTTGTAAAGTTTGTGTACGAGCAACTATGTTACTCGGGAACAATCAATGGGTTCCGATTACTTATGATATCTTAACGATGATAAAAGCACGACCATCTTCTTGAATCTTGATAACTTTTCCGATAGAAATCTGATATTGTTCAAATGTCGGTGTATTCGTTAGTTCGTATGAAATTGTATCGTCGTCAGTTTGTTTTGGTATGATGTATTGACCTGGTGTGGCGTTGTACACATTTACAGGTACTTGACCACAAAATGCAATTCGGTCATATGGATCACGATGTAAGTTTCTATCTTCTAAATACTTTTCATTTTCTTCGTAATACACGTTTAATTGTTCCGTATTCGCATATAGATTTTGTTCTTCCCAATAGGTATACAGATTCGCATCCTGTGATGATATATTTGAGTACTCATCTACACGCAACATAACGGATGGGTATTTGGGTGCATTAATAGTACCCTGATTCCATGAATCACCACCAACATATGATGGATTTGTGGATTTAACAACAAATTGAATAGATTCGGAAAATACATTAGTCAATTCCCCGTCATTATTTATACCGATTATGTCACCCTTTTTAATATCTAAATTACTTATGGATTTTTTCATATATTCCGCATAATCAGTTCCACTTGCATTTATTGTACCCAGAGCATTTATAGAACGATCGCTACCCGAACCTTTTCCTACGTTTAGTACCGTGTCATCGGATGTGGTAACCGAATCAAAATTACCGGTAGTATTTTTCATATAAACGGCATAATCATTATACGTCTTTCTTCTTAATCCAAAAGTTGGTTCGATTCCAGAATCTTGTACTGTCAGGTTTTCAGGTGGATCCGTAATCCCGATCCCGACGTTGCCATCTTCTTTAATAATCATACGGTCTGATGAAACGCCGTTTCGACCAGTTCTAAACACTATATTTCCATCGGGTGCGGCACCGTCGTTGTCACGACGCACTATTATAGAACCACAAAAATCCCCACCCCCATCAACACTATACACCTCTAAACCACCCAAATCCTGTACATCGTTTCCGGGGGCTGTATTAGTAAGTCGTATAGTTGGAATGTCTGAAGTAGTCTGACCACGGATTTCGAACTGTGTCGCCGGATCATCCGTCCCGATGCCGACGTTTCCGCCACTGGTGATGCGCATGCGTTCTTGAGTAGCGGTTGCGAAAGAAATATATCGAAAAGTACTGTTACTTTTTGATGAAAGCATCTGAATATTAGACTCAGAATCACTAAATCCAGATCTTAAATTAAGACTGACACCCAGACCGTCTAAATCCTCCGCATTCGAGTGTACTTCTAGTGGGGAAGTTGTAACTATACTTTTTAAATTATCGTCATCAACACCCTCCGCAGCCCCTAAACGTATATTACCAGCGACATGTAGTGCTTCTCCCGGATTCGTCGTCCCGATGCCGACGTTGCCACCCGCACCGAGCCACATACCACCGAGGTTCGTGGGAACATCCGACTCATGTATCCATATACGACCGATTCTTATGTAGTCTCCACTCTGAGCCGTCCATGGCATGTAGAAACGTATTTTCGCATTTGTGGAGGTTTCGAGAATATACGGGGAAAGGTCGGCTGACACCATCGTAAAACGGTCGGTGTTATTCCTATCTTGTGATGTAGCAA